>PVMK01132067.1_pt1 | contig 49337 bp, 47 predicted proteins | sample 1853481 | NCBI WGS metagenome assembly PVMK01 (sample SAMN08533507, study PRJNA380276) | Marine sediment metagenome, whole genome shotgun sequencing project.
AGTCGGGCCAAAAGCCCGTCTTTGAAGGAGAAGAGAAGACATTCGGAGTTATAGGCGTCGTACCGAGCCATCGTCGCCGATGTAGCTCACCGCCGACGAATGGGCCAGTTTGTTTACAGTACTATTACAGTTACGACGTCTTGATGTAGTAGGAGCCCAGGAGGATGAACATCTCCTCTTCGGTCGTCACGCCACCACCGGCCGGGCAGGCGTCACAGATGCCACCTTCACCACAGACGGAGTCGTCGCCGTTGCAAGCCAGGCCTTCGTTCGGGCCACCAAAGCAGGAACGCTCTTCCGGCACGCAGCCGCAGGTCATGAGACCAAGGCCGGCCTGGTTCGCGAGCGGGGCAAAGATCTCGACGAAGTCACACGTCTCCGCGTCTGGCTTGAGCGACTCACGGCGCACTTCGGCCGGGTTGCTCTCGCCATTGTCCCAGAAGCCGCAGTACTTGAAGGTCCGGTCCTCTAGGTTGGCGCTGTCGAACGAGGGCGCCACACCCTCCCCGAAGCGCTGGTAGAGCGGGTCCGCGTAGTCGTAGCTCTCGTAGTCGGGAGCGATGGTGGGTGGCGCACAGTTGTTGTCGGGTGCATCGCCCACACACGGGGCGTTCGGCGGATACCAGACCCGGAACTCCTTACCGAATCGGTGGAAATGCGAGCTCAAGGTGAGGAGCTCCGCGTGTTGGGGGATCGTGTAGGTCGTGCAGACCTCTTTCGACGAGTAAGCGTCGATGCGCCCCATCCCAAAGATGTCGCCTGCGTCGAAGATCTTCCGACGCCGGTAGACCAGCTCGTCCGGCGATGCGAACTCGAGGTTCATCCACTGCTCGACCGAGGTGTCGATCTTGGTCGGGTTGAATGCGTGGCTATCCCAAACGATGAAGCCTTTGACGGGAGCCATGTCGTAGACGCCCTCCGGGTAGGTCTCGCGGAAGGTCGCCTCTTGTGCGGTAACGATTTGCTGCCGTACCTCCGCGGTGCCGAAAAGGCCTCCCACGGTGCCGAGCTCGGGCGGTGCGTTGCGATACGTGATGCATGCGATCGAGCTAAGGGGAGCCGTGGTGCACTGGCCTCGATCGCCACACTCATCGCTGCCAGGAGTACAGCTGTTGCCGCCGTTGTCGCCACCGTTGCAGCTCCAGTTCTTCCAGGACGGATCCATCGGATCGCGGTGGTTTTCCTTACCCTCTGGCGGAATGTAGAAGTCGACGATGCTGTGGTGGGACTGCGGATCCTGAGCGAGTAGAAGGCTCTTGTAGACGAAGCAGCTCTGCTCGGCGCCGCCGTACTCGGCGCTACAGGGAACGATGAACTCCGAGGGGATCGTGTCGGCGTAGTCGTAGTGGCTGATGAAGCAGACTTCGCCCTCGCCTTCGGCCGGGACGTCCCAGCCGCCAGAGTAAAACTGCACGCCTTCATCGACGGCAGGCGCCGGAAGCGGCTGAATCTTGTTGGGAGTGATCTCGCCCTGCAACTCGCAAGTCGCGTACTGCTCCGAGCCCGCGACGATGCCCGTCTCCGGAGCGCCACCGCGAATCCACGCGCGCAACAAGTCGAGATCATTGTCACTCAACGTGCCTTCACCAGTCGGCATCGAGCCACCCGAGATGCCGACAGTGCTGAGGTCGAAACCCTCCGTCTTCGCGGCAACCTTTTGATAGAGGGCGCTAAGGTCCTGCTCGCCCGGAAACACGCGCACGTAATCACCGGAGCTTGCCGCCACCCGGATCAGACTTTCGTATGCGGCGTCAGGCCGAAGGTCGAGGCCGCCCTGCTCCGCGTCACCATGACAAGTCGAAGCGGTGCAACCCTGCCCCTCGAAGATCTGCTGCTGCACCTGGGCAAACGTACTGTCCGCGTCGCACTTCTCGCCGCTGCTGCTGCTCGAGGTCTCGGCTCCACATGCAGCGACGAACACCACGACAAATCCTGCGAACGCGTATTGAACGATTTTCATTAGCTCTCCAAACGAGGTTTTAAGCCTAAGTTCGGGCCGATTGTTCCCGATTAGGTTATCAGCGCAAGGTGAAAATGTGAGCAGTGCTCAGAGTGTTCAGAATGATAAAGATTGGGCACTATAATTCGCCCTTTAGGAGGAAATTTCTTCACCCTAGTACACCCTGGAGGGGGAAGTGGATCTCCTGGTTACGGCGTTTTGACGTAATACGAGCCCAGAAGGATGAACATTTCCTCCTCGGTCGTCACGCCGCCCCCGCTCGGACAAGCGTCACAAACGCCGCCTTCGCCGCAAACCGAGTCGTCGCCGTTGCACGCCAGGCCCTGGCTGGGTCCGCCGAAGCAGGAACGCGCCTCGGGCACGCACCCGCATGTGGTCACGCCGATGCCGAACATGCTGGCAAGCGGCGCGAAGATGTCGACGAAATCGCAGGTTTCCGCATCGGGCTTGATCGACTCGCGACGAACCTCAGCGGGGTTGCTCTCGCCGTTGTCCCAGAGCGAGCAGTACTTGAACGTACGGGCGTCTACGTCGGGGCTATCGAACGACAGAATCTCGTCGCCAGCGAAGCGCTGGTACAGCGGATCGCCATAGTCGAAGCTTCTGTAGTCGTGGGGGGCGGTGGGCGGCGCGCAGTTGTTGTCGGGTGCAGCGCCCACACACGGTGTGTTGGGCGGGTACCAGACCCGGAAGTCCTTGCCGAACCGGTGCGTGTGGGTGCTCAAGGTGAGCAGCTGTCCGTACTGGGGAATCGTGTACGTCGCGCACTCTTCTCTCGAGGAGAAGGCGTCGATCTTGCCCATGCCGAAGATGTCGTCCGCGTCGAAGATCTGTACACGCGGGTAGATCAACTCGTCGGGTGAGGCGAACTCGAGGTTCATCCACTGCTCGATCGTCGTGTCGACCTGGGTGGGATTGAACGCATGGCTGTCCCAGACGACGAAGCCTTCGACCGGCGCCATCGCGTACACGCCTTCGGGGTAGCCTTCGCGGAAGGTCGACTCCTGTGCCGTGACGAGTGGTTGCCGTACATCCGCGGTACCGAAGAGGCCTCCGACCGTGCCGAGCTCGCGGGGCGCATTCGGGTAGTTGATGCATGCGATGCTCGTGAGCACCCCGGTCGCGCACTGACCGCGGGCCCCACATTCGTCGGCGCCAGGGGTGCAGCTTTGTCCGTCGGTCTCGCCGCCGTTGCAGACCCAGTTCTTCCACGACGGATCCATCGGATCGCGTTGGTCTTCCAACCCTTCGGCGGGAATGTAGTTGTCGGTGATGCTGTGGTGAGACTGGCCGTCCTGAGCGAGCAGGATGTCCTTGTAGACGAAGCAGTCGTATCCGGCGCCGCCGTACTCGCTGGCACACGGAACGATGAAGTCCGCGGGGATGGTATCGGAATAGTCGTAGTAAGTGATGAAGCAGACCTCGCCCTCGGCGGCGACGGTCCAAGCGCCGGAGTAGAACTGAACACCTTCATCGACCGCAGGCGCCGGGAGCGGCTGAATCTTGTTCGGGACGATGTCGTCCTCCAGCTCACAGCTCGCGAACTCCTCCGAGCCGGACACGATCCCGGTCTCCGGGGCGCCGCCGCGAATCCAAGCGCGAAGCAAGCTCAGGTCGTTTTCGCTCAACACACCATCACCGGTCGGCATCGCGCCGCCCGAGATGCCGACGGTGCTGAGGTCGAAACCCTGCGTCTTCGCGGCGACCTTTTGATAGAGGGCGCTGAAGTCCTACTCGCCGGGGAACACCCGCACGATGTCGCCGGAAGTCGCGGCTGCGCCGATCAGACTCGCGTACGCGTTCTCCGGTCGGAGGTCGAGACCGCCTTGCATGGCGTCCCCGTGACACGTCGAAGCCGTGCAACCTTGCGCCTCGAAGATCTGCTGCTGCACCTGGGCGAAGGTGCTGTCGGCGTCGCACTTCGCGCCGGTGCCACTCGAGGTGTCGGCGCCACATGCGGCGACAAACAGCGCGGCGAAGGCTGCGACCACGTAGGGAACGGGTTTCATGGGTCTCTGCAAACGGGGTTTTTGGTCCAAGAAGTTACAGATCGTCTACGTAGTAGGATCCCAGCGGGATGAACATCTCGTCGTCGGTGGTCACGCCACCGAGCAGCGGGCACGCGTCGCACACGCCACCACCGGTGCACACCGAGTCGTCACCGTTGCAGGGCTCGCCCTCATTGTCGCCACCGAGGCAGGCGCGCTCCGCCGGGGCGCACCCGCAGGCGGCCAACGGGAAGCTGCATACGGGGGTGTTCGGCTTGGTCGACTCGCGCTTCACCTCGAGAGGGTTGTCGGCGCCGTTGTCGTAGACCGCGCAGGCCCTGACGTGCGGGCCGCCGTGGCCGCCGAGGAGTAGTCGTTGGGCGGGTCGTAGTAGGTGTAAAGCGGATCGTCGTAAAGCCGGCTCACGTAGTCGGCCTCGCTCTCCGGCGGAAGACAATTGCTGGTCCCCGCACAGGCGTCGTTCGGTGGCAGCCAGATTCGAAAGAGCTCGCCGCGGCGGTGCATGTGCGAGCTGAGCGACAGCAACTGCGAGTGCTGTGGCAGCGTCCACGTCGTGCAGACCTCGCGCTTCGCGAAGGGCGCGACCGACGACATCGCAAAGATGTTGTCCGCCTCGAAGATCTGGCGACGCGGCCAAACGCGCTCCGACTCGGACGCAAAGGTGAGGTTCACCCATTGTTCGATGCTGGTGTCCTTCTTCGTCAAGTTGAAGCCGTGGCTGTTCCACGAGATGAAGCCTCGGAGCGGCAAGACCGAATAGACACCTTCGGGGGGCAAGTCGATCGCCGTCGATTCTTGGGCGCCCGATAGCGGCACTTGGCTCCCACTCGCTCCGCCCGACGCCCCCGCCCAAACCGAAGTCGACAGGCGCGTGCGGATAGGCCACGCAGCCGACCCGGGTGATCGCCGGGCGTGGTGCACTGGCTCCGCGGGCCACACTCGTCGGTCGAGCCCGGCTCACAGCTTTGGCCTGCGTTGTCACCGCCTAAACATTCCCAGGGGCCCCAATCGCCACCCTTCGGGTCGGATTCAGGCGTGTAGACGTTGATGATGCTGTGGTGGGATTGGCCGTCCTGAGCGAGCTCGTTGCGGCGGAATGCAAAACACTTTCGACCCTCGCCGAATTGATCACAGTCGACTTGGTACTCGGCGGGAACCTGGTCGGTGAAGTCGTAGTAGCTGGCAAAGCAAACCTCGTCTTCGGCCTCGGCGCCGAGATCCCAGCCGCCTGCGTAGAACTGCACGCCTTCGTCAGTCGCGGGAGGCGGAAGTGGATTGATCTTGTTGGGATCGGGATCGAACGTGCCCTCGCAACCAAGGAGCTCCAGCGTTCCGCCGACGATCGAATCGGAGGGCGCACCCGCGCGCAGCCAGAGCCGCATCGCCTCGAGCTGATCTGCGCTGAGTGGCTCGGCGTTGATCGGCATGGGCTGACCGAGACTTCCGAGGTCTGTATCCTCGGTCGCCGCTGCGAGCTTGTGGTACAAAAGACTGCGCGCCTGGTCGCCGGGGAAGACGCGCTTGATCGCAGGGTCGATCGTACTGGCGGTCCTCACGAGCGCATCAAACGATGCGGCCGCGCGGAGATCGAGGCCACCCATCACTGCGTCGCCGTGGCACGCGCTCGCAGTGCAACCCTTGGCTTCGAACACCGTTGCTTGAATCGCGGCGTAGGTGCTGGCGTAGTCGCAATCTTTGGGGACGGTGCCGCCCCCTGATTCGGATTCTCCGCAAGAGGTAAGAAAGAGCGCGCAGAGCGCACCCAAGACAAGTGACTGTCTGAAGAGTGTCGGCATTAGATTTATCGTCTCCGTAGATGTAAGAGCGGGCTAGCGGGCGTCAAACGACTTGGAGCCAGTCCATTGACCTGTGTTCAATTGACGTCATATCACCACCCGCGCAAGTCTTGCGCGTCTCCTGGGAGGATCAAAATGCCACTCGAGACTCTGTTCAAGGCGGCCAATTACGCCGTACTCCCCTTCTGGGTGCTGTTGATCGTGGCGCCGCGCTGGTCGTGGACCCAGAGATTAGTGCACGGTCCGGTCGTGCTTTTACTTCTGACCCCGGTGTACGCCTACATGCTGTTTGGCTACGGGCCCGCCCCGGACGGCATGGCGTTTAGCTCGCTCTATGGGGTGATGCTCGGTTTCTCGGCCCCTCACATCGTCGTCGCCGGGTGGATCCACTACCTGATCTTCGACCTCTTCATCGGCGCGTGGGAGGCACGCGACGCCCAACGGCGAGGCATTCCCCATCTGTGGGTCGTCCCCTGCCTCATCGTGACGCTGATGATCGGCCCGGTTGGGCTTCTGCTGTACGTGATCGTGCGCTTCTTGCGCACCCGGGTTCTCGAGTACGACGAAGACGGCAATTAGTAGTCGCGTCCGTGTAATAAAAAAAAGGGCCAGCGCCATCAACGGCGCCGGCCCTTCTGGATCAGGACTCCCACCAAGGGGGGGGAGTTTGCCCAGGGGCTAACTCGCCCGAACCTCCGATGAGAGTCCGATTCTAGAATTGCTGTTCATATGCACATTCCTCCCCCGGCGATGCCGGCGCTCTTGGGTCTCTGGGCAACCGTGCCCAGACCACGCGGAGCGTTCCTTGGTGGTTAGACCCTCGGACATCGAGGGCCGTCTCATGGCAGCAAGTGTCCGTGCGGGATTGGAAACCCCGTCGGACTTCGCACCAGCGCGGGGCAATCTACCCAACCGCCACCCATGGCGAGTCGCGTCACAGCGAAGTCGCATCGCAAAAAGGAGGCTCCTTTTTGGGGCAACGCTACTCACTCTTTGAAGATACCCGGTACGCCCGATCGAGCCAAGTCTAGAACGCCGTCAGAGGAGGAATTCGTCTTCTAGCTGCAGAACTTGGAGGTTCCGTCCACGAACCTGCGCGAGATCCCGCAGTACCCTTGCCTCGAATGTGGGCTTGATATGGTAGAGCCAGATTGGAAGCTCCTCGCTCTGTTCGAGCTTGCCGAGCTCGGACGCGAGGGTTTCCGGGGTGAGATGCCGCGAGCTGTGCGCGACGTCGGCTTCATCGTTCGGGAATGAAACTTCGATCATCAAGGCTTGGAGATCATCGAGTGCGTTGATGCGCGTCCAAAGCTCGTCGGTCGGCCCAGTGTCTCCGCCGTAGACGATGCTTGCCGCGTTCTGACGAATGATGAACGCCGAAGTGTCCACGGTGTGATTGACCATGATCGGGGTGACTTCGTAGCCGTCGACATCGGTAACCTCATTGGGCTGCACCTCGATGAAGCGCACGGTCGGGCCGTCCTTTGCATCGATGCGCGTGAAATCGGGCCAAATGATGTCGTTGAAGAAGTGTCTGCGCAGCGCGTCGATGGTGGCGGGGACTCCCACGATGTCGAGGGTCGAGCCGCCCTGCTGACAACGGTTGTCGGCGAGAGTCGCGAGATCGCGAACGTGATCCATGTGCGGATGGCTCACCAGCACCGAGCGAATGCGTTCCTGCTCGTCGAGGGAAAGCATGCTCGTGATGGCCCCCGCATCGATCGCAAGCTCGTCCCCTACGAGAAAGCTCGAGGTTCGATGCTTGGGTGTTTCCCCGCCATGGCACCCGAGCACGCGGAGCTGCATCAGGTTTCCCCCGAATTGCGGATGAAGTCGAGAAAATCTTCAAGCCGGACTTCGTCTTTGATCAAGACGAAGCCGCTCGACACCTCGACCAGGCCGACGCGCGCGAGCCGGCGGAGCGCGCTGCGAACGTCGTTTTTGCCGACTCCTAACTTGAGAGCCAACCCCTTGTCCGTGACGTCGGGCGCGGTCGACCTCTCGGCGCCTTGAAGCGCTTCTTGGAGCTCGAGAACGACGCGCGCCGTGAGATCGTCTTCGAGCAGGACGTCGATGAACCGGTTCGCGTTCTCGAGACGTTCCGCGAGATGTCGAATCAGTCGAATCGCAATCTCTCCGGCGCCACTGACCATCTCCTGAAGCTTGTCGGCGGGCACCTTGAGCAGCTCTGCTTCTTCGACGACTTCGGCCGTTGCGGAACGAGGCTGGCCCGTGACGACCGCCATCTCCCCGAAGAAGTCCCCAGGACCGAGGGTCGTCACGACGCGCTTCCGGCCATGCGACTCCTTGAGGACACGAACCTTGCCCGTGCGAATGACATACATCGATCCGCCGGGGTCGCCCTGACGAAATACCGTCGTGCCCTCTGTGAGACGAACTCCAAATTTGTCAGCCAACGACTGATTCGCCATGCCCCGCCTCCATCAATGTACCCCGCGGGGAAGTCGACCGCCAGAGTGTTACGCCGTAATCTCGCCCCTGGGCTTCGATGTCGGTCGACTGGCAGCAACTGCAGGATATCGCGCCGGAGCTGGGCGTCGCACTCGATCTGGTCATTGCGCTCATCGCGTCCTCGCACGTCATTCTGCACAAGGACGATACACGCGCCGCCACCGCCTGGGTGGGTCTGATTTGGCTCGTCCCATTCGTCGGCACGACTCTGTACGTGTTCCTGGGAATCAATCGCATTCAGAGGCGCGCCAAGGTCCTCAAGTCGGGCGCGACCGATTTCAGCGTGCCCCTGGACCAGGCACCCCGCTCGCCGGCGGACTTGGACCGGGAGCTCGGGAGCGATCGCGCGCGGCTGATCGAGCTTGCACGCGTCGTGGGGAACGTGACGCAACGCCCCCTGCTGGTCGGCAACCGCGTGGATCGCCTCGTCGACGGCGATGAGGCCTATCCCGCGATGCTCGAAGCGATTCAAAGCGCGCGACGTTCGATCTCGTTGGTGAGCTACATCTTCGAAGCCAGTGGGGTGGGCGAAACGTTTGTCGACGCACTCGTCGATGCTCGCGGGAGAGGGGTCGAGGTTCGCGTACTCGTCGATGACGTCGGAGCGCGGTACGGGCGCCCACGCATCCATCGCGTTCTGAGAAAGCGAGGCATACCGGTGGCGAACTTTCTCCCCGCCTTGTTGCCCCGGTCCGTCACGCACTTCAACTTGAGGAACCACTGCAAGATTCTGGTGATCGACGGTGAGGTCGGATTCACGGGAGGCATGAACATCCGGCAGGACTCGGTCTTGGGGTCGAGTCCCGAATACCCGACGAGGGATCTACACTTCCGGGTCCTCGGCCCCGTGGTGGCGCAGCTTCAAGAGGCGTTCGCAAGGGACTGGGCGTTCACCACAGGCGAAAAGCTGGTCGGTAGCCATTGGTTCCCGGATCTCCAACCCAAGGGGGAGACGCTTTGCCGGGGCATCACCGATGGCCCTGACAGAGACATCGACAAGCTGCACTGGGTGTTTCTCGCCGCAGCTGGGGCCGCGCGGCGTTCGATTCGGATCATGACCCCGTACTTCCTGCCGGACATCGTTCTGCTGAAGGCGTTGCACCTCGCCGCCCAGCGAGGGGTGGAGGTGGACATCATCGTGCCGGAGAACGCGAACCTCCCGGTCGTCCGTTGGGCGATGTGGGGGCACCATCGACAGGTGCTGCGCGCGGGTGTGCGATTGTGGCTGTCGCCGCCACCGTTCGATCATTCAAAGCTATTCGTCGTCGACGGGTACTGGTCCTCGATCGGATCGTCCAACTGGGATCCACGGAGCCTGCGCTTGAACTTCGAGTTCAACCTCGAGTGTTACGACGAAGAGCTCGGCGCCAGCCTCGAAGATCACGTCCGTCATCGGTTGGAAGACGCGCGCTTGCTGACATCGGAGGAGCTCGACCAACGTGGGAAGTTCGTCAAAGTCCGCGACGGAACCGCCCGGCTAATGACTCCCTACCTTTGAGCGGAAGCGAGCTCGGCTAGACGGCGTGCGGTGGCAGGCGCCGCCGCGGGATCGACAGACAGGTGCGCGCGCAGGATGCCGAGGTCTTCCGGCTCGTCGATGTCGTACCATGGCGCAAGGACCGCGACGTTTCGATGCGCGTTGGCGGTCAAGGTGTCCTGCAAGGCATCGGACGTGGACCAGCGAACTCGTTCGAAGCTAGGCCGCACCGAATGGGAGGCCCCGATCGCGTAGTAGCCACCGTCGTTCGCGGGGCCAAGCACGATCGACGCATCTTCAAGGGAAGCCAAAGCCGCGCCGATCAGACCAATCGGAAGAGTGGGGGCATCGCTTCCGATGATCACGACGCGTTCGTAGCGCCGGAAACCCTCGTCAAAGGCCGCGCCGAGCTTCACGCCCAGGTCGCCTTCGGGCTGCAAGCGCGCCGGTACGTCCAAGCGCCTCGCCCACTCGGACACGATCTCGTCTTCTGGCCCGGCCGACCAGAGCGTCACGTCGACGCGCCCCGCCGCGCGAACACGCGAGCACATGCGAAGCGTGTCCTCGACGAAGGCGTGGTAAAGCTCGGCCGCACCGCGATCTCCGAAGAGGCCTGCAAGCCGTGTCTTCACTTTGCCCGCGATCGGGGGGCGCACGAACACGGCCAGCTGCGCTAGCTCCATGCGTAGCGCCCTAGCAGCCAGAGGATCTTGACGCCCGCACCCACCGACCCTCGAAGGGTGCCACTGACCTTGGAGACGCCGACGCGCTGCCTGTACGACACGGGCACCTCGCGGTAGGCGACACCGCGTTGCGCCGCCTTGATCTGCATCTCGACGGTCCAGCCGTAGTTGCGGTCTCGCATGTCGAGGGCTTGCAGGGTCTCCCAACGGACTGCTCGAAATGGACCAAGGTCGGTATAGTGGACTCCATACAAGAGGCGGAGCGCCGTGCAGGCGATCGTGTTGCCGACCTGTTGCTGCGGACTGAGTGCGCCCCGTTCGCGTCGGCCACGTGCGCGCGAACCGATGACGATGTCCGCATCGCCCCTGGCGATCGGCTCGATGAGCGACGGGAGCTCGCCCGGGTGATCGCTGAAGTCGCCATCGAGAAAGACCACGACATCCGGCGGGTCATCGGCAAGGTGGGCGAGGGCCTTTAGGCAGGCCGCACCGTAACCACGCTCGGGCTCGTGGACGACTTCGGCGCCATGTTGTCGGGCCACTTCGGCCGTGCGATCGGTCGAGCCATTGTCGGCGACGATGATGCGCCGAACCGGGGGGCGGGGGACGGCCCGGAGGACTAGGGGAAGGGCGGCTTGCTCGTTGAGGGCCGGGATGATGCAGGCGACGTCGATCTTACAGGCGCTTCGAGTAGTACTCGATGACCAGATCGATTTCGAGGGCGAAGGGGACCGAGTCCACTTTGGGGAGGCCCTTGACCGTGGACGTCGTTTTGCCCTCGTCGAACTCGACCCAGTCGGGGCGTGCAATGCGCACGTCCTCGAGGGCAGCGGCAACGGCGGTCAGATTCTGGCTGCGCTCGCGAAGGCTCACGACGTCGCCCTCTCGCATGCGGTACGACGGGATGTCGAGGCGCTTGCCATTGACGAGGAAGTGACCGTGACAGACGAGCTGACGTGCCGCGGGAATCGTCGGCGCGAAACCCGAGCGAAATACGAAGTTGTCCATGCGGCGCTCTAGGAACTCGACGAGCTTGTCGCCGGACGGGTCCTTGCTGTGTACCGCTTCGCGGTAGAGCCGCCGGAACTGACCCTCGTTGAGGCCGTAGTTGAAACGCAGCTTCTGCTTTTCGAGAAGCTGCTTCTTGAAGTCGCTCATCTTACGGCGACGCGCCGACTTCGGTCCGTGGACGCCGGGGGGATACGGACGGTTCCACATGCTCTTGCGCGAAAGGCCGGGCAGGTCGATGCCGAGCGCTCGCATGCGCTTTACCCGTGGTCCTGTGTATCGAGACATCTATAAGGCTCCTGGCACGAAATCCCTGGGCTTTTGCCCGGTCCGAGCGAGGCGGCCCTTATACGGCAATCCACGGGCGAGGCAAATTGAGCCGGAATCGGGGGTGACGGCCCCACGCGGCCGGCTGGCCGGTCAGCGAATTACCCAGTAATCAGGCCGGATGGGGGAGACTCGGACCATTCATTTCGTCTCGCTCGGATGCGCGAAGAATCGCGTCGATACCGAGGTCATGCTCGGGGTAAGCGGCCAGTCCGGTTTCGAGGTGGTGCAGGACCCGGCGACCGCCGAGGTGATCGTCATCAATACCTGCGGCTTCATCGGTCCGGCCAAGGTGGAGTCGATCGAGACGATCCTCGAGATGAGCGCCTATAAGGAGAGCGGCGCATGCGACAAGCTGGTCGTCGCCGGCTGTCTCTCGCAACGCTACCCCGAAGAGCTCGCAAGCGACCTTCCCGAGGTCGACCACTTCCTCGGGTCGAGCGACATGTTGAAGCTGAAGAGCGTGCTCGGTGGGACAAAGGATCGAATGCTGGTCGGCAACCCCGCGCAGTACACGATGCGCGCCGACGACCCCCGGGTGCTCACCGGCAAGACCCACCGCGCCTACGTGAAGATCGCCGAAGGGTGCAACCGTGAGTGCAGCTTCTGCGCGATCCCTTCGTTCAGAGGCAAGCAACGGTCGCGAACGATCGCAGATCTGGTGCGAGAGGCCGAACAGCTCGCGGCCGCCGGCGTGGTCGAGCTCAACCTGATCAGCCAAGACACGGTCGCCTATGGGCGGGATCTTCCCGAACGAGAGTCGCTAGCCGAGCTTCTGAGGGCGCTAGGCGACGTGGACGGGGTTCGTTGGGTGCGGGCCCACTACCTCTACCCCGAGAAGCTGACCGACGGGTTGGTCGAGGTCTTCTCCCAGCACGAGAAAGTCCTCCCCTACATCGACATGCCGCTTCAACACGCTTCCGACAACATGCTGCGGGCCATGCGGCGCGGTCACGGCGGCGACCGGATGTACAAAGTCGTCGAGCGGCTGCGCCACGCGATCCCTGATCTCGTGTTTCGGAGCACCTTCATCGTCGGGACACCCCGGCGAAACGGACGAAGACTTCGACGAGCTCCGCCAGTTCATCGAATGGGCCGACCTCGACCACGTGGGCGTGTTTCTCTATTCGCCCGAAGAAGGGACCCGAAGCGGCGAGATGGCGGACGCGGTGGACGCTGCGGTTGCCGAGGCCCGGCACGCGGAGCTCATGGAACTGCAGCGACCGATCAGCCGGGCGCGCTTGGACCTGCGGGTCGGCACGGAGCTCGACGTGCTGGTCGAGGGCGTAAGCGATGAAAGCGAATGGCTCTTGCAGGGTCGGTGGTGGGGCCAGGCGCCCGAGGTCGACGGGGGCGTCTATCTCGCCAACGGAACAGCGCAGGCGGGCGAAATTCGGCGGGTCCTGGTCACCGACGCTGCGGACTACGACCTGATGGCCGATTTCATCGACGGGCCCGGCGGCCGCGACGCGCCCCCGGACGCAAAAGATCCCCGAAAGCCCAAAGTTAGGCTACGAACGCTACCGTGAGGTGGACTGAGCTCGCTCTGTTGTTCGCGTCGCTCGCAGCGCTCGGGAGCTGTGCGACGGCAGTCCCGGCGATGAGCGGCGCCTCGATCACCCCCAAGAACCGGACCGACCTCGGCCTCGGCGGCGCTGCGCGCGTTCCGCTCGGGGGTTTGAAAGACCCGGTCGTCGTCGATCCTGGGGAATCGGAGTATCGCTACGCGGCAGACGCGGGCGGCGTGGTTCCGATGGCGTACGGCCGATACGGCCTCACCGACAAGTGGGACCTCGGCCTCATGGTGGCCGGGACCACCGTTCGCGCCGAAGCGCGCTACGCGCACGTGCTCCAAGAAGGAACGACGCGCTCGAGTCTGATCGTGGGGCTCGCTCCGTACGGCGGATGGATTCCGGATCGCGACGTGTCTGGAAGCGGTGGGCGTGTGGGCTTCGAGGTGCCGTTCGTGTACGGCATCGAGATCGGCGGCGTCTATGAAATCTGGATCGGCGCCCGCGGCAGCGGGGAGTATGTCTTCGGCGACTTCCAAGTGGCCGGCTCGGAGCGCAAAGCCAGCGGCGCGGGCGTACGGGCGGGGCCGGTCATCGGAATGGCCCTCGGAGTTCGCCGTGTCCACGCCCTCATCGAGCTGACCGCCGCGTACGAGTACTGGTTCATCGACCACGCGGGCGTGTCACTCAACCGGGGCGGCTTCGTGCTGATTCCCGGTTTTGGGATTCGCCTACGCCTGTGAAGGCTACGCGCCCTTCGGTGGATCGCCGCGAAGCAGATCGCCCACGAACGCCCCCATCAAGGCCATCATCGTGGCCATCAAGGTACCGAGCACGTACGCGCCCGCAGACAGCTGGTAGACGTCCGCAATGCTCGACAGGAAGATCATGGTAGGGGATCGCCGCAAGCAACCCGCCGACCGGCGGTTCGAGGAAGTTCTTCCCGGGCGAGAAGTAGTTGATGGCCGCAGCGCCTATAAACCAGAGGACGATGGTGATGACGATGCCCGCGAAGCCCTGTGGGTCATATGCGGGAATCACGAGCGGCAGGAGCGCGAGGGCAAGCGCCGCTGCGACGAGGAAAAGGCCGAACGCGATGAACACCCAGCGCACCTCGAAGCCATCGGGCTGATGGCGGCGGGCATACAGTTCTTCCTCGCTGAGCTCCGCCAGCACCTCGGACAGCCGCGCCCCGCACGAACGGCAACGCTTGGAATCCCTGAGATTGCCCGCACCGCACACGTGGCATTCGATCTCTTCGGCAGCCATATCTCCCTCACTCGACCGGGTTGAATGTCCCCGGGACGCATTGTCTACGGAGGGCTGCCGAAGCGCAACTGCCTGTACATGCGAGGGAATCCCCGCGTACTTGACGCGCGGTACGTGGCGGCTACCTTCCCGCACTGCCCGAAATTTCCGGGCTAAAGGAGGCCTGAAGTGGCCCGTTTTATCGACGAGCTCAAGCGTACGCATTCCTGTGGTGAACTGAGAGAAGAGAACATCGGTCAGGAGATCGTCCTCTTCGGATGGGTGCAGAACCGACGCGACCACGGCGGTTGCATCTTCATCGACCTGCGGGACCGCGACGGGCTGACCCAGGTGGTGTTCGACCCGGAAACCACGGACGCGGCTGCTTTCGAAACTGCCGACAAGGCGCGCTCGGAGTGGGTGCTGGGCCTACGCGGCAAGGTGCGGGACCGCGGCACGAAGGACGACGGCACGAGCCTTCGCAATCCGCGGCTCGCCACTGGCGCCATCGAAATCATCGCGCTCGAAGCCACGATCTTCAACAAGGCCGAAACGCCCCCATTCGAGATCGAGGACAAGATCACGACCGGCGAGGACAAGCGCCTCCAGTACCGCTATCTCGATCTGCGACGCCCCAGCCTCCAGAAGAACATGGTGATGCGGAGCAAGCTCAACCATGAAGCGCGCAACTACTTCCACGACGGCGGTTTCCTCGAGATCGAAACGCCGTTCATGGTGAAGTACACGCCGGGCGGCGCGCGCAACTTCCTGGTCCCGTCACGACTCTACGGAGGGCATTTCTATGCGCTCGCCGAGAGCCCGCAGCTCTACAAGCAACTGTTGATGTGCGCCGGGTACGACAAGTACTACCAAATCGTCCGATGCTTCCGGGACGAGGACCTGCGCATCGATCGGCAGCCCGAGTTCACCCAGGTCGACGTCGAGATGTCGTTCATCAACCAGGATGACCTGTTCAAGGTGCTGGAAGGGCTCGTGTTCCGGCTTTGGAAAGAGGTCCTGGGCATCGACCTGCTCGAGCGGTACCCGACTGGGGAGTTTCCCCGGCTCGCGTTCGCGGACTCGATGGAGCGTTTTGGCAACGACAAGCCCGACATGCGCTTCGGCATGGAACACGTCGACATCACCGACCTGACCATCGAGCATGACGGGGGCGGGATCGGGATGTTGGAACCGATCGCCAAGAAGTTCAGCGAGGGCGCGTATCGTCGAGACCTTCCGGCGGAGATCGTGAAAGCGATGGTGGTGCCCTCGGGGCACGGCTTCTCACGCAAAGACCTCGATGCGCTCGAAAAGTACGTTCGTCAGATGGGCGCCAAGGGTCTGGCGCGCGCCAAGGTCGATGGCGAGGGCAACTGGCTGCAAAGCCCGCTCGCGAAAATGGTCACCCCCGAATTCCGCAAGGCGGTGAACGAAGCGGTCGACGCCAAGGACGGCGATCTGATTTTCTTCCAGTTCGGGGCCACGCAAAAAGTCCACACCGTGATGGCCAATCTACGCCTTCACATCGCGCGCAAGCTCGGCATGATTCCGGAGACGGGAAGTGCTGGCGATTGGAACTTCCTCTGGGTCGTCGACCCACCGATGTTCGATCGCAACGAGGAAAAGAAGCGATGGGAAGCTGCGCACCACGTTTTCACGCGTCCGCATGACGACTGCATCGAGCTCCTCGATAGCGACCCGGGCAACGTGCGTTGCTATCGCTACGACCTCGTGCTCAACGGCTTTGAAATAGCGGGCGGCTCGATTCGTCTGCACGATCCCGTGGTTCAGAAGAAGGTCTTCGAAGTCATCGGCCTAAGCGACGAGGAAGCGCGCGAGAAGTTCGGCTTCCTGCTCGACGCGCTCACGTACGGCGCCCCGCCCCATGGCGGAATCGCTTTCGGCATGGACCGCATCGCCATGCTGGCCGCCGAAACGGATTCGATCCGCGACGTCATCGCGTTCCCCAAGACGCAGCGGGCGAACGACCTGATGACATCGGCGCCTTCGCGAGTGGATCCGGAGCAGCTCCTGGAGCTGAAAATCAAAACCCTCGAGTAGTGTGCGGATCTTTTCGCCCGTGGCCGGCTTAGTGGCCTAATTCGTCGCAAGCAGCCTGGTCGCCATCGTAGCAGTCGGCCTCTAGCTCGGCCTTCGGGGCGAGCTCCTCGGCCTCGATGACCTCGGATGCCGGGTCCGGGGTGGCTGGTTGCTTGGGGCATCCGCAAACTAGGACCCAGAGGATGAATAGCGAGAACTTGCCGTACGTCTTCATTCCCTGACAAGGTGAGTCATTATGAAAGCCGTCGCTACATTCGCGTTCGCCGCCCTATTCGTTCTTGCCGCAACCCTGCCCGCCCTGGGTCAGGGAGAGGGCGGGGATGACATCAAGAATTGTTACAGCGTGCACGGCCAGGCACGGTACGGCGCCCTGGCCTACAAGCACATCGTCATCGTGACCAATCGGTGCGACGTGACGCTGCAATGCCAAGTGTGGACCGACGTCGACCCCTCGCCTAAGCAGTCGACGACCGTGGGGCCGAAGGGCACGAGCGAGACGATCATCCGCAACAACTCGCCCTCTCGAGCCTTCAAGGCCTTCGGCGAGTGCAAGAAGTAACGAGACGTCGCCCGCCCCGCTAGAAGAGCGGGCTGTCTTCCTGCTTGGTGAAGAAGCGTTCGAAGATCGCGTAGCCCTCGGCGAGCTGGTCGAGCTCGGTGTACTCGTTCGGCTGATGTGCCTGAGCCGCGGTGCCGGGACCTAGATTGACGCCGGGAACACCGATGGCGTCGAAACGCGCTACGTCGGTCCACGCCTGCTTAGTCCGAACGGCGGCGACCCCGCAGGTCCCGAGATGCCGGACGTAGCGATTGTCGGAGTGCGGGCGCCCCGCCGGCGACAGGTCGGCCGGTTCCACTTCGCAGTCGTCGTCCGCAAGCTCCCGCAGCTCGGCGAATGCCTCGTCGGGCGTGCGCCCAGGGCGCGAAGCGATAATTGACGTTGAGCTCGGTTCGGCCTGGGGATGACGTTGCGCGGGCCGCCCCCCCGTATGACGGTGGGCGTCATCACTTCGCGGAAGAGGTGCCCGTCGAGCTCGACATCGTGCGGCTCGCGCTGCTCGAGCTTCGCGAGGAACTTCGCCGCCTTTGTAGAGCGCGTTGTCGCCCTGCCATGGGCCGCGCGCTGTGTGCGGTGCGTCCGACGAACGTGAAGGTCGCGTGAATCGTGCCCATCGCGCCGAGCTGCATCTCGTTGTCGCTCGGCTCGAGACAGATCGCGAGGTCGAGCTCGTGCAGCTCGGGATAGGCATCGAGAATGGGCCCGAGACGATTTTCGTCGAAGGGGCCTTCCTCCCGTTCGTAAAAGATCAGCGTGAGATCGCAGGGAAGCGCTGTGAGATCGAGGCGCTCGACCAGCTCGATCATGATGGCCAACCCGGACTTCATGTCGGCCGCACCGGCACCGTAAAGTCGATTGCCTTCGATGCGTGCCGGCCCGTCGTGCTCGGTGCGCACGGTGTCGAGGTGCCCGACGAGGGCGATTCGGGGCGCTTTTGGCCGTCGCGCCACACGGACGATCAGGCTGTCATGGAACCGGGAAATCGCGTCGCCGCCCAAGCTGCGGGTCAGGCGCGCCTCGACATGGTCGCACAGCGCCGCTTCCTCCCCGATCGGACTGGGAATCCGAACGAGGTCGAGCAGCGTGTCGCGAAGCGCATCGGCGATCTCGGTCATTGGCCTGGAGCCTACACCTTCGAAAACTAAGCCGGAACCTCCACGCCGCTCGTGAGCCGCCTTTCGAGCTTCTCGACCAAGCGGTTGAGTTGGTCCTGCTGAATCGCGCTGGTGACGAAGTTGGTGACAAATGCGGTGAAGTAGGAAGCGACGTCGAGAATAATCGTGATGATCGAGGTGTCTTGGGCAGGGCCGAGCCCGCTGCGATCTTCGAAGTCCGTTAGCTGGCGGGAGATCTGATAGTCGACCCAGATTCCGTAGATCGCGAAGGTGAGGAGCACAAACAAGAAGTCGAGCCAGAACCCGTGGCCGGTCGGTGTGCGGCCGTCGAGCTTCTGCAGATCTTCGTAAATGCCGTGATACCAAAACGGGAGATAGATGCCGAGGGTGATGATGCTGAGAACCAATACCAAGGCAGGCTCACGGCGCTCGATGATGGGAGCTGTCATTGCGTCTTCCCTTCCCGCTCGCGCGTTGCGCCACGTCGGCTAAGTTTCGTCCCATGAACGACGCAGCCACGCAAGCGGCCACGATCGGCGTGATCGGCGATGTTCATCTCTTTTGGGACGACGAGGACGTCGCGTTCTTCAACAGCAGCGGGTACGACCTGCTGCTCTTCGTCGGCGACCTGGCCGCCTACACCCAGGTACGCGGACAACGCGTCGCACGTTCGATTCGAGCGCTTCGCACGCCTGCGATGTGCATTCCCGGCAACCACGACGGGCTGCACGCGTTACAACTCGGCGCGGAGATCGCACCGCGCGCGCACCGGCTCCGGAACGCGTTCTGCGAGGGGCAAGCACGACGCTGCCGAAGCCTCGAGAAGGCCCTCGGCGATGTGGAGCTCGTCGCCTACACGCAACGCCGCGTCGCGCCCGCCGGCGTTCCGCTCAACATCGTGGTGTGCCGCCCCCATTCGATCGGCGGCCGGCGCCTCGCCTGTCTTCGCTACTTGGACGAAGCCTATGGTGTCGATTCGATGGAATCGTCGGTCGCGCGCTTGAAATCCCTGGTCGACGCCTGCGACGACTCGCCCATCCTGTTCCTCGCCCACAACGGCCCATCAGGCTTGGGTGACCGGGCGGACTCGATCTGGGGCTGCGACTTTCGCAAGACGGAAGAGGACTGGGGCGACCGCGACCTCGAGGAAGCCGTACGGTACGCCAGCAGCAAAGGCCGCAAAGTGCTCGCCACCGTGGCAGGTCATATGCACCGCAAGACCAAGTCCGGAATGCGACGGCCGGCCCAGGTGGAGAAGGACGGAGTGCTGTACGTCAACGCCGCGGAGGTCCCGCGTCATCGCAGGGCAAAGGGGGTGAAGACGCGGCACCATGTGAAGTTGACGGTGACCGCGGGCAGGGTGAAGGCCGAAGACCTCTGGGTCTGAGCAACCGGGGCACGACGGAACGCGATACGCGACTTCAACGGACGGGGCGGCTTGCAAAGGTGGCCGAAAGAACTGGGGGGCGGTGGCCACGCAAGCCGCCCCTCGATACTCGCGCCAAGTGGCAGCGGGTTGGTCGCATGGCCACTTGGCACTCATACGCCGCCGAAGCCACGCATCGCGTTCCGCCGCACCCCTCCATACGAAACCATCGGTGTCGACATGCGTGACCGTGCATCGATATCCACGACGACTGGCGCGACCGTATGTAGACTTCTACGCAGGAGGACGGCTCGGGATGGGCAGCACAGTGAATGGGTCGGCGCCTCGTCGTGTATCGACTTGAGGAGTCGTGGCGACGGGGCTCCCATTCGCGAGCACGCCCGTCGCGAGCCGTCCTCCGGGAACTCAGTCGCACAACACAGTTGCTGGCGCTGACAGGGGCGAAGGGGGGTTAGCGCAGTTTCGTCTTCGCCCCTGCCATCTTCAACACCCGCTTGAAATGTTCCTTTTCCACCGGCTGCACCGACAAGCGCGAGCCCTTTTGCGTGACCCGCATACCCTCGAGGGCCGAGTCGTCTTTCAGCGCCTGCAGCGAAATGGTCACCCCGAACTTCTCGACGAATTCGACGTCGACCAGGGACCAGCGCGGGTCGTCCTTCTTGGACTTGGCGTCGTAATACTGGCTCTTCTTGTTGAATTGCGTTGGGTCGGGATAGGCCTCGCGGCAGATGCGGCACACGCCGACCGCGCCCGTAGGCTGCGCGCTCGAGTGGTAGAAGATCGCAAGATCACCCTCGGCCATGTCGCGCATGAAGTTCCGGGCCTGGTAGTTTCGCACCCCGTCCCAGGGCTCGGTGCCGTCCCGTTCTAGATCGTCGATGGAGTACGTTCCCGGCTCGCTCTTCATGAGCCAGTACTTCGTCGGGCGCTTTGGCATCCGCGGAGTATGGCACAACACACGAACGGAGAACGGCTCGCGAAGGTCGTCGGAAGGACTGAGGACGCAGGCCACCAAGCCGCCCTTCGGAACTCGCCCCAAACGTGTTTTGCGGGGTTGGCCTAGCGTGCTTGTTGAAGCGCAACGGCCTCGACTACTATAGACGGTCATGAGCAAGATCGGCTTGCGGCTCGTCGCATTGGCGATTGTGATTGGTGCGCCTGCCTGCGGAGACAACGCGTTGTCGCCCCCTGCGCCCGGGATCTATCAACTTGAAAATGTGCCCAATACGCTCGTAGCGAATGTGGAGATCGATCCGGGAGGCACTTTCCGGTGGGGCGGCGGCGGGTGTGATGTCACTTTCGATGATGGGGGCCAGTGGCAGGTTGTCGACGATCGGCTCGTGCTGACGCCGGGTAGCGACAACAAAGTTTTCTCTTGGCCGCTGAACCCTAGCGGGTCGGCGATACTCACCCATGACGAGTTTAAGCGACTCGAAATTACGGCGGGGCCCCGTGAGGGCGAGCTGATTGCCTCCGGGCTTGGTGAGATATGGGGCGACTATTCGGCCAGCTGGCTCGCGGGTGGCATGTGTCCCACGGGCTGTGCAACGCCGGCCGTGCCCTGCGAAGATCCGTACGTTGGAAGTTGTTACGGAAACACACCGCCGGTGTACTGCCATCCTGACCCCTAACAGGTCACGCCTTGGCGGGCGCCTCGGCATATGTCGACTCGAGGTGCCGGGCGACGGGGCTCCCATTCGCGAGCACGCCGGTCGCGAGCCGTCCTCCGGGGACTCAGTCGCACAACGCAGTGGCTGGCACTGGCGGGCCTAACCCTTTCCAAGTCCCCTTTTGTCCCGTGCGTCGACGTACGGACGGGCTCGGTGCGAACGCTGCGCTGGTCGTCGACGTATGGAGGGGTGCGGTGGAGCGTGATGTGGGGTTTCGGCGGCGTATGAGTGACAAGCGGCCATGCGTGCACCCACCGCCGATTGGCGCGAGTATCGAGGGGCGGCTTGCGTGGCCCTCGTCCCCCAGTTCTTTCGGCCACCTCTGCAAGCCGCCCCGTCCGTTGAAACCCCGCGTCGCGCGCCGCCGCACCCCGATCGTATCTTGAGTTCGTAGTTTTTGACCGCGTTGGTGCTGTCGGTCGATCATGGCGGGGTCTTGCACTCTAACTTGATGAAGGCTCTGTTTGCCGGTGTTCCGCCGCTCTTCCTCTATGTGAGCACCGTATCCGGGTACGCGCATTGGTTCGACGCAGGAGAGTTTGTCGCTGCGGCGGCCGACTTTGGGATTTCGCATCCGCCCGGGCATCCTCTCGCGGCGATCGTCCTTGGCGCGGCGAATCTAGCGCCGATTGGTGCCCTTTCGTTCCGGGTCGCGCTGGTCTGCGCGCTCCTCGGCGCGGTCGCGGCGGTCGCGTTGTTCTTTGCCTTCGAACATACCTTGAAAGTCGGCGGGATGATCCGGGACTCGCTCCGATTCCCGCTGGCACTGGCCGCGACTTGGTGGGTGGTCGGGACGCAAGCCTGGTGGTTTCAAGCCGTGCGCCCCGAAGTCTACGCACTGCAAGCAGCCCTGTTGTGCATCGCGATGGAGCGGCTGCTTCGGGTTTCGCTCTCCGGGCCGAACGGAGACGTTCGGCCGCTTTATCACGCAGCGTTGGCGTTGGGTCTCGCGCTTTCGAACCATCACTACCTCGCGGTGCTCGCGGTCGTTCCGTCGCTGTGGCTCCTGGTTGGCGTGTGGCGCACCTGGGGATGGCGTCCGTTCGCATGGTCGGCAGGTTTTCTCAGTGCAGGGCTCGTCACCTATCTCTACCTGCCCTTGCGCGCGCTTCGGGAGCCGTTTCTGAATCTTGGAAACCCCTCGACCGCGGGCCGGTTTCTCTGGGTCGTTACCGCCGAGGCTTTTCAGAAGAGCCTGTCCCCGGACGCGGTGGCGCCCTTTGGTGAGCGCTTCTCCGATGTCTTGCTCGTGACCGGCGAAGACCTTCATGTCGTGACGTTGGTTGCCGCGCTGCTCGGCGCGTATTTCATGCTGCGGGTCAGGGCGTCGCGAAAATTCGGCCTCTTTTGGCTTACCGTATGGGCGGCCTTCGCGCTTGGCCGCGCGGTCCTCGGCTTCGTGAGCGGCAACCCCGACGCGCTCGCATACCTCATGCTGTCGTACGCCGCCCTCGCAATACTCGCCGTCTTTGCGATCGGTGTTCTGCTGAGCGCCCTCGCGGAAGCACTGCCGAACAGGCCGAGGCTCGCACCGGTGCTCGGGGCCATCCTGGCGCTCATGGCTTCGTCTCAATTCGTTCGCTCTTCTGAGGCCTCGTCGCTCGCCGACTTCGTAGACACCGATGTGTTCGACGACGGCCTTCGTCGCTCTCTGCCGCCGCGTTCGGTCGTACTGGTTCACAACCCACAGACGATCTTTCGATTTTGGGGTGGCGAAGCGGAGGAGAACAATCGACCCGATGTCACGATGATCCCGCTTCCATTGCTGACGTATCCGAGCTTGGTCGATCGTTTCGTGACAGACGAACCGGAGTTGACCCCGCTGCTGCGCAGCTACGTACTCGACGGAACCCTCAGCGTGCCTGAGCTCCAAAGCCTCGCGGCACTGCGACCGGTGTACGTGGAGATGGACGTCCGAGTCACGCAGGACATGATGGATCTCTTGGTCCCCGAGCAGCTGTATCACCGCGTGTTGACGGCAAACACGACGGACACCGACGAGGCTCGAGCCATGCACACGCACGCCACGCTTTGGGGCGATCTTTATCAGCGGATCGGACGGCCGATCGAGAACCACACCCGGACGCAACTGATTTGGCGGCACTATACAGATTCGTTGTATTTTGCGGCTGTTGGCGACACCAACGCGGCACTTCGGACGGTCGCAGCGGGCCTGGCGCTGAACCCGCATGCGCGCGAGCTTCAGATGATGCAGGAGGCGTTGAAGGCGGCCACACCGGGCGAACCGATCGACGTCACACCGTTCACGATCCGTTGAAAACGACCATCAAGGCGCCTGGCGTTCCGCTCTACGAGCCCGTCGATAGATCTCATACAGGCTCTGTCGAATCTTCGGCGCAACGCTCTGTCGCAGATCGATCTTCCATGCGCCGTCCTGCTCGACGAGCACGATCGGCTGTAGGTCGGGCGAGGCGGACGCGGCCCGCACTTGGGCGGTGCTGTCCTCGACTGTGATCAAGAGCTCGTCTTTGGCGGCCACGAGCTGCCCGAACACGAATCCGCCAAGCGCCTGATCGTGCTCGCCCTGCCAGTCCGAGAAGCACCTGCGAAACAACTTCGCGTCGAGCAGCTCGAACCTCTCTCGAGCCTCCAACCGCCGTCGAGCCTCTTCTTGAGACATGTCCTGGATATCATACGCGCGGAACAGCGTGTCGATGGTCGCACTGGGGGACTCGAAGCCGGTCGGCGTCGGTTCGGTTTTGCAAGAAGTACAAGAAGTACAAAACATCGACGTCGCGATGACCAGGAGAGCGGCCGAGGCGAGGAGTAAGCGGCGCACCCGGATGTTATTGCGTCGTTTCAGAGCCCTGTCTAACTATTGACGCACCCGTCACGATGCTTAACTTGCCGGGCAATGAGACTCGATAGACTCACCACCAAGACGCGCGAAGCCCTGGTCGCCGCGCAGCAAAACGCAGCCGATCGGGGCAACCCCGAGGTCTATCCGGAGCATCTCCTGCTCGACCTCCTGGCGCAGGCTGGAGGCCTCGCGCCCGCCATCCTCGAGAAGGCAGGCGTCGACCTGCAGGGCCTGATTCGCGCCCTCGGCGCGATCCTCGATCGGATGCCGAAGGTCGCGGGCGGGGCGGAGCCCGGTATCTCGTCACGGCTTCGCGACGTGCTCGACAATGCCTGGAAGCAAACCGAAGAGTTCAAGGACGAGTACACGTCCGCCGAACACGTGCTGCTCGCGGCATACAAAGACACGGCGTTGAAGAAGGCGCTCGAAGCGCAAGGTGTGGATCGCGCGAAACTGCTAGAGGCCGTTCAAGAGGTGCGCGGTAACCAACGTGTGACCGACCCCGATCCGGAAGGAAAGTTCCAAGCCCTCGAGAAGTACACGAACGACCTGACCGAGGCTGCACGGCAAGGCAAGACCGACCCGGTGATCGGCCGAGACGAAGAGATTCGTCGGGTGATGCAGGTGCTCTCGCGCCGTACGAAGAACAACCCGGTCCTCATCGGCGAGCCCGGCGTCGGCAAGACCGCAATCGCGGAAGGGATCGCCCACCGCATCGTTCAAGGAGACGTCCCCGAAGGGCTCAAAAACAAGAAGTTTCTCGCGCTCGACCTCGCTTCGATGATCGCCGGGGCGAAATATCGCGGGGAGTTCGAGGAGCGGCTCAAGGCCGTCCTGCAAGAGATCGAATCGGCGAAAGGCGAGATCATTCTCTTCATCGACGAGTTGCACACCTTGGTCGGAGCGGGCGCTGCGGAAGGTTCGATGGACGCAAGCAACATGCTCAAGCCGGCCTTGGCGCGCGGGGAGCTGCGATGCATTGGCGCCACGACGCTCGACGAATACCGCAAGCACATCGAAAAGGATGCTGCGCTCGCGCGCCGGTTCCAGCCTGTTTTGGGCGGTCGAGCCTTCGGTGCACGACACCATCGGGATCCTGCGGGGGCTCAAGGAGCGCTACGAGATTCACCACGGCATTCGCATTCAAGATTCCGCCATCGTGGCCGCCGCAACTCTGAGCCAACGCTACATCACGGACCGCTTCTTGCCGGACAAGGCCATCGACCTCGTCGATGAAGCCGCCTCGCGCTTGAGGATGGAAATCGACTCGGTCCCGGCGCCGATCGACACCATCCAGCGAAAGCTCACGCAGCTCGAAATCGAACGGGAGGCGCTGAAGAAGGAAACGGACGACGCGAGCAAGAGGCGCCTCGCGGACCTCGAGAAGGAGCTCTCCGAGCTTCGAGAGCAAGGCGATACGATGCGGGCGCACTGGCTCCACGAAAAGGAGATCATCACGGAGATTCGCGAGAAGAAGGAGCTCGTCGAACGCCTCCGGATCGATCTCGAGCGTGCCGAACGCACGACCGAATACGAGGAAGCCGCGCGGCTGCAGTATGGCGAGATTCCCGCTGCCGAGGCCACGGTAACCGAAGCGCAGCGCAAGCTCGCCGAAGTGCAGACGACCACATCGTTCCTCAAGGAAGAGGTCACGGACGAAGACATCGCCGAAGTCGTCGCCAAGTGGACGGGCATTCCGGTCAGCAAGATGCTCGAAGGCGAAAAAGACAAGCTCCTTCACATGGAGGACCGTTTACGAGAGCGCGTGATCGGTCAGGACGAGGCAGTGGTCGCGGTGTCCAACGCAGTGCGACGTTCGCGCGCCGGGCTGAGCGAACCCGATCGCCCCATCGGCTCGTTCCTGTTCCTCGGTCCGACCGGCGTCGGCAAGACGGAGCTCGCCCGAGCGCTGGCAGATTTCCTGTTCGACGACGACAAGGCGATGATCCGGCTCGATATGAGCGAGTACATGGAGAAGCACGCCGTGGCTCGCCTCATCGGCGCACCTCCCGGATACGTCGGCTACGAAGAGGGCGGACAGCTCACCGAACCCGTGCGTCGCCGTCCGTACGCCGTTCTTCTTTTCGACGAAGTGGAGAAAGCCCACCCAGACGTGTGGAACGTGCTCCTTCAGGTGCTGGACGACGGGCGATTGACCGACGGCCAGGGGCGCACGGTGGACTTCAAGAATGTGGTCATCATCCTGACCTCGAACGTCGGCTCTCATCACATCATGGCGCTCGATGACGAAGAGTCGATGCGCAAAGCGGTCATGGAAGATCTCCGTGGTGCTTTTCGTCCGGAGTTTCTCAACCGTCTCGACGAGACGATCATCTTTCATCGACTCGACCGAGCGCAGCTGCGAAGCATCGTCGATGTGCAGCTCGCCATCTTCGAGAGGCGGCTCGCCGAGCGTGACCTGCGGCTCGAGATCACCGACGCCGCGAAAGATTTCCTCGCGAACGTCGGCTACGATCCGACGTACGGTGCCCGGCCGCTCAAGCGCGCGATTCAGCGCCATCTCGAGAACGGTCTGGCGGAGGACATTCTCGCTGGTCGCTTCTCGGCGGGGGACACCATTCGGGTCGAGGCCGGCGATGGAAAGCTCCTGTTTGAGGGCGGCGGGTCCGTCAGCGGGGACGAAAGCACTGTGCCGTCTCAAGGGGCTGATGCAACGAGTTGAGCAAATTTCTGGGCCGGTGTCATCCACCCGAGAGTCTGACGAGGACGAGTATTGAGCTCGAGAGCGATTCGGTTGAGCTGGTAGTTACTGACGGTCGATAGGTCGGTGCCTTTGGGTAGGTACTGACGCAGTAGACCGTTGGTGTTCTCGTTGGTGCCACGTTGCCATGGGCTGCGTGGGTCACAGAAGTAAACTGGCATACCGGTGGCCACGGTGAAACGGATGTGCTCCGCCATCTCGCATCCCTGATCCCAAGTCAGCGACCGCTTCAGTGCTTGGGGTAGATGCGTCATCTTGCGTGAGAGGGCTTTGCGTACCGTATGTGCGGAGCGGTCGTGGGGCAGCCTGACCAGCATCACGAAGCGTGTGCTGCGCTCGACGAGGGTACCCACTTGGCTCTTGCTGTCTTTGCCGATGATGAGGTCGCCTTCCCAGTGACCGGGCACCGCGCGGTCCTCGATTTCAGCGGGCCGCTCGCTGATGAGCACCATGTCGGCAATGCGAGTGGGCGTTTTACGTTCACGGTCCCTAGGTCGTCGTTGTGCGCGGCCTGTACGCAAGGCTTTGCGTAACTCGGCCCGAAGTCCTCCTCGACCCTGCAAATACAAACATTGATAGATGGTTTCGTGGGACACGCGCTTGTGCGGCTCAGCGTAGCGCTGATGCAAGTAGGCCGCGATCTGTTGTGGAGACCACCGACGTCTTAGTTTGTGCGCGACCAAGCAGCCGAGCTTGGGGTCGGTGACCAGCTTGCGAACCTTGGGTCGTCGTGCTCGACGCCGAGCTGCTCGATGCGCACTGGCCGCTCGATAGCGCCAAGCACCCCCGTTTCGACGCACCTCCCGACTGACCGTGCTGGTGGGTCTTCCCAACTGCCTTGCGATCCCGGCCAAGCCGTGACCTGCGGCCAAACCTCTCGAGATCTGCTCCCGCTCCTCCAAACACAATCGCGCTCCAGCCATCTGCTGCACCCTCCGCTAAAGGTCCGACTTACATACAAAACCCAATGGGCGTTGCATTGACCCCCTGAGGACAACCTGTTACCGCCTGATAATGCAATGATTACTGGGTTTTAACTGGGCTACACCCCGTAAATCCAGGCCTCCTTGCGCCGCTGTGTACACTGTGTAAGCCTCCGGCGCTCGTAAGAGGAGCAGAAGCGTTCATGGTTGAGACCGTACAATGTAGGCCTATCGAAGTTCACGTCGGTGAACGTGGACTTGAGCGCGCGGTCAAGCACCTCAAGCGCAAGATGGCGACCGAGGGCATCCTTCGTGAGCTCAAGCGTCGGCGCCACTACATGAAGCCCTCGATCAAGAAGCGAAAGAAGTCTGCCGAAGCCGCACGCCGGCGTCGCAAGCGCGTTCGTCAGATCAGCGAGCGTCCGTTCTAGGACCAAGCCTGCTCTGAGACCAAGCCTTCGGGGTTACTCCGGAGGCTTTTCGGTTTTTGGCTCGAGACGCAAACCTGGGCCCCAGGCCGACCGTTGGCCTGTGCGCGTTTCCAAGAAGCGGGCGAGCCGGTGAAAGTCGCTTCCGGTTTCGATGTAGCGCACGTCGGTCTGCAGCGTCTGCGGATTGATCAGCTTCGAAAATGCGACGTACTGCAGGTCGAGCTGGCCGCTGACGCTGACCATGTGGCCATCCAGCTGCTCCTCGACGAGCGCGCGAAACGCACCGATGCCAAGCTGGCTCGCCAGCATCACGTCGAACGCATGGGGCGGAGCACAGCGGGATTCGTAACCAAGCTGAATGTGCCGGACCTTCTTGCGCCGGCCGGTTCGCTCCTCGTATCGGGTTTGCACGCGGTCCGAAACCATCTTGGCGAGGTCGAACGCGCTCAGACGAATGTGCCCATGCTCGTCCCGAGGCATCCCGGGCTGCTCGTTTTCGGGAAGCAACTCGGAGAGGCCCTCGGCGAGGACGACGGTGCCGTAGTATTGATCGCGCTTCTCGCGCTCGAGTATGAGATCGACGATCCGATCGACGAGCGCCGGGACCGAAAGGCACCGCTGCGCGGTTTGTGCCCCCGTGAGCGGATCGACATAGGGTTCGTCGACCGCGAGGTCGCCGTACACATCTTCGGGAGAGAGCACCATGTTGGCTTCGCCGGCGATCGCTACACCGTACGACAACCAACCCGCCTTGCGGCCCATCGTTTCGACGATGAAGTAGCCGCTGGTGGCGATGCAATCTGCGCGCAGATTCAACAGCTCCTTCGCCATCACGTCGACCGCCGTGAAGAACCCGAACGTGAAGTCGATGCCACGGTAGTCGTTGTCGATCGTCTTGGGCAAATGCACGATGCAAACTCGGTCTTCGTTCGAGATGTGGTGGTTCTGATACTCGTAGAGGAAGTTGGCCGTCTTGAGAGTGTCGTCACCGCCGATCGAGATGAGCGCATCGACATCGAGGGCGCGCAAGGCGCCGTGAATCCTGCGGAGCCGCTCGGTTTTCTCGGGATCGAACAGGTCTGCGGGGGTCTCGATGGCGGCGCCGGGATTGACCCGCGCGGTTCCGATGATAACGCCTCGACTGTTGCGAAGCCCGCGAATGTCGGCAGGGGTGAGCAAGCGATAGTGCTCGGACTCGAGCATGGGGCGAGCGACGGGATCGTACTCTTGGAGGTTGGTGTACCCGTGGAAGATGCCGAGCACTTCGGTGCCAGCCTCCAAGAACGAAATCGCCGCGGCAAAGATCACCGCGTTGGCCGCCGGTGCAGGGCCGCCGGAGAAAACGATCGCAACTCGTTTCATCCTGTTCACCACGCCGAACTGTAAGCCGCGGAGCGCCGGATTGCCATCCTTTGCGGCAGGCGCTCTACTCGGGCCACCGGCATGGCGATCGACGCACAGAGCTTGGGCTACGAGACCTCTCCCATCGATTTCAACTACACGTGGCGCGACACGGTGGTGTACGCACTCGGGGTCGGAGCATCCGCGGACGCAGAGCTCGACTACCTCTACGAGGGACGCGGCCCGAAGGTCCTTCCCACGTTTTGTACCATCCCGACGTTCGCCGCCTTCGATGCGCTGGTCGATCGAATCGGCTGCGACCGACAGGGAATGGTCCACCACAGCCAGCAAATGAACCTCTTCAAGCCACTGCGCCCGAACGGCCAGTTACGGGTCACGGGAAAGGTGGCGGGGCTCTACGATTTAAAACGGCTCGCCATGGCCGTGTTTTGCATCGACGCCCACGACGAGGACGGCGACCTCATCACCCGGGGCGAGGTGACCTTGTTGTTGCGCAACGACGGAGGCTTTGGTGGCGAGCGCCCCCCGAAGACCGAGCGCGTGAACCCGCCCGGCCGTGCGCCTGACTTCGAGATCCGCGACCAAGTCGGACCTACGCAGGCGCTCCTCTACCGCCTGAGCGGCGACTACAACCCCCTGCATGCTGATCCCGACTTTGCAGCACAGGCGGGTTTCGACCGACCGCTCCTGCACGGCTTGTGTACCTATGGATATGCCGGCCGGGCGGTCGTCAAAGGGGCTTGTGGCGGAGATCCTGACAAGCTGGCGACGCTCCGCGGGCAGTTCAGCAACCCGGTTTTCCCAGGCGACATGCTCATCATTCGCGGCTGGAACGAGGGGGAGCGCTTGATTGTGAGCGTCACGACGGAACAGAGGCCCGACAAGCCGTGCTTGAGCAACGCCTACGCCGTGCTGCGCTGAGCCCGCGCCGGGCGCTTTTCTTCTTGCCCGAGTAGTGATCCACACACAGGGTTCTCGGGTAATGCTTTGCTACTTCCCCTCGCAGTTCGTGCTTTTGCGCCGCTCTTTGAGCCGCTCTTTGACGGGGGCCGTGGCCGTGGCCGCGGCAAGCGCCTGCACAGGGACCGCGCCGGCGGCGACCGAGGCTCCCCCGCCGCCGGTTCACGCCGCTACGATCGAGCTGGAGCCCGTCACGCCGATCTCATCGGCCACGGCCGAGATCCTAGCCAATCGACAGTCGAACATGCGCTCCGAGACGGCGGGGCGGGTCGTCGACGTGTTGGTCGAAGCAGGCGACCGCGCCAAAGAGGGGGACGTTCTGTTGCGTCTCGACGTCGGACGCCCAGCCTCCGCAGCACAGGCCGCCAACGCAGCCGTTGCCCAAAGCGAGGCGCGACTGAATCAGGCCGAGCGCGAACAAGCGCGAACCAAAAAGCTCGTGCAGACGGGTGGTCTGCCTGAGCAACGCTTGGACGATGCCGTAGACGCAGTGCGCCTCGCGTCGGCTGCCCGTGACGCCGCGCGCGCAGAAGCCCGACTCGCTCGACGCGGCCTCACCGACGCGGTCGTTCGCGCTCCCTTCGGCGGGACCGTCGTCGAACGGACGGTCGAGGTTGGAGAATATCTCGCCCCTGGGAGCCCGCTGCTCGTCTTGGCAGATACGAGTCGGCTCAAGGCCCGCGTCTTGCTCGACCCGCGTGAGGCGATCGACGTCGCGGTGGGCTCCGCGGCGGTGGTCTCGGTGTACGCGCGACCAGGCGAGATCTTCAGCGGCAAGGTCGTCCGAGTGGGGGAGGTCATCGACCCGCGTACTCGGCGCCTTCCGGTCGAGGTCGAGATCGACGACGCCGAGGGACGACTGCGCCCGGGCTTGGTGGCTAGGTTCTCGGTCGAAACCGGCGAACCGAGGATGGTCATGCGGGTGCCTCTCGAAGGGGTGTTCGAGCGCTTTGGCCGCCAGCACGTGTACGTGGTCTCGGACGGAATCGCGCACCGGCGCTCGATCGTGCTCGGCCTCGTGGGCGCCGGTTTTGCGGAGGTGACCGAAGGCATCGAGCCTGGTGAGACGGTCGTGATCAAGGGCGTCACCCGCGTCGTGGACGGGTCGAAAGTCCGAGTAGTGCCGGTCGAGACGGTCTCGGCGTCATCGACGGAACACAGCAGCGAGCCATGAGCGTCCCCGCCTTCGCAGTCCGGCAGCCCGTGCTCGTCAATCTCGTGGCGATCTCGGCGGTTCTGATCGGTGCGTTGGTGATGGGAAGGATGCACCGAGAGTCGCTGCCGACGATGCCCACCGGCTGGGGCAACATCACCACGATCTACGTGGGGGCATCGCCCGAGGAAATCGAGCAGCTCGTCACGATCCCAATCGAGAACGCGGTCGGTGACGTCGACGAGGTGGAAGAGATCTGGGGCGTATCCAAAGAAGGCGTGTCCTACGTGAGCTTCCACTTCGACGCGGATGTCGAAGACATCACCAGCGCGATGATGGAGGTCTCGAACGAGATCAATCGCGTTGATGACTTGCCGCTCGACGCGGAGCGCCCGGTCGTACGCGAGGTCAAGGTCGACTTCCCGACGATCGCGGTCGCAATCCGCGGAGAGGTCCCCGAAGCCGTGCTGCGCCAGATCGGCAAGGACATGGCGGACCGGGTCGAGCGGCTACCGGGCGTCTCGGGTACGTGGCGCAACGGCATACGAGACCGGGAATTCCGGGTTGATGTCGATCCGGACCGCCTCTCTGCGTATCGGCTTTCGCTCACGACAGTCACCGAAGCGCTTCGGTTTCGGGCAGCTAACGTCCCGGCTGGGACCACCAAAGGACCGAGCGACGCGCGGCTCGTCCGGGGGATGACGCGGGTCGCCGACGTCGACGAGTTGTCCAATGTCGTCATCCGGCCTGACCCCCAAGGTGGCTCGGTACGCGTCCGTGACATCGCGGAGGTGAAAGATACATTCGCGCCCGGAAAGTTTAGCGGGCGGGTGAACGGGGAACCGGCGATCGTGCTGACCGTTCGAAAAGAAGAGCAGGCGGACAGCGTGCGCATCAGTGAAGACGTGCGCGCATTGGTCGATCGCGTGCGACCGACTCTTCCGCCGGGGGTCACGATCGACCTGTTTGGCGACGCTGCTGCCGAGGTCGAGCACTCGTTGGGCACGCTCTACGCAAACGCTGCGGTGGGGCTCTTGTTGGTCCTGCTGCTCCTATGGGTCGCGATCGGCGCGCGGAACGCAACGATGGCCGCGGTAGGGCTTCCTGTCGCGCTGGCGGGCGCGATCATCGCAATGCACATGATGGGCATCACGATCAACATGATGTCCCTCCTAGCGTTGATCCTGTGCCTGGGCGTCGTGGTCGATGACGCCATCATCATCATCGAAAACATCTTCCGGCACATGGAGGAGGGGATGCCGCGGCGAAAGGCGGCGGTTGTCGGTACCGAGGAGGTCTTCTGGCCGGTCGTGGCATCGACGCTGACCAGCTGGGCCGCGTTCTTGCCTCTGCTCCTGATGGAAGGGGTGCTGGGGGATTTCTTCGCGATCATTCCCAAAGTCGTCGTGGCGGCGCTCGCCGCGTCGCTGGTCGAGGCGATGTTCATCCTGCCGAGCCATATGGCCGATTTCGGGAGGCTTGCGCGCCTCAAGAACGACGAATCCGGGCCCCCGAAAACACGCCTGCAGCGAACGAGCGCACGCGTCGCAGACACCTACGAGCGCGTCCTTCGCTGGTCTCTTCGACACCGGGCTACGGTCGTCTTTGGTGCGTACGGCCTGTGTCTCTTGATGGTCGCTGCCGCCTTCACGATGAAAGACGTGATCCTCTTCACCGAAGGCGACCCGGACATGTTCGACGTGCGCGTCCGCATGCCAACCGATGCGTCGAAAGAGGAAACCGAGGCGCTGTTGACCAAGCTCGAGGCACGCATCCTCAATCTCGAGAATCCCGACGTCGAAGCGACGCTTGCTGTGCGCGGCATGGCGAGGACCGACATGGGCATCAGCTCGGGTGATCACATGGGCATGGTCACCGTATTCGTCGTGCCGGCGACGGAGCGCAGCAGCTTGCATGGCGGCCGCGATTTGGTGACCCAGGTAAGCGGGCTATTCGACGACGTGGTGGGCCCGGCGCGGCTCGAGGTCGTCGAAGTGAGGCCCGGCCCCCCGCGTGGCGCGCCCGTAGCGGTGCGCATACGCGGCGATGACTACGAGCGTCTCGTCGAGCTCGCGGAGCAGGTGCTTGCGGAGGTTCGTGTCATCAAAGGAACGCGCAACTCGAGCCACGACTACGAGCTTGGGAAGCAGGAGCTGCAGATCAGGGTCGATGAGGAACGCGCAGCGCTTCATGGGCTCACGCCAGAGATGGTCAGCCGGTGGCTCCGAAGCGCGTTCGGGGCGACTCCCACCGCAACCCTGCGTGAAGGAGATGACGAGATCGACATCGTCGTGCAGCTGCAGGAGGAAGTGCAACAGGACCCAGCGCGCATCGCGTCCTTGCAACTGATCGCGCCCAATGGCGACGAGGTGGCGATCCGCGAAATCGCAGATGTGTCCTACGGGCGGGGTCCGGGTGTGATCCGCCGCTACCAACAGAAGCGCGTCGTGAGCGTGCTTTCGGGCATCGACGAAGAAGTCACGAACAGCGGAGAGGTGAACTCGACGCTCCAGGAGCGGCTCAAGCCGCTCGAGTCCGCAAACCCCGACATTCGCTTCGAATATGGCGGACAGTTCGAGGAGACCGAAGAATCCGTCCAGTCGCTGCTCCAGGCGTTCGTCGTCGCCATGCTGCTGATCTACACGATCCTAGCAACGCAATTCCGGAGCTTCTCCCAGCCTTCGGTCGTGATGGCGGCGATCCCGCTGTCCTTCATCGGTGTGGCTGGCGGTTTCCTGCTCAGTCCCAAGCCGATCGGATTGATTGCCCTCGTGGGAGTGGTCGGGCTAACTGGAATCGTGGTGAACGACTCGTTGGTGTTGGTCGACTTCATCAACAAGCGGCGCGATCGCGGAATGGCGCTCGACGAAGCGATCGTCGAGTCGGGGAAGCTGCGCCTCAGGCCGATCTTCTTGACCAGCGTGACCACGATTGCGGGGCTCTTCCCCTTGTCGCTCGCGACCGAAAGCCTTCCCCACCTCGCCCCGATGGCGCAGGTGATCGTCTACGGCCTGACCTTCTCGACACTGCTTACGCTATTGGTGGTGCCCTGCTTATACCGACTCGACGTGGACGTGGCGGCGCGCGTGTCCACGTGGTTTGCACCCATGAAGCGATGGGCCACGGACCCGGGCGCGGCAGCCGTAGACGAGACGGCTGATCGGACGGCAGAGTAACGCCCAGTCCGCCCGTGGCGGCCGACGCGGGGAGCTGCTACGCGCAGACCATGGCCAAGCGTTTCGACAACCAAGTGGTTTGGATCACGGGCGGCGGCAGCGGGATCGGACGCGCGCTCGCCCTCGGGTTCGCGGATGAAGGCGCCGCCGTGGCTGTGTCGGGGAGGCGTGAAGACCGGCTTCAAGAAGTGGTGAACGAACTCGAGGCGCGCGGCGCCAAGGGGCTTGCCGTTCGATGCGACGTCACCGACGAGGCCTCGGTCGCTGAGGCCGTACAAAAGGTCGTGCGCACGTTCGGCGGGCTCGATGTCGCGGTCGCCAATGCGGGTTTTTCCGTTGCCGGCCGGATCGAAAAGCTCTCCGCGGCCGATTGGCGGCGCCAGCTCGACGTGAACGTGATCGGTACCGCCATGACCGCGCGCTACGCGATCCCCCACCTGCGCGAACGCAAGGGGCGCCTGGCTCTTGTGGGGAGTGTGGCCGCGATGATGTCGGCACCGGGAGTAGGCGCGTACTCCGCGTCGAAATACGCAGTTCGGGCCATCGGCCAGGCGCTCGCCATCGAGCTTCACGGCAGCGGCGTGACATGCACCACGGTCCACCCAGGCTTCATCAAGAGCGAAATCGCCCAGGTCGACAACCAGGGCCGCTACGACGCATCCCGTAAAGACGCTCGCCCGAAGAACCTCATGTGGCCGGCCGAGCGTGCGGCACGCGCGATGATCGACGCCATCGCGCGGCGGAAGCGCGAGTACACGTTTACGGGGCACGGTAAGGTGGGCGCGTTTGCGGGGCGTCACATCCCTGGGGTCGTCCACTTCGGACTGACGCGGGCCAAGAACAGAGACAAGAACAGAGACGAGCGCAGAAAGAAGAGCTAGAAGTAGCCTCTACTGCACGACGATGCGGAACATGAGGATCAGGTAGGTTTCCTTGCGGCCCTTGATGTCCTGCCGCAGCGCGATTTCGGCGCCAATCTTCCCCTTGACGTAGCCCGCGCCCGCTGTGATTTGGTTGAGATCACGGCCAGCGTCGCGTCGGTACCCGATGCGGAGCGGGATCATCTCGCCAGCGGTGTAGCTCACGCCCGCGCCCGCAATCAGCTTCGTCTTTTCGAACGTGGTCAAGTCGAAGAGCACGTCGCCGCCGAAGTTGAAGCTCTCGACCGGCGCAAGGCTCAGGCTGGCCCCAGCCATCTGAGGAGCCAGCGCCGAGTGAGTTTTGACCAGGTTGTAACCGAGGGCCGATACGCGGAGCCAAGGAATGGGCGTGACCGTGAGCGACGCATCCATCGTGACGCCCTCGAAGGAGGGACCGATGCGCTGACCGTCGACGCGATCGGACTTCAGCTTCGCCCAGCGAAATGCGACTCCGAACCCAAGTTGAGGGACGGCTTGGATGCCGATGCCCGAGCGCCAGTCCCAACCGCTGTATCGCCTGTTCGCGCCGGAGAACACCCCGCGGAAGCTGGTGCCCATCGCGATCTTCTTGCTGGTCGTCGAGTCGGTGATCGAGCTGCCGAGGGTCCAGTACGTTCCGCCGTTGCTCTTGTTGCCACCAATGATCTGGGAGAACGCTTCGACGTCGTACTTCGACACGGCGGCCATATTGGAGGTGTTGTAGGCGAGCGCCGAGACTCCAATGGCACCGGCCCGTGCACCGGAGCCCATGGACAGCCCGTAGATCGTGTCGAGGGTATCCTCAGTGGGTATGAGGTCGGGGGTCGCAATGCCCCCGACACCCGAAGGTGTTGCCTGCGCCCACGCAACTCGCGCCGGGCACAATGCGGTCAGGAGACCGACGATGGCGGTCCCCCATAAAGCTCGTGTTCGCCCCATGAATACTACTCCCGGGGAAGCTAACAGCGTTGGATCACCCTTCCAAATTGTCGTCTTTGCGGGCGCTCGAAACCCAACGGAAACATCGTGACTTGTCGGTGGATAAGTTGTGGAGCCGACGCGCGACTCGTACCGTTCGGGTGCGATCGAGCGCGCGGACCATCACCAACCGCTGTGGACGAAATGGGAGATAGAACGTGCTGGATGTTGCGCAAACGATAACAAAACGTAATTCGGAATGATCACAACACTTTGTCAACAGCCAAAATAGAACGCGTAAAGATGTGCATGCAGCTGTCAAAAAACTTGCGCGTTAATCTTTCGCGATCACAAGCGGTTAGAAATTTGTGTGTCGATTCCCGTAGACGCATCTGAAACTCGTTGCTAGTTTCGGCGCCCTTCACTCGAAGGACACCAGTCGGCGCTCGCCAGGATCGGTTAATGTTGGTGGATGTTGGTGCATAAATTGCCGATCGCTCGGTCCAGGCTAGCTGTGGATAGCTTGGGGACGTGGGTGCTGAATTGCGAGCTTTTCGGGGGTAAGGAGACGATGGAACAATTGTGGGAACAAACGCTGGGGACTCTGAAGGGACACCTCTCGAACGAGAACTTTGAAACGTGGCTGCGCCCTCTTCAGTTCGGTGGCATCGAGAGCGACTCCATCGTTCTGCGCATCCCGAATCAGTTCTTTGCCGAGTGGATCGCTGCGCACTACCTCGACATGATCCTCGAGACTTTGCAGGCTACGGCCGGCGACACGCCCATGCCTCAGAAGGTTCGCTGGGAGCTCGATGAGACGCTGCGCGACAAGGCACACGCCGCGCGGGAATCGACCCCACCACCGGCTCCCCGTGCGCCACGCGCGACCCCGAAGGCTCCCGGGAACACCGATCTCAATCCAAAGTACCGCTTCAAGAACTTCGTCGTCGGCCCAGCGAATCAGCTCGCACACGCAGCCAGCGTCGCTTGCGGCTCCGATCCAGGCAGCCGATACAACCCGCTCTTCATCTACGGAGGCGTGGGTCTCGGAAAGACCCATCTGGTCAACGCCATCGGCCACGCCGTCTTGCAGCGCAACCCGCGGTCGCGGGTTCGCTACGTATCGGCGGAACAATTCACCAACGAATTCATCTGGTCGTTGCAGAACCACCAGATCAATACATTCCGAGAGCGGTACCGGACGCGGTGCGACGTCTTGTTGATGGATGACATCCAGTTCCTCGCCGGCCGGGAGCAGACCCAGGAAGAATTCTTCCACACGTTCAACGCCCTGTATCACTCGGACAAGCAGATCGTTGTCACATCGGACGTCTATCCACATCACATCGCGGAGATGCAGGAACGTCTGATCAGTCGCTTTCAATCCGGGATGGTCGCCGACGTCCAGGCGCCTGAGCTCGATACCCGCATCGCCATCTTGCAACAGAAGGCCGAGAGCGAAGGGATCGACCTTCAGGGCGAGGTCGCCCTCTTTTTAGCGCAAACCGTTCGCAGCAACGTCCGGGAGCTCGAAGGCACCCTCCTGCGGATCGCTGTGAAGGCAGAGCTCCTCGGGCTTCCAATGGACCTCGAGCTAGCCAAGGAGACGATGCGAACCGCCGTCCCGAACCAGGACACCGAGACGAGCGTCGAAGACATCCAACGCATCGCGTGTGGCTACTTTGGCATCCGGCTGGCCGACCTCAAATCGCGGCGGCGTCACCGCGCAGTCAGCTTTCCACGTATGATCGCGATGTACATCTGTAGGCAGCGGCTCGGAACCAGTTACCCGGAGCTGGGCGAACGCTTTGGCGGCAAGGACCACACCACGGTCATGAGCGCCGTTCGCAAGATCAGCGGCCTGATCGAGGATCAAGACGAACGGGTTCTCGGCGCCGTGGATGCCATCGAGCGCAAGCTCGGTATCTGATGGCATCGCAATTTTTGCCTCACGGGGGCTGTGTGGGAGGTCTGGGCTAGCCGGGCCTTCCGCACGCTTTTGGTGTATACCCCCGCCTATGCGCGACCTGTGCCTAACCTGCGATCAACCTGGGGCATGAACCTGGGAATCACTCACGGCATGGGTTCTCCCCATTCGCCCCACGATCCTTCACCACATCGAAAATCGACCAAAGCTGAGTTTTTCCAAATGGTTACCTTGCTTCATCCACAATTCACAGCTGTTAAGACGAAGACTAATTTTAAAATTTATAGATCTAACGCAGTGGATAAACAGACACGGTCATCTAGGAAGTAAACCGAACCATGGAGCTCACTATCGACAAGCAACAGTTCCTCCGGGGTCTCGCACGGACCCACGGCGTAGCTGATCGCAAAAGCTCGATGCACATCTTGTCCAATGTGCTGCTCACGGCGGAGGGGCCAGACCGGCTTCGCCTGTCCGCAACCGATCTCTATCTTGGCGTGACGGCAGTCGTTCCTGCGAATATCAAGAAGGGCGGAACGATTGCAGTCGCAGCGCGGACGCTCTTCGACATCGTCAAGAATCTCCCCGATGGTGAGGTGAGCTGGGAGCTCAGCGACAGCCATGCGGTCGAGCTCAAGTGCGGCAAGGTTCGGTACCGCATCCCCGCGATGCCGGGAGAAGACTTCCCGCCGCTGCCAAACCCGGGCGATGCGGATTTCGCACATCTCGACGCCGCCCGTCTCGCGGAGTTGATCGCGCTGACGCAGTACTCGATGTCTCACGATGATACTCGCCCGCACCTGGCCGGAACGCTTTTCGAGGGCGACGGCAAGGTGGTTCGGATGGTGACCACGGACGGTCATCGCTTGTCGAAAGCGGAGCACAAGGTCGGCGGGAAAGGTTCCATGATGAACTTCAGCATGCTGGTCCCACACAAAGGGATCAGCGAGCTCAAGCGGCTTTTGGACGACATCAAAGCCGGGAAGGGCAAAGGGCAAGGATGCGCCGACTATCGGCATCGCCACGTCCGGCGGGAACGCATTCTTTCAGCGGGACGACCTCTGTCTGAGCGTGAAGCTCGCCGATGAGAACTTCCCGCCATACAACAAGGTGATCCCCAGCAAGCAAAGTCGAACGGTCATCGCTGCACGTGGGCCGTTGGTCGAAGCGTTGAGGCGCATCAGCCTGGTGGCGAACGACAAGAGCGGCGGCGTTCAGCTGATGATCACTCCGGGCGTGTTGCGATTGCAAAGCCAAAACCCCGAGGTCGGCGAGGGCAGCGAGGAGGTCGACGTCGACTACGCCGGCGACGAGCTCAAAATCGGCTTCAATGCGCGGTATCTGCTCGATGCGCTCAGCGCGATGACGCACGACGAGGTTGCGATCGAGCTCAGTGGGGAGCGCGACCCCGGGGTGCTGAAGCCCGTCGGGTGACAATTCCGAGTTCATCGGCGTCATCATGCCCATGCGCATCTAGTCGAGCGGGGCAGGGCGTTGACTTCCGATTCGCGGAGCGCGGAGACCCCCAGCCGGGTGACGGCCCTGCGCGCACGCGGCTTTCGCAACCTCCAGCCCTCGCGTTTCGAGCCTGGGTCGCATTTCAACGTGATCCACGGCGACAACGGGAGCAGGGAAGTCCAACCTGCTCGAGGCGATCTACTACCTTGGGGCACTCAAGAGCTTTCGCGGGCGCGAAGACGGACGACCTGATCGGGCTCGAGTCGGACAATGCCTCGCTCGAAGCGACCTTGGAAGGAGGGCCGGCGGCGAACAAGCTACGGGATCGACATCGGTCGCTCGCAGCGACGCCGCCTTCAGCTCGATGGCAAACGTCCGCGTTCGACCAGCGTGTGGCACCAAGCCGTCAGGATGGTGTTGTTTCATCCGGGAGACCTGATCCTTGCTTCAGGTGCGCCCGATAGACGCCGCGCGTTTCTCGACCGAATGCTCGAGCAGATGGATCCGATCTACGGCTCGACCCTTGCAAGCTACGAGAAGGCCCTTCGGAGCCGCAACCGCTTGCTCAAGGACGAACGTACTGACCGACGTTCAGTTCGGGCCTATGACGCCATCCTGAGCAAGGCAGGGGCTATTGTCGGACAGGCTCGCCGACGGTTGATCGAGGATCTGGCGCCGAGGGTCGTGCGCGCGTTCTCCGATGTGTTCGCGGGTGATACCCCACTTGCGGTTCGGTACTTGCCACGGGTCGAACCCAACGAGGACGCGATTGCCGAGGCCCTCGAGCGCTCGTTCGACAAAGATCGAGCCCGAGGTTTCACGGCGGACGGACCGCACGGGGACGACCTCGAGCTGCGGCTACACGAAGTCGGAGCGCGTCACCACGGCTCGCAGGGACAGCATCGGACCATCGTCCTCGCACTCAAGACCGCAGAGCTCGACCTGCTGAGCGAGCGCACCGGCCGGGTGCCGATCCTCCTGCTGGACGACGTATCGAGCGAGCTCGACCGGAGCCGAAATCGCAGGTTTTTCGAGGTGTTGAGCCATTCGGGTGGCCAGGTTTTCCTGACCACTACGCATCCGGAGTTCATCTTGCTCGAGAACGATCGCGTCGACTTTCAGGTCGACGCCGGCCGAGTCACCGTAGCCGAGTCACTCGATGATTCTGGCGCTCTTGATGTAGTCGAGCTTCGGGAAGCTCTCCCGGAGGTAGGTGTTGCCCGCGGCTTGCATCCGCCCCTGATCGGGACCGCGGCCCCGGGGGGCTCCTTCGCCATAGCCGTTGTACAGCGCTTCGACTGGGGCCATGTCTTTGATCTTGCCGAACGGCGCAAAGCCCATCCCGTCGAGGCGCGAGTTGTCCGAGAAGCTGATGAAGAACTGCGTCGTTCGCGAGTTGGGCCCCGACGTCGCGAACGTTGCGGTACCGCGCGCATTGCTCGCCTTGACCGGGTCGTCGGGGATTGGCTTTGCACGCCACTCCGTGTTGAGTGCGGGGTCCCCGCTGATTCCAACCTGAGCCATGAAACCGCTGATGACACGGAAGAACGCCACGTCGGTGTAGTACCCGTTTTGCACCAGCTCGTAGAAGCGGTCGGCGCCATGCGGAGCCCAGTCGCGGCGAACGTCGATGACGATGGTGCCTTTGGTGGTGTCGAGCTCGACGGTGTACCGATCGGGCGCTTGTCCTTCAGGGGTCACCTTCGTCCCCTCCTCTTGGGCCTCCTCTCGGGCCGGCTCAGGGCTTTGTTCGCCTCGGCTCGTGCTCTGTGCGTCTTTTTCTTTCGGGCACCCAACCAGGAGTACGCCGGCCAACATGAATAGGGCTGCGGTTCGCATGCGCGTACCTTGGCAAGCCCGGGCCCGAGCGCAAGCGATCAGGCGACTAGGCGTCGAATAGGCCGCGCAGTTTCTTGAGGAAGCTCGCTTGCTGCGGGTGGGTCTCGTCGCCAATTTCTTGAGCCAGCTCGGTGATCAGCTTGCGCTGACGACGGCTCACTTCCTGCGGCACCTCGACCACGACGGTCACGAGCTGATCGCCTTTTCCATAGCCCCCGTAGACCGGAATTCCCTTACCCCGCAAGCGGAATATCTTTCCAGACTGCGTTCCCGGGGGGACTTTCATGACCACTTGGCCGTCGAGCGTGGGGACATCGATGCTGGCCCCGAGCACCGCCTGGGGGAACGAAATCGGAATCGACACCAAGATGTCGGCGCCCTCGCGCTGGAACAGCGAGTGGTCGCTAACCTTGATGTTGATGTGAAGATCGCCGTTGCCGCCTGGGTTCGCTTCGCCCGCGCCTCGGACGGTGCGGACCGCGCCATCTTGAACCCCGGAGGGTATCTTCACGCTCATCGATTCGGAGCGCATCTTGTTGCCCGTGCCTTTGCATGCGTCACACGGCGTCGGGATCTTCTTGCCGGTGCCGCGGCACGCATGACACGGTCGGGTCGCGGCGAATAGGCCGCGCTGATACTTCACCTGAGCGCGGCCTTGGCAGACGTTGCACTTGTGAATGGGTGTGCCGGGCTCGGCGCCCGTTCCGCTGCACGCCGTGCAGGGTGCCGGACGACTGACGTCGATCTTTTTGTCGACGCCGAGCGCCGCTTGGACGAAGGAAATCTCCAGATCGTACGTGAGGTCGCGACCCCCTCTGCGCTTGCGGCGCCCGCCGCTGAATACCTCGCCGAACAAACCTTCGAGGATGTCGCTCACGGCGCCGAAGTCGCCGGCCTCGAAACCAGCGCCGCCGCTCTCGAACGCTGCATGACCGAATCGGTCGTACTGCTTGCGGCGGTCCGGGTCACTCAGGACGGCATACGCTTCGCTTGCTTCTTTGAAGGCATCCTCGGCCGCCGGGTCATCCGGGTTGCGGTCGGGGTGGTACTTCATCGCCAGCGCACGATAGCTTTGCTTGATCTCGTTCCCGGCGGCGGTGCGGCTGACTTCGAGAATCACGTAGTAATCACGCTTGGACACTGGTTTCGGAGTGTAGACGCGCGCCCTGCGGGCGCAAACGGCATGGAAAAGTATTCCAGAGTGTGGGAGGGGAGACAGATGTCGGTCGCCGAGCTCGAGATCGAAGAAGGGGACGCCGGGCAGAGGGTCGATGTGCTGCTTGCCCGCCGCGTGCCCGATCTCAGCCGGACCAGGGTAAAAACGCTTATCGAAGAAGGCCACGTTCGGGTCGATGGCCGCCGGGTGAAGAAGAGCTTCATCGTGTCCGTGGGCGACCGTGTCACCTTGGAGACCGTTCCAGGGCCGGTTGATTTCTATGCCGCACCCGACCCGGATCTGGCCTTGGTAGTACTGGTCGAAAACGAGGGCTACGTCATCGTCGACAAGCCCGCGGGAGTCCCCAGTCATCCGTTGAGGGAAGGCGAGCTCGGAACCTTGGCTGGCGCGTTGGTCGCGCGCTATCCGGAGATGCGCGACGTTGGCTACAGCAAACGGGAGCCGGGTATCCTCCATCGACTCGACAACGACACTTCAGGCGTGATGCTCGCGGCCCGTGACCAAGCGACGTTCGACGCCTTGCGCGAACGGTTCCAGGCCGGAGAGATCGAAAAGAGATACCTCGCTCGCTGCCAAGGCATCGTCCCCGCACCGATCATCATCGACACGCCGATCGCCAACGACCCTCGCGACCGCCGCAGAGTCCGCGCCTGCACCGACCCCCGCGAGATCAAACGCCTGCGCGCTCAACCCGCCAGGACGGAGGTGCTCACCAGCATGCCCGCCGAACACGGCTCGCTCATCGAAGTCCGCGCCAACAACGCCCGTCGCCACCAAATCCGAGCCCACCTAGCCGCCATAGGCCACCCCCTCCTAGGCGACCCCCTCTACGGCGGGCCCTCCTTAGAAGGACCGAGCCACCACCTACTCCACGCCGTCTCCATCAAGTTGGGGACACTCACCACCACCACAACCCCCTGGAATCACTTGGCTTCTGCGCCAAAGATCGCAGCGTCAGAGCAGTGACGCCCGAAGCCGGTCGCTGCGATCTTTGCCGGAGGATCGCTGTGGTTTCGAGGGGGGAGAGCGTCCCCCTAAAACGGGATGCGTAGGCCTGTTTGGGCGACTACCTGGTTACCGAAGGCGTTGGTGTTCCAGCGGTAGTTGAAGCTGATGTCGAACTGAGCGCCGGCGATGGAGCGGTGGGCTTTGCCTTCTAGGAAAGCGCCGAGGACCAGGAACTGGATGCCGAGCTCGTTGATGTGGAAGGCACTCAGCTTGGGGTCGGCGGTGACGTAGGGATCCTCGAAGGTGTAGTCGTTGGGGTTGCTCTTGTGGAAGAACGCGGACGTCTGTGTGTAATAGCGGTAGCGCAAGCGAGTTTGAAAGAACGGAGACATTTCTTGGTAGATGCGAAACTCCGGGTTGATCGCGCCGAGCTTCCAATCGTCGACGTACGAGCGGTAGAGGACTTGCAGCGAGGTGCGTGACCGCGGGATGTACCAAGCGAGTCGCGAGGATAACAGGTGACGGAGACGTTGATCGGGGTGCTCTTCCGGACGTTGTCCTCCCAACACCGATCGATATGGGTTGGCGAGGAAACCCCACTGGTACGTAAAGTCGTACGCAACCTCGAGCACGAGAGTGCGCGACAGGACCTGCTCCCAGCCAGCCGCCACCGAAATCGCGTCGAGGGTTTCTCTGAACCGATCAGCGCTCGTACCCCCCATGTTGTCGGGTCGTTGCTGCGATCCGCCCCGGAAAGTCTGGCCGATTTCGTCGTGACGATAGCTAATTCGACCCCGAAACATCGTCGCGCGGTCGGCGAGCCAAATCGTCGGCTGCAAGAGCGTGGCGAACGAGAAGTAGTCCGGTTCGCGACTGAACCGAAAACCCCCGAACAGGTCGACGGGGTTCTCGCGCTCCACGAACTCGTGGCCCCCTTTCAGGTCAACGCCGTGACGCACTTCGGTGAAGCGCGTGTCCTCGAGCGCGCCTGCCGCGATGCTCGCGCTCGTGATCGAATCGATCAAGTAGTCGACGCGTATGCGACTCCCTTGCGGAGCTTCGAGTTGCGCGATGATCTCGGGGGCGAGAACTCGCGTGCTTCGATCCCAATAGTAGTTGCCGCGCAACTGTGCATCACCCGTCCAAGTGCCCGTGACCGCGTCTGCGTTCGAGCGCCTCGGGTACAAGCCGAGTAGCACGATGCCGGCAGCCAAGAGCAACCCGAGCACCACCGATCTCGACCTCTGACGTGGCGCTCCTAGTTGCACCCGCATCCCCCGCCGGCGGTTCCGAGACCTCCGGTGGCGCCTTCACGGGCGTCGAGGACGTGGGTGTAAAACTTTGCTTCGGTTGCCTCGCGCTCGAGGTCCATGCTCGGACGAGAAAGGTACTCGCGCTCGTAGGGCTTGACCGTCGCGCAGCCTGCGGCACTACAAAGGGCAATGACGGCCGTCAGCTTCAGTGCGGCACGGAGGTCGCGGTTTCGCCTTGTTTTTGCGTGGTCGTGTAGCGCGCGAGGGCGACGAGAGGGGCCAGAAGGAGTCGGGTGGTGGTTCGCATCCATGGGTGCTCCGCAATGATATCGGCCGCGTACGGGCCGACCGAATAATACGCATCGACGAACGCACGGCCCGCGGGGTTGGTCATCAGGTAACGGTCACGAAAGCGCCGGAGCGCCCAAATCTCATCGGCCAAGGGCGAGCCATAGGCCGCGGTGGCAACGAAGCACGGAGGAACGGTGGTGAAGTCGATCGAGCGTCGTCATCAGGCCCGGCGGCGACGGGGTCGCTCTGCCCCTGACATTGGTCGGTCGCGGAGATCTCCAACTCGTATTGGGTCTCGTGCGCATCGAACGCGGCGTCGACGACGATGACGTCGCCCGGCGTCCAGGCAATCGCCGTCGCCCGTCCACGTCCACTCCGTTCTCGCACTCACCGTCTTCGTTCGCGATATACGGAGCACAAAGCGATCTCGGAAGCGCCGCCGCCACTACACTCCGAATCGACAGGGAATATGCAGGCCGTCTCCCTGAATGGGTTTGCCAGCGCTGGTGATCTGGAGGGCATGGGCGTCTTCGGTGACCACGCTGTTGACGAGGATCTTGCTCGCCAGGACTTTGTATTGATGCAGCGGACGCGCGCTCTGGGGAACCGTGAACCGAAGGCGACCGACGACGTGAGACCACTTCGAATTCGGGTGATTTTCCATGGTGAAGTCCGAAATTGCTGCGGGCTGCGCCTGCACGTCGCACAACCCCAAGCACGTTCCGTCTTCGGCGCAGATGAAACCCATCCCGCACTCGGCGTCGTGCGCGCAGTCCTGGCCGCACATGTCTGGAGGCTCCGGCTCGCTACAGATGTTGGTGGCCAGGACGACGACCTTGAAACGCGCGCCCGTTGCATCGGCGCGCAACCGGTCGGCTCCGCTGCCAGGGGCGCCATCGGGGTCGTCGGTGATCGAAGGATCCATCGTGAAGAGCTCGCCGGAGTCGCCATGTAGGCTTGCGTAGCCGGCGGCATCCGACGTTTCGTGCTCGGCGACCACCGGGCCCAAAGTGAGTGGCACGGCGTACACGATGGAGGGCTGCCCACGGTACGGATAGCCGTAGGTTTCAGCCCAAATGTCCCATCGCTCCGACAGGGGCGTTGGGTAGGTCTCATCGTTGAAGTCGTCGTTGTAATCTCCCTCGACGTTGACTTCGATCCAGGCCGTGTATTCGCCGTCCTCCCAGTCTTGCGGGGCGATGTATTGGATCGTCCGTGGCACGTCTCCGGCAGGCGTTGCCATGGTCACCGCGTCGATGTTTGGCATGACGCTGCGCGCCTCTTGAACGAATCGCCCGACGTCGGGATGGTCGAATTGGCCCAGCCCTTCGACGTCGCGGCGGGGCGGATAGATCGACCCAGCGCCGAGGGGACGCATGCTTTCGGAGCCGGAGCGCTCAACGAACGGCTCGGCATACCCGTTGCGGACATCGTTGTCCGTCGCGAAACGACCTTTGTCGCTGTTGAAGACACTCGCGCAGGTGATGGCGTCGAGTGCCTCGCGCGTCGTCGTGGTCTGATCGAACGAGAGGCAGAAGTAGGAGTCCGGCGACGCGTCGACCGATGTACGCGAGGCGAAACCCTCCGAGGTGCGGTCCTGAAAGATCACCATGCGAAATGGCTCAGCGCCGGGCGCGGCCGCTCGTCGATGTCCCCAGACAGGCAGGATCCCTTCGCGGCGCCCATACGGCCAACGAAAACCACTGTTCATCTGTAGAGCGCCGGGCCGATTGCCGACGCCACGAAGCGCGACCGATGACGTCAGGGCCACCGTCTCCATGAACGTGCCGTCGGCATCTTCTATCCAGATCGCGATCTGGGCGCGTTTGGTCGGAGTGAAGCGAAACTCGAGAAGGCGGTCGCCGTCCTGGGCGACACCGCTCCCCGGGGCCACGAGCCAAATCGCGACCATCCACAAGCCAAACAGACCAAGGCGCATAACGAAAACAGCCTAGCTCTGGCGGTTCTTCAGCTCAAGGAAACCCATGACAGGCTAAAATAGCGATGGATCACAGAGGTTTAGAGGAGATTCAGCGGCGTGGCCGTTGGGGGCTGCGGTCACGCTTACCCGAGCCCTTGCCGGGCGCGAGCTGGGCTCGGAGTTGTTCGACCTGGTCACGAAGCTCTGCCGCCTTTTCAAACTCGAGCTCCTCCGCGGCCAGCAGCATCTCGCTCCGGAGCTCTTCGATCCGGGCTTGGATGTCGGCCGGGTCGTCAGGCGCTTCGCCTTTTCTCAAGATCGGGATGACGATGTAGTCGCCGGCCCCCGTCGATGGATCCATCTCGAGGACGGCCTTCTTGATCGTTTGGGGAGTGATCCCGTTCTCCTCGTTGTACTCGGCCTGGCGCGCCCGGCGCCGTTCGGTTTCGTCGATCGCGTAGCGCATCGCGTTGGTGATTCGATCGGCGTACAGAAGTACCTCGCCGCCCGAGTTGCGCGCCGCGCGTCCAATGGTCTGAATCAACGATCGCGACGATCGCAAAAAGCCCTCCTTGTCTGCGTCGAGGATGCCGACCAAGGACACTTCGGGCAGGTCCAACCCCTCCCTCAAGAGGTTGATTCCGACGAGAACATCGAATTCGCCACGACGCAAATCTCTAAGAATATCAACACGTTCAAGTGTGTTTATGTCGCTATGAAGGTAGCGCACGCGCACACCGAGCTCTGCGTAGTATTCGGTGAGATCCTCCGCCATGCGCTTGGTCAGCGTCGTGATCAGTACGCGCTCGTTGCGCGCAACACGCTCACGAATCTCGCCGAGTAGGTCGTCGACTTGGTGCTTGGTCGGACGAATGTGCAGCTGCGGATCGAGGAGCCCCGTCGGACGGATCATCTGCTCGATAACGACGCCACCGGCGTGCTCGATCTCCCAGTCGCCCGGTGTCGCGCTCACGTGAATCACTTGACCGACACGTTCCTCCCATTCGGAAAAACGAAGTGGTCGATTGTCGAGGGCGCTCGGCATCCGAAACCCATGCTCGACCAATGTCTCCTTGCGCGACCGGTCACCTTTGAACATCGCCCCGAGCTGCGGCACCGTGATGTGGGACTCGTCGACGATCACCAAGAAGTCGTCCGGAAAGTAGTCGAGCAAAGTCGGCGGCGGGTCGCCCTCTTTGCGCCCCGAGAGATGGCGGCTGTAGTTCTCGATTCCGTGGCAGAACCCCATCTGTTCGAGCATCTCCAGGTCGTACATCGTTCGTTGCTCGAGGCGCTGTTTTTCCAGCAATTTCCCCTCGGATTCGAGCTTGGGGAGCCATTCGAGGAGCTCCTCCCGAATCGATTTGATCGCCCGTTTTCGGTGCTCGTCCGGGGTCACGTAGTGGCTGCCCGGGTAGATGCCGTACTGGTCCAGTTCCTCGAGCACCTTGCCACGCATCGGGTCGATCTCGACGATGCGTTCGATCTCGTCTCCCCAGTACTCGATGCGCACTGCGAGGTTGTCGGAGTGTGCGGGGAAAATCTCGACGACGTCACCCCGAACGCGGAAGGTGCCGCGGTGAAAGTCGATGTCGTTTCGTTGGTATTGAATGTCGACGAGGCGACGAAGCAGACGGTCGCGGCGAAACTCTTTGCCGACTTCGAGACTGATCAACATCTCCTGGTACCACTCCGAGGAGCCGATACCGTAGATGCACGAGACGCTTGCAACGATGATGACGTCGCGGCGCGCGAGGAGCGAGCGGGTGGCGCTGTGGCGCATCCGGTCGACCTTGTCGTTTACGATCGCGTCCTTCTCGATATAGGTGTCGCTCGATGGGATGTACGCTTCGGGCTGATAGTAGTCGTAGTAGC
>PVMK01115452.1_pt1 | contig 49331 bp, 47 predicted proteins | sample 1853481 | NCBI WGS metagenome assembly PVMK01 (sample SAMN08533507, study PRJNA380276) | Marine sediment metagenome, whole genome shotgun sequencing project.
AGTCGTTGTCGTGCTCGACGACTTGCATTGGGCCGATGAGCATTCGGTCGCTGTGCTCTCGCACCTTGCACGCAGGGACGGATTCCGAGCATTGATCATCGGTACTTACCGAGACACCGATCTGGTGCGGAGTCACCCTCTGCCCAAATTGCTCTCGGATCTTCGGCGCGAGCACCGGATCGTCCGGATTCCGCTCGATCGACTGAACGATGACGAGGTCAGCGAGATGATCTCTGGGTATTTTGGCACCCCGACCGCACAAGAGGTGGTCGAGTCGATTGCACAAGAGACGCAAGGCAACCCATTCTTCGTTGAAGAGATCACGACCCATCTCCAGGACGAAGGCGCTATCGACTCGGACGGGCAGTGGGTCTCAGATACGCCAATCGATGACTACGGCATACCGGAAGGTGTTCGTGAGGTCATAGGTCGTCGTCTTGATCGCCTCGGAGACGATGTCGTGTCGACGCTCGAAGTGGCCGCGGTCATCGGTCCAAGTTTCTCGATCGATGTTGCGGGCGCAATCGCCGGACTCGGTGAGTCGGCGATCGATCACGTTGTCGATGCCGCGACCAAGGCACGCGTCATCACAGAAGGTGACGACGTTGACGTGTTCGACTTCTCTCATTCGTTGCTACGTCAGACGCTTTATGACGGTCTCCCTGCTCGACGCCGGATTCGCATCCATGGCGTAGTGGGTCAGGCGCTAGAGGCGAGGGGTGAACCACCGGCGATACTGCTCAATCACTGGCTCAATGCAAACGATAACGAACGCTCACTTAAGTGCGCGATAGACACGGCAGAGGCGGCGCGGGTCGCGTTTGCGGGCGCCGACACTATCGCGTCGCTTGAACTCGCTCTCGAGATCTGGGATGAGGTCGAAGATCCTGAAGGCGTCACAGGTCTGACGCGCGCTCAACTGCTGATAAGGCACGCCGAAATCAGATTCGACTTTGGGACGTTCGACGAGGACGCTCCGCAACGGGTGCGTGAAGAGTTGGCTCGCGACAATACGGATGACGCGACAACAGCACTCCTCTGGCTTGCGTTGGCTCGGCATCTGTCAGCTGGCGCGGAGACCGCAGGCGCAGCTGAGGCGCGTGAGGCTGCGCTCAGGGTCGCACCGAAGAGCGAGCCGAACGCCGTTTACGCTGAGGTCCTCGCGACCCAGGCGAGCAGGTTCGCAATTGACGGCGAGCCTTCGGAGGGCGTCAACACAGGACGTAAAGCGCTTGCGATGGCCCGCCTAGCCAACAGCGAAGCCGCTGAGCAACTCGCGTTGCAGGCGATCGCAACGGGATTGCAAAACCTGGGGGATGCCGACGAGGCCGATCGCTACTACGCCGAACTGGCGGAACTTGCAGTCAATACCGGGACGCTGCGATACCAGTTGATCCGTTTCGTGAACCAAGCTTCTGGGATGGAGCAGAACGGCGACCTCGAGGGTGCCCTGGAACTGACGGATCAGGGGATTGAGCGAACAGCGGAGCTCGGGGTCAGCCGATGGGAAGCCATGTTGCATGGGAACGCGGCGAGTTTCCTGTTCAATCTCGGTAGGTGGGAGGAAGCAGACGACCATCTTAAGGCCGTCGCACCCATCCCACGTTTGGACTTCCCTCAGATCAACCTCTCGCTCAGTTCCCTTGTGCTCGCTGCCGAACGCGGCGATGATCAGTCGACCGCGGACGAGATTCATCGCCTAGACCGCTTCATCGAAGCCGGGTTGGACGGTCAGATGCATGGCGAATTCTGGGCCTGTCGGGTTTCAGATCTGCGATGGCACGGTGACTTGAAGGGTGCCTACGCAGTTGGCTCCGATGCTCTGGGAACGTTCGATTCCGATGGGTCGTGGATTGTTGGACCCAGGTTGGGTCTCTTCGTCGTAGAGGTCGTGGCTGACGCGGTTGAGAGCGGCGATTCTGGCGAAGGATGGGTCGCGGCCGCACGAGGCTGGCACGAACGATTCACGCAAGTCTCTGGTGCGATCCTGTTCCGTGACGGGATAACCGCAACGTCGGCCGCGGATCTCGCACGAGCAGAAGGAAGAGCAAGCATCGACCTGTGGCGTGTTGCAGTTGAAGCGTGGGGGGATCAGGTCTATTACGGCGCCAAAGCCCGGTGGCGACTAGCACGGGCCTTGATCGAGGCGGGCGGAACCCACGATGAGGCAGCCGCGCTGCTCGACGAGGCAGGTGCGGCAGCCGACAGCCTGAAGGCTCGCCCACTCAGCGAGGCTGTCCAAGCAACGAGGTTCATGATCGCCTGACAGGGCGGGATCGCGGGTGCTCAACGGTTCAGCCACATCGGTTGCCGTGGATCGAAAGCTACCTCGGTTGAGGACGTCTGCTACTGCCTGTGGCTTCATCTCTGCCCAAGGTGCGGTTGAGCCGGTCAAATGGTCATGGTGCGCATATCCGGCAGTATGTTCGGCTCACGGGGGGCGCATATGTGCCGTTATGGGCGGCAGGTTGTGGTTCGGTGGTGAGGATTAGTTGGTGGCTGCACCGACAGGGCTCATGGCATCGCGGATTGAGAACACCATCACCACCAGCCCGGCTGCGGTAGTGAGCCACAGTGGAGGGAACCAGAAGAAGATGATCCCGGTGACGACCGCCGGTAGAACGCCGAGAGCGATGAGGGCATCCCCGATGCGTCGGTTTCGTGGTCTTTGTTGGACCCCGATGAAGGCAAGGGCTGCGCTGCCGCCCAACACGGTGAAGAAGACAAGTCTCTCCGTGGCGCTCGCGTCCGGATCTCCTGCATTCGCAACAGCGAATACGATCTGAAGAACCGCGAGAACCACAGCCAAGCTCACCCACCAGGTTTGTTTGAACAGCGTCTCCTTGATCATTCCACACCCCTTTCCTTACCTCTACAGACGATCAGACCCCCGCCTTGGGCGACAAGCACTAGCCCGTAGTTCATGGTCGTCAGACGCCTTCCAATGTCCGGGCACAGAACGGCACCTATGCGCTGGCTGAACCACGGGTTTGTTCGCCGGTAGTACGTCCGGTTCGTTGGCAGGCGTCTGACGACCATGAACGACGACCATGAACTACGGGCAAGTGCTTGTCACCCAAAGCGGGAGTCCGATCGTCTGTATAGGTAACGAAAGGGGTGTGGAATGATCAAGGAGACGCTGTTTAGACAAATCTGGTGGGTGAGCTTGGCTGTGGTTCTCGCGGTTCTTCAGATCGTATTCGCTGTTGGCATCGGACTGGATCAGGAAGCGAGCGCCACGGAGAGATTTGTCATCTTCACCGTGTGGGGCGGCAGCGCAGCCCTTGCCTTCGTCGGGGTCCAGCAAAGACCACGAAACCGACGCATCGGGGATGCCCTCATCGCTCTCGGCGTGGTACCGGCGGTCGTCGGCGGGATCATCTTCTTCTGGTTCCCTCCACTGTGGCTCACTACCGCAGCCGGGCTGGTGGTGATGGTGTCCTCAATCCGCGACGCCATGAACCCTGTCGGTGCAGCCGCAACCTAGTCCTCACCACCGAACCACACCCACCACAAGTATCAATCAGGCACCTATGCGCCCCCTGCAGGTCGCTCATATTGCCTGCGGTTATGGGCGGGGTATCACCCAGATGTGGGGGTGGTTCGTCTGTTGACTGAAGATGACTGAGACGACGAAGATGAGACGCTCGGTGTGGTCGAGGATCTATGGCGTCAGCAGCTGGGTTCTCATGGGTCTCTTCGCGTTGCTGGCGGTGAGCCACGTCGCAATGGCTGTCCTGTTCTATGTCGGTGTCGTGGACCAGGGTTTCGGATCCATGTTCGATTTCGAGTGGCCCGCCTGGCTGATCACCGTTCTTGAAGGCTTGGCTGCGGTCATGCTCTGGTTCGCATACCGACGGGGAGCTCAGGCACCGTGGCTGGGTTTTGTACTGACCGTTGCAGCGTCCGTCATCTTGTGGGGTCGGGCATCGTGGATGGTGTTCGTTCCCGTCCTGATGGTGATCACAATCGCCGGTTCTGTGGTTCGGATCATTACCGCTCGACGAACCTCCCCACGCCACGCATGACGGCACTTATGGGTTCCCCTCAAGCCAAACGTATTGCCGGTTGTGAGCGGTGATTGTTGACTTGTCTTGTCACCCAACTTGGTTGGTTGTTCGTCTGTTCTATGAGCGCTGTCCCGACCGAAGCGGTGTCTGGTTTCGAATTGTGTTTCTGTCGAATCGGACCTTGACGCCTGGTTGATTGCGTGCAGTAGGAGGATGTTCCGTGCCTAAGAAGCTGGCCAAGACTGCTGAGCGGTTGCGGTGGCTTCTAGTGGTGGGACTCTTGGCGGCCAACGTGGTCCTCCTCGCGCTCGGCGCCATCGCAGCTGCCGTGGGTGGTGACTTGACCGATTGGGGCAACGGACCTGGCGGACTCAACGGTTGGGCAGTCCTCTCGATGATTTTGCTCAGCCTCACGATTGGTCTTGCTGCGGCGGTAGCCACCTTTCTGGAGCGCCGTTCGATCCTGGTCACCGTTGCTGTGTTCGCAACGGGTCTCCTCGTCGGAACAGGATTCTTCATCGGCGGCCACATCGCCGACCCCTGTGCCAACGGCTGGTGGGACACCGCCACCCGTGTTGGCAATATACGACTATGCCACTACCCACGAGGCGACATCGCCGAGCGTTTCCACCTCTTTCTCCATGGCAGCACCGGCGTCTTGTCGGCAGGGATCGCAGCCGTCATCTACCGGCGGGCGATCCTGATTGTTTGGTGGCCATGGTCCGCGGGGTCGGATACCACTTGACAGGTAACCGCCCTCAACCGCCGCGCATAACGGTACATATGGCCGCCCTGGTTGATTGGATTTCTGGGTTTCGTCTTGGTCCGAACCTCTGAGATGGCCGATACCGAACCTCGGGTGTCCCTTGGCCTGTGAGCCGGAAACTCTGCAGAACCCGTGCTGTGTAACACATCTAGGGTTGCCGGGGCCATATGGCGCAAGGGTTGCCAGCCTGTCTCTCCGTCCTACGGATCAGAAGGCTGGGGGTTCGAGTCCCTCCGGGCGTGCCACGGACACCCTTGCCCTGCAAGGGTGTCTCTCTTTCAAGAGTGCGACTGTTGCAGATTTGATGTGAGAATTCTGGGTGATCTCCTGGTTCAGCTTCCGCGAGTGCATCAGATCGGAAGTTCGTGTGCCGCTTGACGTCCAGTCCGATGACTCCACAACACCTGCGGTCAATGACTCATCTAGGGTTTCAAATAGGGCGCCGCATGTCTGGCAGTCAAGGGGTCCAGGGGTTCGAATCCCGTTAGGTCCACGGCCGATTCGACGCTGCGTATCGCGCGGGTTATGGGTGCCCTGTTTGTCTACTGCTGAGTCATGAGACGTTGCAGTTCGGCTTCGTTGTCAATGATGACATCCCCGCTCACGTCGATTGTCACTTGCATTAGTTCTCCGGTGAATTCGAAGGGTGAGGCGTAGTCGTTTGGGCTTACGGAATCGATCCCGTCTCGCCCGCAGCTCAGCCCGATGATTCCAAACAGGTTCGGAACGGTGAATTCGAACTCGCTACTTGCGACCAGTTGGCTATTCACATATAGCTGCCCTCGTCCTGCAGACCCTTTCCCAACGGCGAAATCGGGTTGAGCTGTGGGTTCGAACTCGTAGCGCACGACCAGATCCCCTGTCGGCAATGATTCAGACGAGCTGACTCGGAAGTAGTCCCTCCCGAGGTAGTTGTGCACGTAGTGAAGGCGCCCGTTCTGGATGAAGAGCGTGTAGCCACCGTGTCGGTTGCCGTGAGCTACAAGCACACCTTCCGCTTCACCGGAGTAGCTCAACTCGCCGGTGATGCTGTGGGCTCGGTTGTAGACCCGCGGAGAAGCGGCAAACGGAACGGCCGCTCCACCCGGCTGGTATACGTATTTGGTGCGCGGACGAGCGATCGACGGACGCTCCACATTCATACGGGCCATGTCCGCCGTCGCCAGCGGAAGCACGCCGTACCGATCAGCTTCCTCGTACCAAAGCTCTATGAGCTCGGCGAGCTTCCCTGGATGGTTCTCCGCAATATTGGTTGCCTCTGTTGGGTCGTCATCCAGGTCGTAGAGTTCCCATCCATTCTCGTCTAGGTCGACAAGAACGTCGGCCGTTAGTGGTCCTCCGAAGTAGCGACCCTTTTCCGCAGCCTCGGCGAAGCTGGGTCCTGGGAACGGGCAGACCGCCCGCCAGTTCTCGTGGTAGATGGACCGATGCCCGAACATTTCGAAGTACTGCGTCGTATGCAGGCTGTCGGCGTCAGCGTCGTCAAACGACGATGCGAAACTGACCCCATGGAAGGGTGACTGAGATATGCCTCCGATTGCGGACGGCGGCTCAACATCCAGGGCTTCGAGAAGGGTTGGGACAATGTCGATCGCGTGGGCGTACTGAGAGCGAACACGCCCCCGATCGGAAATACCTGCCGGCCAGGACAGGATGAACGGATCAGAGATTCCGCCTCGGTACGTTTCCCGTTTCCAACGGCGGAACGGTGTCGCTCCAGCCCAGGTCCATCCCCACGAATAGTGCGGGAAGGTATCAACGCCACCCCAGTCATCGAAGTGAACCATGTTGTCTTCGAGGGTTTCAGGCGCTTTGTTGAAGAACAGCATCTCGTTGAATGTTCCATGGACTCCACCCTCGGCGCTTGGTCCGTTGTCCGAGATGACAGCCACGATGGTGTTATCCGACTCGCCGATCTCGTCTAGGTAGGCGATTATTCGTCCGAAGTGGTGGTCGGTTTGTGTTAGGAAACCGCATAGGTTTCCATCTGACGCGCATACATCCGCTGTTCATCGTCAGACAACGAATCCCATGCAGGCACATCTGGATCACGCTCCGCAAGGACAGTCCCTGGGGCAATAATTCCCATTTCGACCTGACGCAGCAGAACCGCCTCGCGGTAGGCATCCCACCCACCGTCGAACTGGCCCCGGTAAGGCTCCACCCACTCCTTTTCGACCTGGTGAGGAGCATGACCCGCGCCCGTGGCGTAATACAAGAAGAAGGGCTTCTCCGGTGCGTTGTTGTTGGCGTCCTTGATGAACTCGATCGCCTTGTCGGCAAGATCGATATTCAGGTGGTAACCCTCTTCGGGCGTCCTCGGCTGCTCCACTGGGTGGTTGTCATATGTCAGATCCGGATGCCATTGATCGGTGTCACCACCCAAGAATCCGTAGTAGCGCTCGAAGCCACGCCCCAGCGGCCAACGATTGAATGGACCGGCGAGCGTCCCTTCCTCCGGTGGCGTCAAATGCCACTTGCCAATCGCGAACGTGTTGTAACCCTTCTCAAGCAAGATCTCCGACAAGAACCCGTGCTTCGCCGCCATCATCCCGTTATGAGCGGGGAAGCCCAGCGACAACTCCGTAATTGCCGACAAGCCCAGGACGTGGTGGTTCCGGCCGGTAAGAATCGAACCTCGAGAGGGCGAACACAAAGCGGTGGTCTGCATGTTCGAATACCTAAGCCCACTCTGAGAGAGACGATCCAGGGTCGGCGTCTCGACCAAGCCGCCAAACGGCGCGAGTTGACCAAACCCGACGTCATCTAGGACGAACACGATCACATTCGGCGCACCCTCCACGGCTCGGTTCGGAGCCGGCCAAGCAGGAGACGACTCATCGATCGTCTTGCCGATCTTGCCGGGAAACTCAGAACCCTCTTGATACTCGACCACCGACATGATGCTTCCCTTCTGGCTGGACCCAAATCAAGTCCCGCAGCGTACCTCAATGTCTAGACGACAATTACGCCCGTGCCATGATTCAGAGGTTGGGCGGCTTCGAAACCACGAACGCGCCAAGCAACACCGTCATTGGTCACGGTTGAACCGGCTGACAATGACGGGTTCAACACCGGAGCGCCTTGCCGGCCAAACAGATCATCGGGACGCACCGAGTAAAGGCCATGACGTGGGAAACCACAGCGCAAGGAAGAGACGTCCGCACACAGCGGCACCTATGGGCAGGCGCTGTGCGCCGTGTTGCTGGTTTGCAGCGTTGTGGCTACGCCGAGTCCGTCAATTCAGCGACGCGTTCGTCGACGTCCTTCATTCCCAATCCGATCAGCCCGAACAGCACACCAATCAGGATCGCCATGCCTGCCACGCCAAATGCAACGACCGACGTGAACAGCGAGGCCTGCAGATAGGCGGCAGTTGCTGCAACGGCACGCAATGGGTCTTCGCTGTCCAACTCCGAGTAGGTCTTGCCACCTGTGGCGTTGAGTGCGTGCTTCTCAATCACCTTTGCTTCGCAATAGGCACTAAACGGTCCATCAACGGTGTCTCCAGCAAGGCATGACGCGTCTTGAGCCACCGTGATCTTCTGATCCGAAAGCGTCGTACTCACAACAATCCAGGTCGCGATACCAGCAACGATCAGCAACGAGCCGATCACGATGGACGCAACATATGATGCCTTACGCATGTGTGCCTTCCCATGTCGAGTACCCAATGATACGCAGCAGCGCTCGGACAAGACAACACAAATGTCCCATCCATAGCAGCACATCTTTGTGCGTGATCAGCCGCACACAGCACCTATGGGCGCGATGATTGTTGGGTGCTCTTGGCGGATGATGCACTCGTTGGAGGAGAGCCAACGGACCTTTGAATTGTCTCTGTTGTTGCTGGATTGGTTGCGGATTTGCCGGTTTACCGGTTTGGCGCAACCATGCATTCGTACTCGGAGAAGGCAAAGGTCGGAGGGCCGTGATGGGTATCGGGCGGGTGGCAGTAACGGGTGGCAGCGGGAAGGCGGGTATTGCTGTGGTCCGCGATCTTAGAACTCAGGGTTTCGAAGTCCTGAACATCGACATTTCTGCATCGAGCAATCCCGACGATTCCACCCTGATTGTCGATCTCACCGACCTTGGCGAAACCATCGAGGCGCTCGCCGGATTCGATGCAATTGTCCACTTAGCGGCCATACCTGCGCCCAACATTGTCACCGACGGGGAAACGTTTCGCATTAATACGATGTCGACATACAACGTGTTCAGCGCTGCGGCTCAACACGGGGTGGAGCGGGTTGTGTGGGCTTCGTCCGAGACGTTGATCGGGTTGCCGTTCGTCCGGGAGCAACCGAGGTATGCACCCATCGACGAGGATCATCCCCTTCTTCCCGAGTTCCATTACGCGCTCTCAAAGCTCGTGGGTGAAGAGATCGCAGCACAATTCAGTCGGTGGACAGGCATCCCGTTCACTGCGCTGCGTATATCCAACATCATGACCGAAACCGACTACGAGCGGTTCCCATCGTGGTGGGAGGACCCAACAATCCGTGCATGGAACCTGTGGGGTTATGTAGATGCTCGTGATGTCGCCCTCGCAGTTCGATGCTCACTATCTGCCATGACGCAGGGTGCAGAAGCGTTCCTCATCGCAGCATCCGACACCTGCATGAGCCGCTCCAGCAGCGACCTTCTCGCTGAGGTGTACCCAACCGTTCCCACGACTCGGTCTGTACAGGGTCACGAAACGCTTCTCTCAATTGACAAAGCACGATCCATGCTTGGATACCAACCCCAACACTCGTGGCGCGACCACATCGAAGAGCAATAACCCAACCGCCCATAACGGCTGTGGACTTTCGGGAATCTCTCCTACAGGGAAGAAGCAGCATCTGTAGCCTTGAACAGTGAGCTAGGTCTCAGGAGGACTCCATGCTGTTTCATGTCAAGCACGTCCATAGCTGGGAAGCGTGCCCCTACCACGACCCGGATCGGGCACGGGCAACCTTCGGTAAGGCTATGGCTGGCATCATGGAATCAGAGGTCGAGTTGATAGGTGCATATGTGGATGCTGCTGCCCACACCACGTTTCTGATACTGGATGCCACTTCTGCGGGCCAGATTGAAGAGGCACTCGCCCCTGTGATCGATATCGGTTGGGCCGAGACTCGTCCCGTTGTGGACTTCGCTGAAGTCATGAACCGTGTAACCGAAGGCGGCTAGCACCCACCACAAGTATCCATCAGGCACATATGCGGGCGTCGTGTCGATGCGGATATCAGGCGGTGCGGCGTGTTCGACGTGTCTGGGTTTGGGGCGCGACGGGTGTCTCGTCGGTTGAGGTGTCGGGTGTCGGAACGGGGATGGAGGCAAGGATTTCGAGGGCTCGCTTGTTCTTCTCTTCGAGCGAACGCGAGTCCCATTCCCGCATCTCTTCGAGGGTTCGGCTTGTCCAGTCGTCAACCATGTTGAGCAGGCTGATGAAGAAGTCGATGGCGTGAGCTCGGATGTACACCTGATCCTGGAGCGCTCCGCGTCCCTCGAGATACTCTTGCTTCACCTCTCCGCCAAAGTCGAGCATCTGTCTGGCGTCTTCACGGACTTGTACGATTGCGGCAAGGACCTGGTCTGTGGTGCCGATCTGGGCGACGAATAGCCGGATCATTCCTTCGAACTCCACTGCGAATGGCGAGATCGGAGTGTCTAGCCACGCCTTCAATTCTTCGAGACCTGCGTCTGTGATCGAGTAGACGGTCCGCGGTCTCTTGCCGGTGTGTTCCCGGGTTCCTTCGATCAACCCGTCCTTAGCGAGCCGTTTGACTTCGCGGTATATGGCGCTCTCGGCTCGTGGCCACACGTAACGGAAGTACCTGACCTTCTGTTGAGCGAGTTCATAGGTTGACCAGGGTCGTAGCGAGAGTTGCCCGAGCAGCGCGAAGGAGGTTGTAGTGAGTCGCCGTTCCTCTGCTTCCGTCACCGTTGACATACTCCAAACGCGAGCGTAAGATTTACTAGCGTTCGGAGTATAGGCAGTCCGGGCGAGAGTCGAGGCAGCTGGAAGGAGCATCGGCGATGAGCGAGACGTCCTACGATCGATTTGATACGGTGGTGATCGGGGGCGGCCAAACGGGACTTATCACGGGATACGCGCTGAAACAGCACGACATCGACTACGTGATCCTTGATGGGAGCGCGCGAGTCGGCGATGCGTGGCGGAGCCGGTGGGACTCCCTTAGGCTCTTCACTCAGTCGTTCATTAACGGGCTGCCAGGCATGGAGTTTCCGGGTGATGCGAATGCTTTCGTGTCAAAGGACCAGGTCGCCGACTTCCTCGAGGACTATGCCACTTCGATGAAACTGCCAATTCGTCTGAACACGCGAGTGGAGCGGCTCTGGCACGATAGCGACCGCTTCGTCATCGATACGGGTGACACCACCTACTCGGCTCGGAACGTGATTGTTGCGATGGCCGACTACCAGAAGCCGGCGATTCCCCCATTCGCATCCAACCTCGATCCCGGCATCATCCAGATGCACACGTCCGAGTACAAGAACCCTGCGCAACTACAGGACGGTCCAGTACTGGTGGTCGGACTTGGCAATTCAGGTGCAGATATTGCCCTTGACGTTGCCCGGAATCACGAGACGATCGTCTCTGGCACCGAATCAGGGAGCGTCCCTTTCAAGCTTGAGAGTTGGTTTGGTCGCACTATCGGGACACGCCTCGTACGATTCGCGATGGTTCGGGTACTGAACACCTCCACACCGATCGGTCGGCGCGCACGACCCAAATTGATGGAACAGGGTCCGCCACTCGTCCGAGTGCGGCCCAAGGAACTCGAAGAAGCAGGCGTAACCCGCGTTGGACGCACGACCGGTGTCGAGAACGGCAAACCGGTAGTCGGCGACGGACAAACACTTGACGTCTCAAACGTGATCTGGTGCACCGGATATCACCCAGGCTTCGACTGGATCGATATCCCCGTCTTCGACGATCAACGCCTGCCTATCCACCAACGCGGCATCGTCACCGACACCCCAGGCCTCTACTTCGTTGGGCTCTTCTTCCTGCACTCGATGTGGTCAGAGACAATCACAGGCGTACAGCCCGACGTACAACACATCATCAAGCACCTAGTCGAACAACGCGCGACCCAACCAGCCTGACAGCCCACTCGGCACACCACACACGTGCCAATAACGGCAACCCATGCGTGACGATCTACGATGTCTGCGATGCACTACGAATTCCGCCGATACAAGATCCAGTCTGGAAGGATCGACGAGTTTGTTGCCGCTTGGAAGGAAGGGGTTGTCCCGCTCCGTGAGAAGTATGGCTTCACCCTCCACGGTGCGTGGGCAGTTGATGAAACCGACGAATTCATATGGGTACTCGGCCACACTGGCATCGAGTCGTTCGAGTCAGCGACTCGTCGGTACTACGAATCAAACGCTCGAAAGAGCCTCAACCCTGACCCCGCACAGTTCATCGCTGAGGTCTCGAAGTTGTCAGCCCGACCAGTGCTCTAAAGGTCGTCCATGACGGCACCTATGGCCGCCTCTGGTTGATTGGTTTTCTGGGTTTCATCTTGGTCCGAACCTCTGAGAAGGCCGACACCGAACCTCGGGCGCACCTTGGCCGATGAGTCGGAAACTCTGCAGAACCCGTGCTGTGTAACACATCTAGGGTTATTGGAGCCATATGGCGCAAGGGTTTCCAGCCTGTCTCTCTGTCCTACGGATCAGAAGGTTGGGGGTTCGAGTCCCTCCGGGCGTGCCGGAGAACCTTCTGTCCAGCGGGACCCACTTGGGATGACGCTCAGGATTGTGTCTGATCGTAATGGCATACCCGCTCGAGTGTTTCTGCGATGCCTCGGGCTTCCTCGTCTGAGATCTGGCTTGCGAAGTGCTCTTCGATCCCGGCTAGATGAACCTGTGCAGCAGCTCGGAACGTCACCTCGCCCGAGGCTGTCAGAGTGATTCGGGTTGCTCGTCGATCGTCCCGATCGGGGTTGCGTTGTAAGTATGCGCTTGCCTCGAGTCGGTCCACCAACGAGGTGATTCCGGACTTGCTGATGACTACTGCTGCAGCGAGATCGGCCATTCGGATTCCCTGCTCAGCAGCCTCGAAGACGTGAAGCAGAACATCATACGTTTGGATGTTGATGCCGGACTTCTCCTGTAGGTCATTGTCGAGTTTGGGCACAATGGCGCCATGGGTCTCCATGATCGAGCGCCAGGCACGGTCTCGAAGTGTGAGATCTCTTGCTCGACGAGGTTCCTCTTCTTGACTTCTCTGGTTCATCGTGCTCTAATCACGTTTAGTCCGATTGTGAACATTACGAGAACATACTGTTCAGAATCGTAGCATAGTCGGTTGACGGTGAAATGTCGAAACGTCCGGAAACCATTCCTGAGGGAAGGACAGAGAATTGAGCACCATCGCAGTCGTAGGAGCAACGGGAAACATCGGGAGCCGCCTTGTCGCACGGCTCGCAAGCGGAGGCCATCATGTGAGAGCGATCTCGCGCAATCCAGGAGAACCGGCGGATGGGGTTGATTGGGTGCGAGCAGATCTTGCCGACGCCGATGAAGCGACCGATGCGCTCGATGGTGCCAACGGTGTATATCTCACACCCACGTTGAGCGGTGATGAACCGCTCCAGACTGAGACATTGGTCACCACCAATGTCATCAACGCCGCCGCAAAGAAAGGTATTGACCACGTCATCTTGCACACCGCCCTTGATGCAGACCGGGGCGATACAGGCGCGGGCATTCTCGACAACAAGACACCTATCGAGCTTGCACTGGCGAACTCCGGGGTGGGCTACACGATCCTGCGCCCAGCGTGGTTCCTCCAGAACCTGTGGGCAGCTCGAGACTATTTCGAACAGGGCGTTGTCAGCATGCCGTGGCCTGGCGACATGGTGTGGGCCGCTACCGATATCAACGACATCGTCACCGCAGCTGCGGCCTTCTTCGAACTTGGTCCTACCGGCAGCGCCTTCGATATTCACATCCCGGGCGGCATAACTGGTCAACAGATTGCCGACGCAGCGACCGCCACTCTCGGCAAAGACGTTGCGTACTACGAGGCCGATGTGTCCACACGCGACTACGTCGAGGGTTTCCCGATCTCCGATGCACACAAGGATCTGTACGCGGAACTCTTCGACTATTTCCGATCTACTACGTATCTCGGCGATACGACCCCAATCGCTGAGGCTTTGGACGGATTCACGCCACGAGGCCTGAAAGAGTTCTTGAGTGAAGAGCTCTTCGCCGAGAACTAAGCAAGGACTGTTCGCAGGAAGGCGCACAGAAATCGAGAAGGAGAGAGAGAACGATGAAGGTTGTCGCTATCAATCACGACGTAGCCGACTACGACCAATGGAAGGCTGTCTTCGACGAGATATCGCCGAGAACAATGGGTGCCAGTTTCCACAGAATCAATCGCAGTGTCGACGACGCCAACAACATCACCGTTGTTGCTGGCTTCGACACGGTCGACGCCGCTCGTGCATTTCTGGCCAACGAGGACCTGAAGGAAGCCATGGGACGCGCCGGGGTTACAAGCGCTCCAAGAATGGAAATCTTCGAGGAAGTCGAAGCAGTTCAGTACTGAGGCGTCAACTGACGAGAGCGAGAGCAGGCACGGGGTGGATCGTGCCTGCTTCCGCGTGTGCAGTCGATGCAGCCGCTCGGGAGGTGCCGGTGCAGAAGCATCTGGCCTGTCGGCACCGTGGGAGCCAAGTTGGGAGCCATTCGCCGTGGACTGGTATGGACGGATGTGGACGTCTACGGACGAAAGCCTGTCGTTCCGAACGTGTGGACGGCAGTGGACACCCGTGGTCACCGCTTGGAGATCTATGGACCGGAAGGTTGGGGTACGAGTCCCTCCGGGCGTGCCACGGAAACCCTTGCGATGTATGGGTTCTTCAAACCAGACCGCTGTCGCACGTCGGTCAGTCTGAAGCTGGTGCATCTGGCACCAAACAGATGTTGGAACCAATCTGAATCCATCCGTCGAGTTCCAACGCGTAGACGTCCAATGCCCTGACCAAGATCGTCTTCTCCCCCTCAGACGTATTCAGCCAATCCCTCGCGACGTAGTAGACGAGTGCAATATCGGCATGGACATCGACCTCGAAATCTAGGAACTCGTACCGGGTGACTTCCAGGTTCTCCAGGGCAGACTCAAGATCGACCATGTACCGGTCCACGCCACGGATCAGGCTCGTGCTTGGGATCTGGAAACCCTTCCAGTCTTCGACTCGCCCATTTCGGAGGGCGGTGCGGTCCTTGGCAAGAAACGCATCGAAAAGCGCTTCCACGTGTCGTCTGATCTCAGCAGCCACCCCGTGACTGTCATTCGCATTACTCATCAGATCAATCTAGCGGACACGAACATCGCTTTCCTCAAAACCACCGCACATATGCTCGTTTGATCTGGCTACATATTGCCTGCGGGCTCCCCAGCGAACGGAATGATGCCGCCGTGAGAAAACCCGACGGCGGCATCATGATTACGGTTAAGGCCTTAGAAGGCTTCGTCTCGGTGCGCTGTCAAAGCCCAGATAACGAGTATCGACATTGCGAGTATCGCCAATGCCCACAGCGGGTAGTACGGAATGACGAAGAACGCATTGATCGCAGCAAGTCCCGCTGCAATAACGCCCACGACCCGAGCCAATGTCGAACCCGAGTAGATGCCTGCAGCAACCGCAAGCCCAAGTACACCTAGCAAGAGCGTAATCCAGCCCCAAGCAGCGAGGTCGATGTACCAAACCGTGGCCGCACCAAAGACAATCCACTCATTGTTGATGATCATCGTCAGCCCATAGATGATGTCCATCACACCAATGATGACGAACATCGTCGTGGCATAGAGTATCCAGCCACTACGTTCGGCTGTGGTCGTGGTCATCCGATCTCTCCTCTTGTTCGCTTCCTATCCCATTCCATGCTCGTAGCCTAGTTCCGTAGGTCCAAGGTGACCAGTCGCTCATGGGTCAATGCGACGTGGCTACGACCCAAACGCCCATATCGGACATGTGCTCACGCCTGACGGGGGGGCGGTCGGGAACGTAGGAAGGACTGGGGGTAGTTTTCTGCTGGATCTCTCGAACTGCGTCGTCTGATTCCCTCTTCTCTATATCCGATAGGTGGGGAAGAATTTGCAACCGATCGAGGTCGTAGCGGGTTCTTCTAGGTATACGGCACAAGGCCACTGATCCGACAATGCGACGAACAAGGATGGACACGATGGCACCGACACAGCTAGCGACAGCACCGAAGCCCACAACGAGTGTCAGCCATCGAACGATCGATCCGTCCATCCTGTATCTCGGTACGCCAGTCGTGCTCATCAGCACACGCAACGCGGACCGTACCACGAACCTCGCGCCGATCTCGTCGGCTTGGTGGTTGGGAAAGACAGGGGTGATCGGTATGGGGACACGGTCACACACAGTTGAGAATCTCCGCCGCGAGTGGGAGTGCGTTCTGAGTGTCCCGTCTGTCGATCTTGTCACGGAGGTCAATCGTCTCGCCCTCACCACTGGCAGTGACCCGATGCCCGGGTACAAAGACGTCATGGGTTTCGAACATGTCCGCGACAAGTTCGAACGAGCGGGACTGACTGAAATCGATTCTGAGGTCGTCTCACCGCCTCGGGTGGCGGAATGCCCGATCCAGCTGGAAGGTACCGTGTCGAGCATCACAGAAATCGGCGATCCCAAGGACCACACAGCCGCCATTGAGATTCAGATCGTTCGAACACACGTTCACGAGTCGATTCTCGCGTTGGGCCACCGGCACCACATCGACCCCGATAAGTGGAGGCCGCTCATCATGAACTTCCTCGAGTTCTACGGCCTCGGCAGTCAGGTTCATCCGTCTCGGCTAGCCGACGCGTTCTGACCGGTAGCGGAAACTCACCCGCTCCACAACCGTGATGCAACGACCATCCGAATTCAAAGCACGTACGGGTGCCTCTGATTGAACGAAATTCTGGGTCTCATCGTGGTTCGAACCTCTGAGAAGGCCGATACCGGACCTCGGACGCCTCTTGGCCTTTGAGATGGAAACTCTGCAGAACCCGTGCTGTGTAACACATCTAGGGTTACCGGGACCATATGGCGCAAAGGTTCGCGCCGGTGCTGGATCGAAGACCGTCTTGCATTTCGGAGTCATCGTGCGCACTTCCCCGTTGGCTCGACTGGCTTGTTGGGATCCGGCGGCGCCTCACCGGCCAGTGATGGTCTCGGTATGTCAGCCCCGGGCCGGGTATGGGACGCCACCCGCGACCCTGCAGACCACCGCCCACAGTGCGCGCCTTGCAGCGGGGTTGTCGAGGTGCTCCATCTGGATCTCGGTGAGCGGGCCAGTCATCTTCTTCGGCTTTGAGGCGAAGAACTTTCCCGTGACATCTGCCCCGTAGCCGGAGGCTTCGACGTAGCGCCCAGCGCCGTCTGCGACCGAATGCGCCATCCCCGGCATGAGCTTGAAGATCGGCAGCATGATCCTCTTCATGAAGAACGGCGCGTTGCGAATCGCGTTGGTGTCAGGGGTGCTCCCAGGCGACACTGCATTCACTGTCATCCCCTCGGGGAGTCTCTCGGCGAGCTCGGCAGCCCACCAAGCCCCGAACATCTTGGCCGTGGCGTAGGTGTCGCCGGGTTTGTAGGTCGCCGGTGCATCCATCCGAAAATAGGCCTCGATGGCGGCTTCCAGATCTCCATCAAAGTGCTCGGCTGCGAACGTGTCCATGGATACAGGATGGAAGGTCGGCACGTCACCACGCGCTGCCTCCGATCCGGCGATGATGATGTGGGTGTTGTCGCTGAGCAGTTCGGCATCGAGCAACCGCATCGTCAACAGGTGATGGCCGACCAGGGAAGAAGAGATTGTCGTTTCGATCCCTTCGATGTTTCTGGATGTCTCCTTTGCCGGTGCCATGCCTGCGTTCAGTAGCAGCAAGTCGATCTTCTGGCTGCGGTCAGCCAGGGTCTTCGCAGCCGCCTCGACCGTTGTGAGGGCGTCGAGGTCGAGTGTGAGCACTTCGAAGGAGTCCCTGCCAGTGCGAGCGACCAGCCCATTCTTGGCGAATCGTGCCTTGTCGTTTGTCCGGGCCGTGATGATCACGGTGCCATAGCCGAGTTCGGCAAGCTGAGCGGCGGCTTCGTAGCCGAGACCAGAGCTGGCGCCGGTCACTAATGCGGTACGGGTCAACATATCTGGCATGGGTTTCCTGACTGCAGAATTGTGGGGCAGAGCCGTCAACGCTGCGGATGGTGCCAATATTCCCTTTGCGCGAGCACTGGCGCACCAGCAGCGCGATACCTCACGGTGCTCCCCGTCCGTCGCAAAGGTGCTTGGTGACTCGGTCCGCTCTGAACCACATTGGGAGCCATTCTCCGTGGATTGCTGTAGACGAGTGTGGACGCTTGTGGACGGTGATTGGGGCTCTACGGATCTCACGCCTCCGCAATGGCGCAGCGGACGCCAGATGGATATGGCATGAGCAGCCCGACTGGGCGATCCCACCGTCGGACCAGGGTGTGCAGCACCGCCTGGATCATCGCATCGCAACACACCCAGCCGGATATGCGCTACCTCAGATCTGACCGCGGCTTCCACGAGAGGGACAGAGTTCCGGCTCAGAGAGGCTACGTCGTTGATAGCTGGCGGAGGCGACTCCTAGGCTTGGAGGTCTCCCATCCGTTGTGCCCTTGATACAGTTATCGACTCACTGGGCCGGGGATGGGTACGACCGGCGGGCGAAGGGAAACAGCATGAGAAGGGTCGCGCCGTGACTCACCGAGAGCTGGTCGTCACGCGTCGGCACTGGTTTCATCTGTCGCTCGGCCTCGCCGTCCTTGTGGCAGGGGATAGTGATTGTGGTTGCGGTCATCTATCCGACGATGAGATGGAAGATGGACCTCGTTCCTGGTGATCCCCCAGACGTCACGCTTCAGCCTGAGGCGTGGTCCGTGACCGAGGAATCGGCCACCTTCGCTGTCCTCGGTGACAACGGCACGGGTGGCCGCAATGCGATGGACATTGCCAGACAGATGGCTCACACCTATGAGGAGACGCCATACGGCCTGGTCGTCCTGCTTGGTGACATCTCCTATTACGGCAGCATCGCCGACCGGTATGAAGAAGTGTTCCTCGAGCCGCTCGGACCGTTGCTAGACGCGGGTGTCACCTTCGAGCTGGCCGTCGGCAACCACGAGTTGGAGTACCTGCCGAGCGGCGAGGCGAACCGAGAGATCGTTCGCAGGATTGAAGAAATCGGCGCCGAAGGGTCTTTCTATTCCGTCGTGCATGGTCCCCGTTGAGATCTTCATTCTCGACTCCAGCACACCGCAGATCACGGGGGCCGCTGGGCCTGAGCAGATCGCGTGGCTTGAGGGGGCCCTCTCCGCCTCGACCGCACCGTGGAAGGTGGCGGCGTTCCATCACCCCCCGTATTCCTCTGGTGGGCGCGGGTCGAGTGTTGAGGTGAGGGAGGTGCTCGAGCCGCTCTTTGTTCAGTACGGAGTCGATCTGGTGTTGACCGGCCACGACCACCATTACGAGCGCACGGTTCCACTCGATGGGGTCACTTACGTGGTCAGCGGTGCAGGTAGCAAGCTGCGGGCTGCCGGCGCGAGCGACTTCACCGCAGTATCAGAGAACACGCTCCAGTTCATGATCGCTGAGGCCACCACCGATTCCCTGGTTCTGCGCGCTGTCGGCGCTGACGGTGCCATCATCGATGAGTTCACCCTGGTGAAGGAACGGTGACTCGCTCGCGGCGTGGCCAAGCTGGGACGGTGAGCGGGCTGAGCTTCGCGCTCACCCTCATCTTCGGTCTTGTCCCGGTCGCGTTCCTCGGCTGGGCTCGATCTGCTGGCAGCCTCGGCAGGCTCAGCGCCCTCGGGCTGTGGGTGATGGCGGCCCTTGTCACCGTGATCGCGGTATTGGCCGGGGTTGTTCTCTATCGGCAGGCAGCCGATGCCGAGACGCGGCCAGCCGATCTGTGGATCGCCTCGTTTCTCGCGCTCGTCACATGGTGCATCGGCGTGCTCACCCTGGTGCCGGGACTGGTCTTTCTGCGCCTCACCGACGACCGCTCACTCGACCAATACGGCGCCAGGTTCTTCCTTGAATGGGCCCTCGTCTATGTGCTCATAGCCGTAGTAGCTCTCGTACTGGGCCGCTGGTCAATGCGCTCCCTTGCACAGGAGCAGCGGCCGCCGTCAGCCGAGCTGGCTACCTGATCGCCACGAGCAGACACCACGCAGGATTGGTGATCTACCGCCCAACCGAGGCGTGCAACACCACCAGAATCATCCCACCCAGCCGGATATGGGCGCTGGACAGCAGGCGAGGGGTCACTGAGTTGCTATCGATTGCAGGCGTGGCTTGACGTCGTGCACCAGACGTTCCATCGTCTCGGTATCGAACGGAGCAAGGAACTGGAAGATGAGGTGCCTGTAGCCGATTTCGACGTACGGGGCACATCGATCAACGAGATCGTCCGGGGTTCCGATGGTATCGGCACCAGGCCATGGTTCAGCGCCGTTGTGTGCAAACACGTCCCGAAGCACCCGTTCAGCTTCGACCCGTGAGTCTCGGATGATCGGTTGTCGGATGACGACCGTTCGTTCGATCTCGCTGTGGTCACGGCCGACGGCTTCACAGTGTTCAACGAGGACAGCCTCCTTCTCAGAAACCTCATCGGGTGTACCGATCAGGTTGCACATGTCGCCGTACTTGGCGACCAGCCGCAAGGTGACCTTGGGTCCGCCGCCACCGATGAGGATCGGCAAGTGGTCTTGAACCGGCGGCGGAGCGTTCACAACATCGGCGATGGCATAGCGATCACCTCCCGCTGTGGGGCGAATGTCGTCGAGCATGCCACGCATAACAGGGAGAGCCTCGCCGAGCCAGCGAAGCCGTTCGCCGAACCCCTCCCCAAACTCGATCCCGAACTGTCGGTGCTCTTCTTGTGCCCAGCCCGCACCGACTCCGAGAACCGCCCTGCCATTGCTGACGTGGTCGAGAGTCGTGATCATCTTTGTCAGAACGGCCGGATTCCGAAATGTGATCGGACTCACCAACAGTCCCAGGGTCGCTCGCGACGTATGTGATGCGACGCCAGCCAGAGCCATGAACGGTTCAAGAATCGGCCCAGACGGGCCTCCGGAGGTCGGGAGCAGGTGATCGGGCGTCCACAGCGAGTCATACCCGAGAATCTCAGCTCTCCGCCTAGCGGAGAGATAGGCCGCCCAATCAGTGTATTGACTAAAGCAGTCAGCACCGAATTTCACTGCTTGCGGGTGTTTCACGAGGTCGCCTCCATGGGTTGCCGACTGTGCATGGGTGGCATGCGGCGAGGTCTCGACGTTCGATTCTCGAGCATTCTTCCTCCGCTTCGGTCACGAGAGCATCCTGCCCCACCTGGGCCCAAGCCACATTGGAGAGTGTGAGGATTGGCCTGTCGTCTAGGTCCAGCGCACCCTCTTGTTGCCGTGCCACAGGTCGAGGAGTTCACGATCGCCATCCACGGCGATGGACGAGTCCTTGCCCCTGTTCCACAGAACGAGATAGAGGTCGGAAGCGTCACCGGTCAGTGTTACATCTGCGGGCCCGTTGCCGCGGACTGTGGTGATGCCATCGGGTGTGAACGTGAGGTGCCAGTGGTCGTCGGTGTCCTCCGCGTGAACAACCATGGTCCGAGTGCTCGTCGTCGGAAAATCACTGGCACGCGTGGCGAACCCGCTGACCACTTCGTCGATTCCGTCGGAAGCGAATACCGGATCGAACCCGGATCCGGCGCCTGTCGCGTTCTGGGCGTCGAATCGATGCACAGCCGTCTCGTGGGCTTGTCGTCGTGCCCACATTGCGAGTGGAGATGGTGCCGGGAGGAATGTGGGAAGGTCGTCAGCTGGTGACGCTGATTCGAGCGAATGAACGAGGTTGGCGTTCGTCTCGAGATACCAGTCGATCAGATCACTGTTGTTCGGCCAGAAGACGGCCAAATCCGGCCAGGACTCGGTGTGTTCTGAAATGTCGTCGGGCCAGAGCTTCGATGTGCGTTTCGCGACGCGAGCCGCGGCCCACAAGTGGATCTCGCTGAGGTGCCGAACCAAGTCCCGCATGTTCCACCCCGGACACGTATCAATATCTGCTTCGAGTCCGCTCTTTCGGGCTGCCTCCGCGAATACCTTGGCCTCCTGTTCGACGGCTGTGATGTGCTCGGCAATCTCCACGATGTCCTCCCAACCGAACCGGGTGGTGGTCCTGCTACTTCTCTCGATCTCGAGCCCTGACCGGACTCTCTCCTATAGCTTGCCAACGACGTGGGCGAGCACCTGTGACATCTGGTCGTGGGGGCTGAACTCGACCATCCTGACCGCCTCCTCGACGAAAACGGTGTGACCGGAGGGCCAGTAGTAGATCTCACCTGCGCCCACGGTCTCTTTGGTTCCGTCCTCGTAGTTCACGCGGATGCTTCCCTCGATGACGTACCCCCAGTGCGGGCACTGGCAATGGTCCCGCTCCAGACCCTCAAGCAGAGGGCAGAAGTCGAGGCCGGTCGGGTACTGCATGTACGCGGTGGTCATCCCGCCCCAGTCCTGGCCTCGGATCATCTCTCCAAGGGCCTCGTGGGCGATCGGGAGGTCTTCGACGTTGCTCTTCATCTTCACTGTCTCCTTCTAGTGGCTTCTGCAGGCTGCGTGGTGTTGCTGCTTCGACTCACGCATACTGCAAGTTGCAGGTAATCTTACTGTATATTGCAGTAAAGTCAAGAACATGCCACCGAGAATGACAATGTCCTCATATGCAGTCCTTGCCCTACTCGACCTCAGGCCCTGGACGGGCTACAAGCTCACACTTCAGGCGCAGCGGAGTCTCCGCTATGCCTGGCCCAAGTCGGAGCGTCTCCTTTACTCCGAACCCAAGAAGCTTGTCGAACTCGGTTTCGCCACTGTCCACCAGGAAGACATCGGCAACCGAACCCGCAATGTCTACGCGATCACGGAAGAAGGTCGCCGAGCGCTCAACGAGTGGCCGAGCAACCGAACCCAACCTCCTCGACTCGAGATCGAAGCCCTGCTGAGGGTGCTCTTCGCCGATCACGGATCACGCGAAGACGTGCTCAGAGCCCTCGACGAGCTCGAAAGCGACATCGGTGAATCCCACCAAGCCATCGTCGAACTCATGGACTCCTACCTCGACGGCAGGCACCCATTCCCTCAGCGAACACACTTCTCGGTGCTCTTTGCCACCTTCCAAATCGAGATGTTCAAGACCATCGAACGGTGGATCGAATTCGCGCGAGATGAGATAGACGTATGGCCAGCCACCCAAGATCTTGGAATGACGCCACGCACCGAGACCCTTGCACGCCTGCTCGCCCAGGATCAATCTCCACTGAACCCATAGGGCCGCCCAACTACACTTCAGGAGCGAGAACCATCGTCCCGCACATATCCGGTGCGAGTTGATCCGGTCATCGCAACACTCGAGCGAGTTTGTCCGATGGTGTCATGTCGCCGAGGGTTGTCGAGGCCGTGTGTTCAGGTTGGAATGGCCCGATCTCTCGCCGGTCTGGGCCTCTGTGGGTCGGTGTACAACCGCTCTCGATCGCGTCGTAGGCATCGGGTTCCTTGGTCCGACGCAAACAGAATGCCAGAACAGCGCGATAGCGCCGTTCGTAAAACTCGTTGAACCGCATCTGCCGCGCCAACAGACCTCCCGGGATTGCGCACCATCTACACCCTATGTCCCCGGATCAAGGAATAGCTGACACCTTCACACACCATGCCGCCCATGACCAGTTCGGTTTCAGAACTGCAGCCACTTCGGTCCATGAACAGCCCTGGTCGAGGCGTTTCGCACTGCGACGAGCTCGATAGGACTACGCGGCAGGCATCCAAGTCCCACCTAGTCTGTCGGCATGTCCAACCATCCTGATCGCACGTCCGAATGGTGGCGAGAGGCGGTCTTCTATCACATCTACCCTCTGAGCTTCGCCGACTCTGATGGCGACGGATACGGTGATCTCGATGGCATCATTTCCAAGCTTGACTACTTATCTGACACGCTTGGCATCAATGCCGTGTGGCTGTCTCCGTTCTACCGAAGCCCCATGAAGGACTGGGGCTACGACATCTCGGATCACACCGATGTCGATCCGATCTTCGGAGACCTGTCGACTGCGCGACAACTGATCGCGGAGGCGCACTCGAGAGGAATCAGAGTCATCGTCGACTATGTCATGAATCACTCGTCCGACCACCACCCGTGGTTCATCGAGTCCAGGTCGTCGCGCGAAAACGCGAAGAGAGACTGGTACGTCTGGCGCGACTCCGACCAAGACGGTGGGCCTCCCACCAACTGGGTCAGCGTGTTCAATGGACCCGCATGGACTCTCGACGAGATGACCGGCCAGTGGTACCGCCATACCTATCTGCCTGAGCAGCCAGACCTCAACTGGAGGAACCCTGAACTGGTCGAGGCGATGATGGATGTGGTCAGGTTCTGGCTCGATGCAGGTGCCGATGGCTTCAGGATCGATGCTGCTCATCAGATGATGAAAGACCCAGAAGAGAAGAATAACCCGCCGGTTCCGCACGACTTTCAGCCCGCTTACAAGGACATGGGTGAATATGACACGTTCGTGCATTTGTACGATCTCGGTCATCCAGACGTCCACGACGCGCACCGAGGCTTCCGAACGCTGCTCGATTCGTACCCACAGCAGCCGATCAGTGTTGGCGAGATCCACATCTTCGACCTTTCTGAGTGGGCTTCGTACTACGGCGATGATCTCGATGAGTTCTCGATGCCGTTCAACTTCCACCTGATGGCTGCGGATTGGAACGCGTCAAGCATCAGGGCGACCATCGAAGCCGTACACAGGACCGTTCCCGCAGGAGCGTGGACGAACTGGACGCTCGGTAATCACGACGAGATACGGATCGCATCCCGCCTCCCTGAAGGTCACGACCGACTCGCAGCGCTTCTGCTGCTCACTCTCCGCGGCACACCATTCCTCTACTACGGCGACGAGCTCGGCATGAAGCAAACGCCAGTCTCAGCACAGGACGCGAAGGATCCTTGGGGCGAGAATGTCGAGTATCTCTCGCGGGATGGAGCGCGAACACCCATGCAGTGGAATCCTGGACCGAACGCGGGCTTTGCTCCAGACGGAGCCTCGCCGTGGTTACCGATCCCAGACGACTACAAATCGGTCAACGTCGACACGGAGCTTGCGGAATCAGGTTCGATGCTCAATATGTATCGACAGCTGCTTGACATTCGCCGTGAATCCGAGGCGCTCAGGCTCGGTTCGATCATCGTGCATTCAAGTTCGTCCGATGACGCACTCGTATATGGGAGAGAATCCGATGATCAGATGCTCACTGTGGCGCTGAACTTCTCGGATGAGAGGATGATCGTTCCGACCCGACCCGGACGAATCATCTTTTCCACCAGTGATCCCAAACGAGCAGACGTGGTTCTCGATGAGGTTTCACTTGATCGTGGCGAAGGCGTTGTTGTTTGCCATTCGTAGAACTCGCTGGCGGGAGTTCTACTTCCCCGATGTCATGGTTGAATACTCACGATCGCGCAGATTCTCAGCCGTCGAGACGCTGCATCCTCAGTTCATGCGATCCATCCTCGACCGTGTACTCGAAATACACGTGGATCCCATCTGGTACACGAAGCGCGCAAACGTATCTCACGCACCCGTGCCGAGACGTGATCCATTTGTCCTCGAGACGATGGAACGAGCGCCCGTCGGGTGACAGTGCCATGCCTGCATGCTCCTCGTAGTTGTCGTAGAACGTCCTTCCGCCATCGAACATGGCCAGGTAGCCGTCGTTCCAGGAGATCATCGAGTTGATGCGAGCTCTTCGGCCGTGCCACGAATCATCCCCCGGTGCTTCGAACACGTACTCGATCGACGGGAAATACCTCCCATCTTCGGACACCGCAAGCACGGTGGCGTCGAGCGCCGCAGCGTGGACCGTATCTCCGTCGTGACGGGGACCGGTTCGAGGCGGAACAGCCGCGTACAGCCACAGCTCGTCACCGATGAAGTGCACATACGGATCCTTGATCCACGGTATGCCGAAGTCGCCTGGGAATAGCACGGTGCGTCTGGCTTGCGTCGAGATCTGTGGGAGCTCGTCGGCCTCGATCAGATCGATGCGCCACATGGATGTTCCGCTGACTTCGTACGAAACATAGACCATCCACTTGTCTCTGAAGCGAAGGCAGTGGCCCTCCTCAATGGAGTTGGCGTTGAAGTCGTCTTTCGTTGCGGTCCACACATCGGTGAACTCGATGCCATCTGAACTCACTGCGATCCCGCAGGTCCCGGCGCGACCATGCTCAAGTGGCCGACGCTCTCTGAAGAACAGCGTGAACAGTTCGGATTCCTCGTCGTACGCGACCTTTCCGCCGACCCAGTTCCCATATCCTCTTCCGGGTGGCGTCCGCACGGTGGTCGAACCCGACGGGTCGAACGCGAGGGCCTCAAGGGGGCTTGTCACTGGCTCAGCCTACGAAGCTCTGAGCATTCGTCAGCCCTTGACCGAACCGGCGGTGATCCCTCGGACGAAGAATCTCTGCAATGCGAAGAACACGATGAGTGGCACAAAAGTGATCACGAAGGCTCCTGCGGTGAGAAGGTGCTCGAGTCGACCGAATTCCCCAGCGAGCGAGGCAATCACCACTGTGGCGGGAAGGGCTTGGCGGTTCCCACCGATCATCGTCAATGCGATGAGGTAGTCGTTCCACGTCCAGAGGAATTGGAAGATGGTGAATGCGGCCAGTACGGGTACCGAGAGCGGCACAACCAGCTTCCAGAAGATGGTGAAGTGGTTGGCGCCGTCGATGCGGGCAGACTCGAAGAGGTCGCGCGGGAGCCCAGATATATAGTTGTGCAACAGGAATATCGCGAATGGCAACGCAAAGCCCGTGTGTGTCAACCACACGGCGGGGATCGTTCCGGCGAGACCCAGATCAGGAAAGACCGTCAGGGTCTTGTCGATGATCGGCAGCGTCAGATGTGCACCACCGGCGTACATCTGAAGCAGAGGGATCAATGCGACCTGGGACGGAACAGCGAGGAGGGCCACCGTCATGATGAACAACGTGTCGCGCCCCTTGAAATCGATCCATGCAAACGCGTACGCTGCGAAGGCTGCGATGGCTATGGGAATGATCGTTGCGACAACGGCAATCGCCATCGAGTTGAGCAAACCGTTGGCGAGCCCACCCGTCGCCGAGGCTCCGAGCACGTCGCTGTAGTTCTCGAGCGTCAATCCTCCGTAGCCATTCGCTCCGTCCTGCCAGAACATCCACCAGCCGGAATTCCGCTGTGCATCTCTGGTTCTGAAGGAGTTCACGAACAGACCAAACGTCGGGATGGTCCACACGACCACGAAGAACCACAGAACCCATGTCGGGACGGCGCCGAGGAACCCAGCAATCCTTCCGGTGAGTCCTCGAGTCTCGCTGATGTCGTACGAAGCGTCTGTGCGGCCGGCAGTCGTCATGCTGACGCCCTATGTTCTTGCATCCCGCGGATATTTCGCCACATGACCGGGAGCACACCGAGGAAGATGACCACGGCAAGGGCCGAGCCGAGTCCGAAGTCCAATTCAGTGAACGCCCTCTGCCACATCTCATTGGCGAGCACCTGTGTGTCGAAGTTGCCGTTCGTCATGACCTTCGGGATATCGAAGACCTTCAGGACAACCACGATCAAGGTGGTAACGACAACTCCGATCGTTGGTGCGATCTGTGGAACCGTGATTCTCCAGAACTTCTGGGATTCGGAGGCACCGTCGATCGAGGCAGCCTCGAGGAGTTCTGCCGGGACACCTTTGATGGCAGCCGACAGAATGACCATGGCGAAACCGGTCTGGATCCAAATGAGGACGATCATCATCCAGAAGTTGTTGAATGGCGATTCGGTCAGGAAGAGAATGGGGTTTGCGATGACTTCACCCTCGAACACCACGAACCCACCGAGTCCCGGGCCAAGGAACTTGTAGATGAGCCACACCACGGGAAGAGCGATGACGACGGCACCTGCGGTAACGGATACCATCCTCGCCTGACGACCCCGCACCGCAATGTACAGCAAGCCGACAAGGATGAGGCTGAGGATGATCACGATCACAGTGGTCGCAGTGGTCGAGTTGCTCCACTCCCCGATCTTGACCCACAGCGAGTTCAGAACGCCGGTCTGATCCTTGGTGGGTGGCCTTGCGATGAACATGAACCGCCAGATGATGCCGGCGCCCACGAACGAGATCGCCATCGGCATGAAGATGAACGACTTCGCGACACTCTCGCCCTTTGATCGATCAGTCATCACCGCGATCCCCAGGCCTGCACCTGTCGAGAAGACGGTCACAGCGAAGATCCACCACAGGTTGTTCGAAATGGTTCCACGCACCACGGAGAAGAAGGCGAATCCGAGCAGGATCACGGCCGCAGAGATGGCGGCGAGTGACCCGCCATTGAGATTGAAGCGTTCACCGGTTCGTCTACCCGACATTCGTGCCACCACGAGACCGATGACGAGAACGAAAACGCCGCTTATGAACAACCGGCTGGTGAAGATGTCTGGCCAGTCGGAGAAGTCGATGATCGTGGGGTCGGTGACGATGTCCACGTAGTTCGATAGCCCCGCCCATGTGAGTTCTTTCGGCAGGCCTGACAGCAGGGACATCCAGATCGTCCGGATCAGCGGGATGACCAGCGTCATAGAAATGAACCCGAGAGCGGGTGCAAGGAAGATGTACTTGCGCGAGCCGACAGCGATGTCCCGCTTCATGGCGTGATCCGGAAGCGGGAAGGTACCGATCCAGGCTCCTAAGCCCCCGCCGACGACCAGGGCTGCGATGATCGACCATGCCTGGCTTCCGGGACCGAGTTGTGGATAGAAGAACACACCGAGTATCCAGCCCATCGTTCCCCACAGGAGAACGGGTCGCAGGATGTCGGAACGGCGACCTCGCGCAGACCAGATCCCGAGACCGATGGCGAGGAAGACTCCCATGAAGATGAACAGCGCAAGGACTTCGTTGACTGGCCGATACTCGGGCTTCAGGGAGACGCCCGCAAGAAGGCCGACGAACCCACCAGCAAGGGCACCGATGAGCAGATGGAAGCTCTGGGAGGAGGTCCGTGAGAGTGCGTATCCGGATAGCCCACCGATCACGGTTGCAGCCACGGTCACGGCTACCGGTTCGTCGATGAGTCGGTTCCCCCACATCAAACCGAACACGGCCAACATGCTGCCAGCACCGATGATGGTGCTGAACGCCGTCCACCGCCGTGATGCGAGATCGAACAGCTTGTTGGCTCCGATGAAGAGGGCGGCACTGGCCCCAATCGCAAGCACGATGCCGATGATCATCGCTACTACCCGGTCCACCTGATCCTCCTCACCGCCCGCTGGTCGTTAAACGTAGCATGAGGGTTCGGAGCCTGCTGGCTCCGAACCCTCATGTCAGTCATGCATGTGCACTCGTGGGTTCTACCCGGCCGGCCACGAGTCGTCGATGACCGCTACGGCTTCATCGACGGTCTTGTCACCATTGACTGCGCTGGTCGCCTCTGTCCAGAACGTTCCGGAGCCAACCGCTGCAGGCATGAGGTCCGACCCGTCGAAACGGAGAACCGCAGCCTCGGTCAGGATCGTGATGAATGACTGCTCGATTGGCTGGTACACGGAGAGATCCTGGTCCACATTTGCTGACAAGAAGCCAGAGAGCGAACCATCCTTGCGCTCCGTTTGGAACGTCTGCCGGAGTTCTGCGTATTCAGAGCTTCCGAAGAAGTCCATGACGACCCAGACCTCTGGTGCGTCCTTGAACGATGCTGCGAGGGTTCCTCCACCGAGTACGGGCTTCTCATCCTCTGTTGCTCCGGGGAAGAAGAACACATCGATGCCGTCAGGACCTGTAACCGTGCCTTCCGGCAGGAATGCCGAATAGAACGATGCCTGGCGATGCAGGAAACAGTCGCCATCGACGAGCGGTTGCCCGTTGTCGCCGAACGGCGTTGCGGCAATCGAGCCACCAGCAGCGAACACGTTTCCAGGAATGTTCCACTCGTCAAGGATCAGGTTCCAGATGGCCTTCACTCGGTCATCACTGAACTTGATGTCGTTGGTTACCCAGTCGTCGTAGAAGTCAGGGCCTTCGACGCGAAGCATGATGTCCTCGACCCAGTCGGTGAACGTCCAACCGGTTGCGGGTCCAGATTCAATACCGATGCACCAAGGTATGTGCCCATCAGCACGCATCTGTGCCGTCAGTGCCCACAGCTCGTCAAGTGTCACCGGAATCGTGTAGCCGGCTCCGTCGAACCTTGCTTTGTCATACCAGAGGAGCGACTTGATGTCTGCCTTGTTCGGAACGCCGAACTGCACACCGTCGACGTTGCCGAAGGCGACGAATGCCTCAGGCCACTGGGCGTTGACGGTTGCCGTCACGCTATCTGGAAGTGGCAGGATGAACTCTTGACGTGCAAAGTCAGCGAGCTTGCCCGGCTGGGGGAAGATCGCTATGTCCGGTGGGTTACCTCCGACAGCTTGCGCGTTGATCTGTTCCGAGAAGTCACGGGCGCCTGTGTAGATGATCCTCAGGCCGGTCTCTGCAGCAAGAACGTTGAGCGCGTCTTGAAGAGCGCCAGCCTCCTCGTCGCTGCTCTCAGGCCCGAAGACTGTCACAGACCTACCGGTGAGATCGACTTCTCCAGCAGTCGTTGTTGTGTCATCGCCACCGCTTGGCGCTGCTGTTGTCGTTGTTGTGTCATCGCCACCGCTTGGCGCTGCTGTTGTTGTCGTGTCGTCAGTCGCTGACGCACACGCTGCAACAATCATCGCAAAGGCGACCAGCAAGAAGGCAATGGGTCGGATTTTCTTCATTCTGGGTTCCTGCTCTCAGTCGAGGAATGGCCGGCAGTAACTGCCATGCGAACCAACGATAGCACCGATACACTGGGCCAAGTCAAGTTTGCTAATACGAATTAGAATTCATGGAAACCCGTCACCCATCGATGCGCGATGTTGCCCATGAGGCGAAGGTCTCACAGGCGACCGTTTCCCTTGTGCTCAACGACGTCGACGGGTCCGGGATCTCGCAATCCACCAAGGACCGGGTCCGCGCCGTCGCTGCGAGGATGGGCTATCGACCCAACGCTGTGGCGAGAAGCCTCAAGCTCCAAAGGTCGGACACGATCGGATTCGTGTCCGACCAAATCACGACGACTCCCTATGCCTTTGGCCTGGTGCAGGGCGCCCACGACGCCGTGCGGAGTTTCGGTAGACACCTGCTGATATCCAACGTTGAGCACCCGGGCGATGTACCTCGCGAGGTGGCTGAGGAGATGGCAGTTGTCGAGCTGCTCGAGCGGCGCGTTGACGGCATCATATTCGCATCCAGATTCCACAGATCCCTCGACGTCCCGTCTGCCCTGGGTGAGGTCCCGAGTGTCCTGCTCGATGTTGCCGCAGTCGACCACTCGCTGGCTTCAATCGTTCCCGACGAATACGCCGCAGCCAAGACCATCTGTGAACTGTTGCTCGAGGCAGGCCACATACAGGTGGTCCACCTGTCGCCGCCGAACGACACACCTTCGGTAGCGATGCGTCGGCGAGGCTTCGTCGATGCGATGACTGAGGCGGGTCTCGCGGAGTCTGCGGTGACCATCAATGGCTCAGGGGATTCGACGCCGGAGGCGTGCATCGCGGCTCTCGAGGTCCTCTCAGTTCCGTCGCATCCGACTGCCATCTTCTGTTACAACGACGAAATGGCGTGGGGCGTCTATCAGGCAGCAGCCGAACTCGGCCTCGTCGTGCCCGATGACCTCTCGGTAGTTGGGTTCAAGAATGTTCCCCTCGTCGCTCCGATGCTTCGCCCCGGGCTCACCACCGTGGAGCTGCCCCACTATGAAATGGCCCGCTGGGCCGTTTCATACCTCGTTGAGGGTCGGACAGATCCGGTCCAGAGGGTGGTGGAGTGTCCGATCGTTGTGCGCGACTCTGTGAGCCGCCCAGGAGTGACGGCCCAGTTGACACGCCAACAGGAGAATCGATAATGCTCGGACCAGAATCACAGACCTTTGTCACTCATCTCGAGTGTGGGTACACGGGTGAGGTATTCCCAGCCGACACGATCCAAGAACTGTCTTCGGCCGGGAAGCCGCTGCTTGTGAAGTACGACCTAGACGCCCTCGGTCGGGCTGTGGACAAAGATGACTTCGCAACCCGTCCGGACGGTATGTGGCGATATCGCGAGTTCCTCCCTGTGCGTTCGAGCAGCAACGTGGTCTCCCTTGGTGAGTCCCATACGCCACTGATTCCACTTTCTCGCATGGCCGAGAGACTCGGGGCGACATCGATCGTGATGAAGGACGAAGGGAGACTCCCGACAGGGTCATTCAAGGCTCGTGGTCTTGCAGTTGCGGTGTCGATGGCCAAGGAACTCGGCTTGAAACGCCTTGCAATACCAACGAACGGGAACGCTGGATCTGCACTCGCGGCATACGGAACGAGAGCCGGCATGGAGACGTACATCTTCTGCCCGGCAGACACGCCCGAGGTCAATGTGAGAGAGATCGCGCTCCAGGGCGGCAGGGTATGGCGGGTCAACGGGCTGATAAACGACTGCGGCAAGATCGTGGGGGCGGGCAAGGAAGCAATGGGCTGGTTCGATGTCTCGACGCTCAAGGAGCCCTATCGAATCGAAGGCAAGAAGACCATGGGTCTCGAACTAGCCGATCAGCTCGGGTGGCAGGTTCCCGATGTGATCTTCTACCCAACCGGGGGCGGGACCGGCTTGATCGGCATGTGGAAGGCGTTCAACGAACTCAAGGAGATCGGCTGGATCTCGGGAGACCTCCCGAGGATGGTTGCCGTCCAGGCGGCCGGATGCGCCCCGATCGTCAAGGCGTACGACGAGGGCGAGCGTCATGCCGATCTCTGGGAGGGCGCCGCAACGATCGCATCTGGTATCAGGGTGCCCATTGCCGTCGGTGACTTCCTCATCCTCGATGCGGTTCGCGAGAGCGGCGGGTTTGCGCTCGCCGTGCACGACGACGACATCGCGGCGGCCCACGCACGGGTCCCCTCCGAAGATGGGATGCTGATCTGTCCTGAGGGTGCAGCAACGGTAGCCGCCTACGAAGAGGCACTGAAACGTGGCCTCGTCTCCCGTCACGAGCGCGCCGTTCTGTTCAACTGCGGGAGTGGCCTGAAGTATCCGATGCCGTCCGCTGATCAGGCTCTCGACCACACGGAACCGATCGACTGGGACGTAATGGCGGAGGCTTGAACGGTGGCAGAGATAGTCATCACGGAGTTCATGGATGAATCGACGGTTCGGTCACTGTCGGGCGACTTCGATGTGATCTACGAACCAGACCTCGCGGATCGAAGAGACCGTTTGATGACGATGGTCGCAGATGTGAGGGGCCTCATCGTGCGAAATCGGACCATCGTCGACGCAGAATTGCTCACCGCTGCTCGAGAACTGCAGGTGGTTGGGCGCCTCGGCGTCGGCCTCGACAACATCGACCTCGAAGTATGTCGAGCACGTTCGATACAGGTGAAGCCAGCGATTGGCGCGAACGCAGATGCGGTTGCCGAATATGTGATCGCAGCAGTTCTTGCGTTGGTGCGAGGTGTATTCCTCTCCACGGACAGCGTGACCAAAGGCGCATGGCCTCGAACTGAGCTGGCCGGATTCGAAGTGGCGGGCAAGACCCTTGGTCTTGTCGGTTTCGGTGACATTTCTCGCAGGGTCGCGACCAGGGCGTTAGCACTCGGCATGCGCGTCTCGGCCCACGATCCGTACCTCGCTCCGGACGACCCGGCATGGGACACCGTTCACAACACGGAACTGGAGCACCTGATCGCTCATAGCGATGCGATCAGTATCCATGTTCCACTCACAGAGGCGACCGCAGGGCTGTTCGACCGACAGATGATCCGTTCGATGAAGAGAACCGCCGTGCTGGTGAACACCGCGCGAGGAGGTATCGTCGATGAGGAGGCGCTCGCAGATGCACTGCGAGATCGCATGATCCGCGGGGCTGCGATAGATGTCTTCGAGCATGAACCGGTCAACCGCTCAATTGGGCGTCGATTCGATGGTGTCCCCAACCTCATTCTCACTCCCCACATCGCCGGGGTGACAGCAGAGTCGAACGTCCGCGTGAGCCAGCTGACGGCTGACCTCGTGAGAAGCGTTCTTGCCGGTGACGACCAATGACAACGTCGGTGACGTGCGTCGGCCTCGCCGTCCTCGACTTCGTGTTCAGCTTGGACTCATCGGTAGCGCTCGGTCACAAGAACTTTGCGTCATCACTGCGTGTTGCACCGGGAGGCCCTGCCGCGAATGCGGCAGTAGCCATCGCGACAATGGGTGGTTCGTCTCGGCTGATTGCCAGGCTGGGCTCGGACACGGTCGGGGATTCAATCGTCACCGATCTCGAGCTGCTCGGTGTGGAAGTATCGCGAGTCCGTCGTGTGCTCGGCGTTGTCTCTCCCGTGTCAACAGTGATCGTCGACGATCGCGGCGAGAGAACCATCGTGAATCACACAGATACCGACTTCTTCGAGGGCTCTGATGCAGTGTCCAGCAACGACATGGCCGATTCCCGGGCCCTGCTTACCGATCTCCGGTGGCCTGACGGTGCCCTTTCGGCGATAAGGCATGCGAACAAACTCGGTATTCCCTCGGTCGTCGACTGCGATCTGACAGCTTCCTCTATCCACGATGCCATCATCAGCTTGGCCACACATCTCGTCTTCTCCGAGCCCGCATTGATCAGAATGACAGGCCGGAGGGACGTCGACGAGGCTCTTGCGGACATCGCCAGCACGACGGAGGCATTCGTGGGCGTAACGCTCGGCCGACGGGGGTTCAGATGGCTGGAAAGGGGGACGGTCAGGGCCTTCCCCGGCATCGATGTCGAGGTGGTGAACACACTTGGTGCAGGTGATGTCTTTCACGGTGCGTTCGCACTTGGACTTGCAGAGGGGCGGAGCATCGACGACACCATCGAGTGGTCATCCGCGGCCGCGGCACTCAAGTGCACGGGTCAGGGCGCGAGAGATGGGTTCCCAACTCGGGCGGAGGTAACGAGACTCTTGGAGGAAGTGCGAGCATGAAAATGACACCGGGGAAGCTATGGGGCCTGCGCCGCCTTGCGGACAATGCTGGGAGGTTCAAGATGGTCGCTGTCGATCAGCGCCCACCGATCAAGGATCTCGTACGAGCTGCAACAGGCACAACCGAGGCGTGGTACAACGACGTCGCACAAGTGAAACGACTGCTTGTGGAAGAGCTCGCTCCGTATTCGACCGCTGCGTTGCTCGATCCTCACTATGCATACCCGGCCGCGATAGACGCGGTTTCTCCCCATCGCGGCCTGCTCGTGACGCTCGAGGACTCCGTCTTCGAAGAAACAGCGAGAGGGCGGAAGTCTGCAGAGATCGACAACTGGAGCGTTGACAAGATCCGGCGCGTCGGAGCCGATGCAGTGAAGTTACTGGCCTGGTACCGCCCGGACGCGGATACGGATATCAGTGAACACCAAAGACGCTTTGTAGCCCGCGTCGGGGAGGCGTGCAGACGTTACGACATCCCGTTCCTGTTCGAGCTACTTGTGTACTCGTTTCCGGATGAAGACCAGCATGATTCCGGCTATGTCGAACAAGTAGCGAAGCGCGCCGATCATGTAATCGAGAGCGTCGAGACGTTCGCCGACCCTGTCTACGGAGTCGATGTCTTCAAACTCGAGAGCCCGATTCCCGCTGCAAGAGTCCCCGATCCCAACGGGGAGGACACCGCTGCAAGCGCACGTGCGCAGGCCCTTTTCAACGAGCTCGACCGAGCTTCGTCCGTTCCGTGGGTGATGTTGTCTGCTGGGGCAGAGAAGGAGGCATTCCTGCGAATACTCACGTACGCGTATCGCTCAGGTGCGAGTGGCTTCCTCGCCGGTCGAGCGATCTGGTGGGACGAGGTTCAGGCATTCCCTGACCTAGACGCGGCGAGAAGAAACCTTCGCGCAAAGAGCGTTCCCTACATGAAGAGGATCAACGACCTCACGGACGAGCTCGCCATGCCATTCGTACAGCACCGCAGTTTCGGGTCAGCTGGTCCACAGCTTGCCGATACAAGCGCGTCATTCCGCGCCAACTACGGGAGCATCGCCAGATGAGGTTCGGCCTTGTTGCGATCGCTCGACCCACGTTCGATGTTGCGTTCGCACAGGAGACGGCACATCTCGCAGCAACGAACCTCGCTGAGGCTGGATTCGATCTCGTAGGGACCGCAGACCTCTTGATGGATGCTGCTTCGCTTGCCGATGCGATTGAGCAGCTGACAGCATTGGACATAGACGTGTTGATCATCCTGCAGGCAAGCTTTGCTGACTCATCCCTGGTTGTCCAAGCGGAGGACATGAACATCCCCGTGGTCCTTTGGGCCTTTCCTGAGGACCGAACCGGCGGGCGACTCAGACTCAATTCCTTCTGTGGCATCAATTTGGCCGCATACGCACTCACCAATGATGGCCGCGACTATCGGTGGCTGTACCGGTCACCGAATGATCCACAGGCCCCCACCGAGATCCGCCAGGTGCTCGAAGGGAGACCGACCCGTCCCGCCATCGCTGCGTTGCGAAATGTCGAGGAGTTCAGCAAATCTGCCGTAGCCGCTGCCGAGATGACGCGGAAGAGACTTCGAACGATCACCGTCGGTAGGGTGGGCAAGGCTCCTGACGGCTTCGAGCCCTGTGCGTATGTGTCTGATGCACTGCAGGAGGTGCTCGGAGTCACTGTGGACGAAGTAGCGCTCCCCACCCTGTTCGAACGCGCCGCTGCGGCGGATCGGTCCGAGGTGGCATCGGCGTATGATCGCGCTGCATCCTTCCTCAGCGGTACAGAGGATGTTGATCAGGTCGCGCTTGATCGCAGCCTTCGGCTCAACGTCGGATTGCGTTCCCTCATCCACGAACGCGGTTGGTCTGGAGTCGCCACAAGGTGCTGGCCCGAGACTTTCACAGAATTCGGCGGCGCAGCATGCGCGCCGATGGCGCTGCTCACCGATGACGGAACGCCGGGGATGTGCGAAGCAGATGTGTACGGAAACATCACCGGCCTCATCCTCGGCTGGCTGGGCGGGTCGGCGTCGTTCGTTGCCGACCTCGTACATGTCGACAGGGAGACGAACACCGGCGTACTCTGGCACTGCGGTCTCGCCCCGTTCGAGATGGCAGACCCGGAGTCGACACCGATCGCCACGAACCATTCGAACCGCCGGAAGCCGTTGCTGAGCGAGTTCCCGTTGAAGCCTGGTCGGGTGACGTTGGCCAGGGTCAGCCAGTCACGTCGTGAACATAGAATCGTGATTGGAGGCGCAGAGATGGTGCGCGCTCCGCTGGCCTTCGGCGGTACGGCGGGTGTCGTGCGCTTCGACAGGACGGCTGATCAGGTCATGTCAACAGTGATGGACGAAGGCCTTGAGCACCACTTCGGTATCGTCTACGGGGACGTTCAGGACGAACTCAGGGCATTGGCGTGTTTGTTGGGGCTGCCGATAGTCGAGATATGAAAGAGGGAGAAGGACGCATGACAAAGGAAGTTCGTTATGGCGTCATCGGAACAGGAATGATGGGCATCGAGCACATCGAGAACATCGCCGCGATCGAAGGAGCGGTGGTGACAGCGATCTCGGACCCCGACGCGCGCTCTCGCCAGCTTGGCCAACAAACATCTGGCATAGGCAACGATGCAGTGTTCGTCGACCACAGGGAACTCCTCGACTCGGGTCTTGTTGACGCCGTGGTGGTCGTCTCGCCGAACAACACACACGTCGCGATCCTTCACGACATCATCGTGTCCGGGGTGCACTTCCTTGCTGAGAAGCCTCTGTGTACGACAGTCGAAGACGCCCGATCAGTGGTCGAAGCCGCAGAGGGCTATGCGGGGGTCGCCTGGATGGGGCTCGAGTACCGGTACAAACCACCAATCGCTCGACTCATATCTGAAGTGAGTGCTGGCGCAGTCGGTGATCCAAAGATGGTGTCGATCCGTGAGCATCGATTCCCCTTCCTCCGGAAGGTCGGGAACTGGAATCGTTTCAGACGCAACACAGGAGGAACCCTTGTGGAGAAGTGCTGCCACTTCTTTGATCTCATGAACCTGATCGTCGGATCAGAGCCTGTTCGTGTATACGCCTCAGGCGCGCAGGACGTCAACCATCTCGACGAGATCTACGAGGATGAGGTACCCGACATCATCGACAATGCGTTCGTGATCGTCGACTACAACAATGGAGCGAGAGGGCTTCTCGATCTGTGCATGTTCTCTGAGGGCTCCAAGAACGAGCAGGAAATCTCGGTCGTGGGCGACATCGCGAAGGTCGAGGCGTTCGTTCCCGAGAACTTCATCCGGATGTCGTATCGCGACGGAACAGCTGCAGCCGAGATTCCTGTGCATGATGAGCGGATCACGTACGCCGGTCTGCACGAGGGTGCATCGTTTCTGGAACATCTCGACTTCTTCGATGCGATTCGCAGAGGCAGCCCGCCGAAGGTCACTCTTGAAGAGGGTTTGCTTTCGGTCGCCATCGGCGTTGCAGCCTATCGATCGATCGACGAGCGACGCCCGGTCGAGATGGCTGAAGTACTCACTCCGTCGTGAAGACGCACGTTCGAGAAACCTTGCAATCTGGTCGGCCGACGGGCGCTGTGGCTGCTCCAGTGATTCGCGGCCGACTAGGAACGTTGTGCGCGATTCTCCATCATTCGGGCTGAATACCAGCGGCCTGAGTCCTTGATCGTGCGGCGTTGGGTGGTGTGATCGACGTGGACGATCCCGAATCGCTGATCGAATCCGCTGACCCACTCCAGATTGTCGAGGAAACTCCATACGAAGTATCCATCAATGGCGATCCCCTCGCTGCGTGCCTGTTCGACCTGCTGGATGTGGGCCGCGAGGTATTCGATGCGCCTTGGGTCGTGGACTTGCCCATCAGATGAGACCCCATCGGAGTAGGACGCACCGTTCTCCGTGATGATCAGCGACTTCGGATTCCAATCGTCGCGGACACGTCTGAGAAACGCCCCGAGTGAGTCTGGGTCGACCTTCCATCCCATCTCCGTGAATCCGGGATCAGGTGGGGCTCCGACCCGACCCTCGCTTCGATCGACCTCTGCGGTCTCGGTGTCGACGGTCAGCGAGGTGTAGAAGTTGATACCGCAGAAATCCATCGGCTCCGCGATCGCTTCCATGTCCCCAGCGCGAATCATGTCCGCGGGGAGCCGTCCGAGTCTGTCGTACAGCTCGAGGACATCCTCCGGGTAGCCCTTGCCGAAAACAGGATCAAAGAACCAACGGTTTCTGAAGCCGTCGAAATGCATTGTGGCGTCAATGTCCTGGTGTGAGGCGGTCGCGGGCGTAGCGGGTCTGCAGTCGAGCGCTATGCCGACGGAGGGCCTTGCCGCGTGTTGGTGAACGATTCGCACGGCTTCTCCATGTGCCAGGAGCTGGTGATGCGCCGCACGGAGAGCGGTCTGCCAGTCGGTAGTCCCGGGAGCAAAGACACCGTCAAGGTGGCCGAGGAATGCAGATACCCAAGGCTCATTGATCGTGATCCAACGCGTGACGCGGTCTCCGAAGCGATCGACCATCACGGCTGCATATTCGGCGAACCACCCCGGCGATTCGCGTGAAGACCAACCGCCCCTTTCCTGGAGGGCCTGAGGAAGATCCCAGTGGTAGAGCGTCAGCCACGGGTCGATTCCCCTGGCAAGCAGTCCGTCAACGAGCCTGTCGTAGAACTGGAGGCCAGCCTCGTTCGTCGCTTCAGTGCCCCCTGGAAGCACACGGGTCCATGCGGTGGAGAATCGGTAGGCGGTGACACCGATCTCAGCCAGAAGGTCGAGATCGTCTTCGAGCCTCGCATAGTGGTCACAGGCAGTGTCTCCGTTCGGGATGTGCCCGGAGGCGTGGAGGAAGCGGTCCCAGATCGACTCGCCCTTGCCGTCGACATTCCAGGCGCCTTCGATCTGATAGGCGGAGGTCCCCACTCCCCACGCAAAGTCTGCGGATCTGGTCATGCGACGACGCTACCGGGACTCGACCTGTCTGCGCACATCCGTTGCAAGTCGCTTCTCCCTTACAGATCCGAGCGAGCGGCGGTATCCCGAGGTGGACTACCTCGGATTGTGCGAATACCGAGAGGGGTTATGCGTAGTTCTATGTATGACGTTTACGATCGACGTGTCAATGAGCACAGATGCTTCCCACATCGATCGCGCACGTCTGTCGTCGGCTCAGGCAGGAGACAAGGCGGCACGAGACGCGGTCGCGCGCGACGTCGGGCGCCTGGCGTACGTGTTCGCACTGCAACTCACCCACAGTTCTGATGCCGCCGAGGATGTTGCACAAGATGCTGTGCTGAGCTTCTTTCGTCGACTTGACCGCTTCGACACGGACCGGCCAGTCGAGCCTTGGCTCTATCAGATCGTACGCAATCGGGTCAGGGACCTCGCTCGGCGCGACCGACTCCGCCAACACGACTCGCTCGACGCCTGGCTCGAGATTGCGGGCCGCGAGGTACGAGACGATGCTCCGGATCCGGCATCCGAGGTGGAACAGACCGAGTTGCGAAGTGAGGTCTGGCGAGGCATATCCAGCCTTCGCGACGATCACATGGAGATCCTTGTCCTTCGAGATTTCCACGACCTCAGCTACCGCCAGATCGCAGAGGTGCTCACGATTCCCCACGGCACCGTGATGTCGCGGCTTCACGCTGCACGCAGGGGCCTTCGAGAGGCCCTCACCGCCGAACCGGACGGGTTCTTCAGTGACAGGGGAGGGAACAAGGATGACTGACAGCCGCCATGAATTCGATGAAGCGTTGCTCACCGGATACCTCGACAGGGAACTGACACAGCAAGACGCACAATGGGTGCGCCTCCACATCGACACCTGCGCCGAGTGCACCCAAATGATGCAGGATCTCACAAGAATGAGGGAGATGACAATGATGACCGAATTCAACGTGCCAGACGATGGCCAGTGGAACGAAGCACCAAAGGGTGCTCCGTCGCGGTGGTTCAGGAACCTTGGCTGGCTGCTCGTAGCTCTGTGGGCCGTCCTGCTCGTGTTCCTCATCATTCGCGACACCGTGTTGGAAGAAGACGATGTTCTCTGGGTCATCATCGGAGTCGGCTTCTGGGTGGTCCCTATTCTCATCTTCCTGTCGGTCCTCATCGACAGGATCAAGACGCGAAAGACAGATCCATACCGAAAGGTGCAGAAATGATTGTTACGACAAGCGAATCCGTGGTTGGTTACCGGATTGTCAAGACCCTCGGGCTCGCAAGGGGCAACACGATCCGTGCCCGTCACATTGGGCGCGACATCATGGCGTTCTTCCGAACGATCGTCGGTGGTGAAGTGGCCGAGTACACGAAGCTTCTCGCTGAATCCCGTGAGCAAGCGCTCGATCGGATGGTCGCACAGGGCGAGGAGATGGGAGCAAACGCAGTCGTCATGTCCCGCTTCTCCACGGCGATGGTCATGGGTGGCACAGCCGAGCTGCTCGCCTACGGCACCGCCGTCGTCATCGAACCAGACATCGAGTAGAGGTCGTCAGGGTCGATGTCGGTTGCTCCTTGTCCCATCGCGCCAGATATGGGAGTCAATCCGTCGATCATGGGTCGGCACTCTGAGGCGAGTGGTGCAGCTCATGGATATTGACGATGGAAAGAGATACGCTTGTCTCGTTGCGCGAACCAGACGGGATCGCGCTCCTAACTATTCCGGAGATCGAAGCCATGCCCACAGCTCGCCAATCCCCGTCTGGAGGCGGAGCAAGAGCTCAAACAGTTCTGCAGGCACAGGCTCCGGCATTCTCGGCCCGGGAGGCCGAAACGATCGCCAAGCAGACGTTCGACATCGAGGCGTCCGCTCACTCGCTCGATAGCGAACGGGACCAGAATTTCCGATTGCTTGCGAAAGACGGGAGCGAATGGGTTCTCAAGATCGCGAACCCTGCCGAGGACCCGGCGGTTCTGGACATGCAGACCAAGGCGCTGCTGCACATCGCGAACATCGACCCGAGCCTGTCGGTACCCCGGGTCAGGGCAACCACGGACGGTGCCCTGTTCCATGAGATACGGGAGCATGGAGTCGACGGGTCAGATGCGCGACGGTTCATCGCCAGGGTGCTCAGCTTCCTTCCGGGGGAACTCCTCGATGATGCCACGCATCATCCGGCGCTCGCGCGCGACGTCGGGTCCGTGACCGCGCGCTTGGCCCGTGCCCTGCGAGGCTTCTTTCATCCGGCCGCTCGACACGAACTCCTCTGGGACCTCACCCAGGCACCCGGGCTGCGTGCGCGAACTCACCACATCGAAGATCCCGCACGCCGAAGAGTCGTCGAGGGGGTTCTCGATCACTTCGCCGCGGAGGTGGTTCCGGTGCTGAGGAAGCAGCGCGCGCAGGTCATCCACAACGATGTCAATGCGTTGAACACCCTGGTGGATGGCCACCGTGTAACGGGCGTCATCGACTTCGGTGATCTCATTCACGCGCCGCTGGTCTGTGATCTCGCGGTGCCGATCTCCGAATTGACCTGCGATCACCCTGACCCCAACGCCGTTGCAGCCGAGATCACGGCGGGCTATCACTCCGTCACTCCGCTGGTCGACGACGAGCTCCGTTTGATCTTCGATCTTGTGTCCACCCGGTGTGCGATGGCGATCGCGATCGCGAACTGGCGGGTTCTCGATCACCCGGAGAACACCACCTACATCATGGATGGCGTCCCTGCGATCGGGGTTCAACTGGACCGGATGCTCGATTCGGGGCCAGACCGTATGTACTCGGCACTTCGCCGCGCTTGTGCGACGCCGATCTCGATCGCAGTTCCAGAACTCACCTACACCGCTCCAGATGACGAGAATCTGGCGCCACTCATCGAGCGGCGCCGGCAACTCCTTGGGCCGAACTTGGAACTCTGGTACGACAACCCTCTTCAGGTCGTGCGTGGCGAGGGTGTATGGCTCATCGACGCCTCGGGTCGCTCGTTTCTCGACGCCCACAACAACGTTCCCCAGGTCGGCCACTGTCATCCCACCGTCGTTTTGGCCCTCGCCCGGCAAGCGGCGACGCTGAACACCAACACGCGATACCTCGACGAGTCCGTTGTTGAGTACGCGGACCGTCTCACCGCAACCATGCCCGGTGATCTCTCGGTCTGCATGTTCGTATGCTCGGGAAGCGAAGCCAACGATCTTGCCTGGCGTCTCGCAAAAGCGCACACGGGAAACCTCGGTGCCATCGTGATCGAGGATGCCTATCACGGAACAACAGACGCGGTGCACGAACTCTCTCCCGCCGAACACGGCGAAGGAAGGCCACTTGCCGAACACGTCGCCACGATCCCGACACCGGACGGCTACCGGGGAAAGTTCCGCAGGGATGACCCCCAATACGCACACCACTACGCGGAGTGCATGGACGAGGCCGTCGCATCCCTCGACGCACGGGGTTTTGCGCCGGCAGCCTTCTACCTCGATCTGATCCTCGCAAGCAGTGGCATCCTGGTTCCGCCTCCCGGCTATCTCCGAGCCGCATTCGAGAAGGTCCGTGGGGCTGGGGGATTGTGTGTTGCCGACGAGGTGCAATCGGGCTTCGGGAGAACTGGTGACCATTTCTGGGGGTTCTCAGCCCATGGCGTGGTGCCGGACATCGTCACCCTCGGAAAACCCATAGGGAACGGATATTCGATGGCGGCCGTTGTGACGACCCCTGCGATCGCTGCGTCCTTCACCGAAGTGACCGAATTCTTCAGCACAACGGGCGGCAACCCTGTGGCATGTGCGGTCGGGCTTGCGGTGCTCGATGTGTTGGAACAAGAAGGCTTACAGGAGCGAGCGGCAAGCGTTGGCGCCAAACTTCGATTGTCGATCGAAGACCTGGCTCGGCAACACCCGCTGATAGGGGATGTGCGCGGGGCGGGACTATTCATCGGTGTGGAGCTTGTACGCGACCGTTCGACCCTCGAACCGGCGCCGAAAGAGGCTGCTGCAGTCGTCAATCGGATGCGCGAACTGGGGGTGCTCGTGGGAGTCGAGGGCCCCCACGCCAACGTGCTGAAGATACGCCCGCCCCTGGTCTTCGACGAGAACCACGCCCTCCAACTCACAGACGCACTCGATCAGGCCCTTCGGGAGATCTAGGGATCCTGCCAGGGCATCAAATGAGTCGGGTCCGGTCATAATGGGCGCCAAGATGAATTCGACGATGACCACTCTCGATCGCCGTCGATTCCTGCAGCTCCTGGCTCTGGGATCAGGTGCCGTGCTGGCGGGATGTGTGAGGGCTGTACCCAAGCCTTCGCCTGTGACGGAGATTCCTGAGCCGACAGGTGTCCTGATCACGCGGTGGCGAACGGATGAGTTCGCTCGAGGCAGCTACTCATACCTGTCACTCGACAATCGTCCTGGGGATCGGGAGTTACTTGCAGCGCCCATCGGGGCCAAGTTGTTCTTTGCAGGCGAGGCAACCTCGAGTTCCAATCCCGCGACGGCTCATGGAGCGCTGATGTCGGGACGTGACGCAGCAACAGTGCTCCAATCAGTCGCCGTTCCAGGGGCGTCAGTCGGGGTCATCGGCGCGGGCGCGGCCGGAATCGCTGCTGCGCGACAGTTACTCGATGCTGGATACGAGGTTGTGATCTATGAGGGGAGGAATCGAATCGGCGGTCGAGTGCACACAGACACGTCTCTCGGTGTGCCGGTCGATCTCGGAGCGTCGTGGCTCACCGGTGTCAGGGGCAATCCGATGACAGCGATTGCAGATGCGGTCAACGCACCAAGGGTGCCAACCGACTACGAAAACACCATCGTGTACGACGCGGCTGGGAGACGCGCCGGCAACAGCTTCTGGTTAACTCCCTTTCATACCGTGAATCGCGCGGCCCGCGAAGGGTTGACGATTCAGGCTGCTATCGAGAACGCGCTCGTCGATCACTCCCAAAGGTACATTGACCGGTTCAACTTCGCAGTGGTCGCCATTTTCGAGCACGAATATGGCGCTGACGTCGAGCATCTGTCAGCTCATGCTCCACACGAGGGCGACTATTTCGGTGGTGGCGATGCAATGCTGCCGAACGGCTACCTCGAGCTGCTGGACGCCCTCACCGACAATCTCGATATTCGGCTCAGCAGCCCGGTTGACGAAGTGCTATGGGGAAACGACGGCGTGACTCTGCGCATCGCCGACCAGGAATTCAAGCACGATCATGTCGTTGTCACGCTGCCGGTCGGGGTCCTCAAGGCGAAAGCTGTCCAGTTCGAGCCGCCACTTCCGGACGAGAAGCAGGGGGCGATCGATCGATTCGGTATGGGTGTGCTCGACAAGGTGGTGCTGGAGTTCCCCTACCGATTCTGGGATCAATCGCGCGACTCGTTTGGCTACATCGCAGCTGACCGCGGCAAGTGGGCACAGTGGTACGACCTCGAAGAGGTCACGGGAAAGCCAATCTTGGTTGCTTTCCACGCCGGTTCGGTCGCAGATCGCATGTTGGGATTGTCCGATGACGAGATCACGTCAGAAGCGATGGCGGTGCTGAGAACGATCTACGGGTAGGGGGATTCACGCGCCCGATGGCTTCCGTCCATGCCGAGGATCGATTCGGGTGCAGTCAGGCCTGATCGGCGTGTCCAAGCGGAGCGTAGAGATGCGTTGGGCGACCGGGCGTGCCATATTCACTGTGAACTTCTGCACGCCCAGACTCAACCAGGAAGATCAGGTAGCGGCGGGCGGTGACCCTGCTCACGCCTGTGAGATGTGCCACTGCCTCGGACGACAAGGTCTGATCGGTTTCTTGAAGTGTTCGCTCTATCGCGTAGAGCGTCTGAGCGCTGAGTCCCTTCGGAAGGTCCGGTGCCGTCGTGCGGAGCGTGCCGAAAGCGTCGTCGATGTCCGCTTGGGACAGTTCAGGCGAACGCGTCAAAGTGTCTCTGAGACGGGCGTACGCATCGAGGCGCTCGCGAAATGCTGCAAAGCGAAACGGCTTCACGATATAGAACAACGCACCGGATTGCATCGCGGCTCTGATGTTCGGCACGTCCCTGGCGGCTGTGATCACGATCACATCGGCCCCGGAATCTGACCGAAGCGTTCCAACGATGTCGAGACCGTGCTGGTCTGGTAGATAGAGGTCGAGAAGAATGAGGTCTGGAGTCATCTCCCGGTTCATGTTGATGGCCTGGCGTGCTGTGAGCGCAACTCCTGCGACGGCGAACCCTTTGCATCGCTCGACGAACTCGCGGTGGAGACCGGCCACTCTGAAATCGTCTTCGACGATGAGAACAGAGATCATGGCAACAACGACTCTTCCTTGACGAACGCATGCGGGATGTGCACCAGGATTGTCGTTCCGTTGTCGTGCTCTACCGCGATCGAGCCCCCCGCCGCCGCGACCGCGTCTTTCACCAAGGAGAGTCCGATGCCGGCGTGTGCGTCGGTACCCTTCGTGGTGAAGCCTTCGTCGAACATCGAAGCTCGTACAGCCGGGGTCATCCCCGCGCCGTTGTCCTTCACCGCAATCTCAAGCGTATCGATGGTTCGCATCATTTTGAGATTGACCTGTGCGCCACCGTCGCGAGGTCCGGCGACGCTATCGAACGCGTTATCGACCAGGTTGCCAAGGATCGTGATCAACTCCCGCGAGCCGACCAATGTGCAGTTCTCGAAACCGATAACGTCGACGGAGAACCTGATTCCACGCTCGGCCGCGATTGCCGACTTGGCGATGAGGAGAGCCACGAGAAGCGGATCGGGCAGCTTGCTCTCGTACGCCGCGGTCAGGTGCTCGTGCGTGTCAGTGTGGGCGGAGATCAGATCTACGACTTCAGGGGTGCGTTCCAGCTCGATCAGCCCCGAGATCGTGTGGAGCGTGTTGGAGAACTCATGAGCCTGAGCCCGGAGCGCTTCGACGAGGTCTTGCACCGACGCGAGTTCACCCACGAGGCTTTCGATCTCCGTTCGATCTCGAAGTGTCAACACCGTCCCGACGTGGTTGTCTCGCACAAAGATCGGCATCACGTTCGCGACCAGAGCTCGCTCGCTTATCGTCAGTTCGACATCGTGGTACGCCGTTGGCTCCGCGAGGAGCCGTTCGAGCGCTACCGAGGGCACGGCATCTGCCAAGTGGTCGCCGAGATTGTCCTGGGTGATGCCGAGAAGGTGGGAAGCCTCGGGGTTCACCAGATTCACCTGCCCCCCGGCATCGAGTCCGACCACGCCCTCGCGGATCCCAAGAAGCATGGCCTCTCGGCGCTCCAGAATCGCAGCGATGTCAGCGGGTTCGAGGCCGAGCGTCTGTCTGCGGATCCGTCGTGCCAGAAACCAGGCCCCCACTGCGCCGAGTGCCATTGCCAGTGCGCTTCCGAGGAGGACTGCCGGGACGTCCTCGCGAAACGCCTCTGTAACTGTGACAGACAGAACTCCGACCGATACGAGTCCGACGACGTTGCCGATCTGGTCGAAGATGGGGGCTTTGCCGCGAACCGAGCGTCCTAGTGTTCCCGTCTGTGTGTAGATACCGGACACACCTCCAAGCGTCTCGCTCGGATCAGTCGACAATTCATGGCCTATGCGGTCTGGTGAAGGATGCGTACGTCGAATCCCATCCGCATTTGCGATGACGACGAACGATACTTCTGTCGCCGCACGAACAGACTCGGCGATGGGCTGGAGCACCAGAGGCGAGTCGGGATCTGCCACGTTTTCTCGCACGATCGGCATGGCGGCGACAGACTCGGCTACGGCCAACGATCGCAATCCGTACTGCTCCTCCATCGTCGTTTGTATCTGACGTGCGAAAGCGACCGCTGCGACGGTGAGAACCAGGGCAGTGATCCCTAACTGGAGCGCCAACGTTTGCGCAAACAGTCGACGGAACCATGGCGTATCTGACATGTGCGCACGGTAGTCGCGGTCGGCGCTTTCGTCTTGTGACCTTTTCCTGCTTTGCGACCGTTATGTACAGAACCCTTGACGGCATCATGAGCAGCCCCCACGCTTCTGCCATGACCGCAAACGCGGCCAATCTGAGGAGGAGAAGATGATGCATCCATTGAGACGCGTCTTCATACTGGTGTTGGGTTTCGCCCTCGTTGCCGCGGCATGCGGGAGCAGTGATTCTGACGCAGAGACCGACACGACAGCTGCGCCGACGACATCGGCGGTGTCATCCGAACCGTTTGCGCCGGAGAAGCCTGAGTGTATTGCTCCGTCGGATCCCGGTGGTGGTTGGGACTTTACGTGTCGGACGATCGGGTTCTTGTTTGAGAATCAGGGTTCGACAGGAAACGTGATTACTACCAACCAGCCTGGTGGCGGCGGTGCTGTTGCGTTTGCTGACATTGCTGCAAACCGTTCAGGTGAGGACGATCTGACGATCGCGGCTTCGCCAGCAACGGCGATCCGTTTTGCTCAGAACCAATACACGGGTTTGGAAGCGGATCAGTTCCGTTGGATTGGTGCCATCGGTGCCGACTTCGGTGTGATCTCTGTGAGACCGGACAGCCCGTTCACGACCCTTGATGAACTGGTTGCTGCTGTCAAGGCAGATCCGGGTTCGATCGTCTTTGGTGGCGGATCGCCCCAGGGTGGTCAGGACCACTTCAAGGTGCTGTTGTTCATGACCGAGATCGGTGTCGACCCTGCGTTGGTTCCTTGGGTTGCCTACGACGGTGGTGGCGAGGCTCAGAACGCACTGTTCGGCGGTGAGATCGAGGTCTTCACTGGCGACGTCTCTGAGACGTTCGGCAGCCTTGAGGCTGGAGATCTGCGGGTCCTTGCTGTGCTGGGTGATCAGCGTATCGATGGATACGACGCACCTACATCGATCGAGTTGGGCTATACGACGATCTTCCCGATCTGGCGTGGCCTGTTGGCTCCTGGTGGTATGAGCGACGCGGCGTACGACTTCTGGGTCGATGCACTCGGTAAGGTCGAAGCATCGCCTGAATGGGCAGTAGCAAGGACCGACAACGGTCTGTTGCCTCTGCGTCTGCTGGGTGACGACTTCACAGCGTACGCACTCGATGCGGTCGACAGCTTCCGCACCCTGTCCGAGCCATACGGACTCGTTGCTCCGTAAGTAAGCTGAACCGAAACTGACCGAGGAGAGAAGAATCTGACTGACATGGCCAACGGTCCAGGACAGGCGCCCGAGCCTGCCGGTCAGTCAGATTCTTCCTCGGTGGCTTCGGGGCGGAAGCGGCTTGCGAGCGACCGAGTGCTTGGCGGCCTCTGTGTGGCGCTCGGAGTCTGGTATGTCCTCGAGACCCGCAATTTCAATCTGACGACTTTCGGGACCGGACCCGTGGGACCGAAGACGTTGCCCACACTCGTGGGGATTCTGTTCGCGCTGCTTGGAATCGTGCTGATAGTCAAGGCGGACGAGTCGCCGCGGTGGGGAACTCCCGCAGTCTGGTTGCGGCTTGGAGCGGTGGTTCTGACATCCTTCCTC
>PVMK01158703.1_pt1 | contig 49329 bp, 49 predicted proteins | sample 1853481 | NCBI WGS metagenome assembly PVMK01 (sample SAMN08533507, study PRJNA380276) | Marine sediment metagenome, whole genome shotgun sequencing project.
CGGATAAACCGGAATCAAGCAGGCTTTTTAGTTTTTGATTTCCTGCTTGTCCGGAAATTCGAAATCAGAAATCAGAAACTCGAAACAAATCCTAAATCCGAATGTTTCAATGACCAAAACAACATCAGAACTCAACGTCTTACAGGCCATGTGCCTGTTTTTGTCATTAGAATTTTTGTCATTCGATTTTGTTTTGGATTTCGATTTTCGATATTCGGATTTTCTTATCTCATTGAGTTGTCTGTCTTTATTAATTTTTTGCCACAAAATACGCAAAAATTACAACTAAAGTATTGTCTGAAAGCCCCTATTATCTGCCTTTTATTTCGAAAAGATTACCATCATCGTCTGAAATAAATGTAAGCAGCTTGTTCTCCCTCGGCACCTGAACGATTTTAACTTGCAAAGTGCGGCACTTTTCGAGAAATGCCGCAATATCATCGACTTCGAGACAAACATGTTCGATTCGCCTGACACTGCTATTGTTATGACTGGTAAAGAATATCTCGAAATGAAGATTTTCATCCAGGTAGTTAATGATCTTTAATTCGGAATTAATGTCGAAAAGGGCTTTAGAAAGGGAAGGGGGTATTGTTTTCGGTTTTGACTTTTTCAACCCTAACAAGGCTTGGTAGAATTTATCTGATTTTTCTTCAGAGCTGCTGGTAAGCGCCACGTGTCGCAATATCATGGAACCCTCCTCGGAGCATAGGTTTCAGGTGTCGGGTGTCAGGTTTCAGGCCGGCTCTCGCTTTTTCATTACTTGTATGAAACTTCATGGAATGACAAATGAAGATTGACAATTGACGAATTGTGGATGTCGCTTCGCTCTGCCCTTTTTAACAAATAAAATAGAAAGAATTCCTTAATTCGACATTCGTCAATCGACATTTGTCGGGCTGGAGTTTCTTTTTTGATTAGACCGGCCGTTTTTTTGGCCGGCGGCTGGGCTGACATCCGAAACCTGAGTGCCAGTGTTCAATTCTCATGCAATCCCTCGAAAATTAAGGAGTCACGGCTATTTTTCCGAGCTGAATGACGAGGTCTGCATCAATTACTCAACCAGTAGACGGTCTAACGAGATCTGAAATCAAAGGTTTGGCTTAATGATGACTTTTATCGAATCTTTGCCGTCCATTACCAGTTGAAAGCCTTTGGCGGTATCGCTTAAAGGAAGTCTGTGGGAGATCAAATCATCTACGCGAATGGTTCCCGTTTCGATAAACTGTATGGCCTCGACAATATCGGGGGGCCCACAATAATAGGAAGTAAGTATTTTAACCTCCCGGGTCCAAAGGGCATTTATCGGTATCGTGACGCGCTTGTCAGGGTCGGGCACTGCAAAAAAAACAATGGCGCCGCCTTTATCCACACATTCCCATGCATGTTTAATCGCATCAGTTGCCGCAGTGCACAAAACGACGACATCAGCCTTTTTGGCATTTTCACCCAAAAGCAGTTCAGGAACATTCTGGGCGGCATCGATGGTAATATCCGCACCGAACCCGGCGGCAACTACCAGTCTTTTTGAGTTTATATCGGTGGCCACAATCCTGCAATTTTTTGATTCGGCAAGTTTCACATGCATCAACCCTGACATACCGCATCCCATCACCATGACCGTTTGGCCTTGCTGCACGCCGGCAAGTCGCTGAGCTCTGATAACACACGCCAGCGGCTCAATAAAAGTGCTTTGATCATAGGTGATGGTGTCCGGTAAACGGTACGTACCATGCTCTACCAGGGGAATACGGGGCAAGGATATATTCGGCAAATCCACCCGGAAGCCTTTCTCTAATTTCCGAACAGACCGGGTAGTGTTCGTTATGACAATATGAACATTTCATACACGGCACCTTGGGGGCAATGAATACCCTGTCTCCCGGTTTAAATTTCTTGACAGATCCTCCGACCTCAACCACCTCGGCACCGATTTCATGTCCCTGCACCAGGGGTGCTCGCGGAATCCGGTACCATTCAACAATATCACTACCGCATATGCCACATGATATTACTTTGACGAGCATCTCGTTTTGATCGGGCTTCGGCGTGGTCACTTCTTCTATCCGAACGTCTTTGTTGTTATACCATTTAGCAACTTTCATGTGGTAATCCAATACATTAAATTTGTTAGGAGCGCTTCAACCTCCAAAAAGGAATGTCGGCATAGTGTAGTCTTTCGCCGGAGGCGATGGTATTTTGGCTCTCTCATCAGGAGAGAGGAAAAAAAATCCTTAAAATCCTGTTGATCCTGTCTAAAAAAATAAAAATAAAATAGAATCCATTCCTTATTTTCCAGTCCTTAGCGTATTGTAAAGATCAAAGGCCTTTTGGGTGTCTCATTATCGTGGACCACCGCTCCAACGGCCTGAAGCATGGCAACCGGTGATTCGGACTGGAAAATATTCCGGCCCATATCCACCCCGCTGGCGCTCTGCTGAACCGCGTTGTAGGCCATGGTCAAAGCGCCAAACTCCGGGATCTTCTTACCGCCGGCCATCACAATGGGTACGGGACAGGAGGCCGTGACGGTTTCAAAGCCTTCATCGATATAGTATGTTTTGACGTAATGGGCTCCCAACTCGGCACAGATCCTGGTAGCCAGTCGAAAATAGCGGGCATCCCGAGGCCATGTCTTTACCTACAGCAGTCACCGCCGGCGTGGGAATGCCGTACCGTGTTCCGATGTCCACCATCTTTGTCATATTGATGATGGAATTTTTTTTATATTCGCCGCCGATAAAAGCCTGCACCGCCATGGCGCACACATTGAGCCGGATCGACTGGAATATAGAAATTATCGGCTTTTTTGTCAATGATGAATAGTCTATCGATATCTATGATGTCTGGTATTGATATGAATCCTCGTATGAAACATTTATTTGGACAGGATTTACCCGGCTTCGCTTAGTATGCTAAACTATGCCGAGGCGCGCAAGATTATCAGAATTTATTTTGGACTCGTATTTCTCTATCCTGTCCATCCTTCCTGCCGGGGCGAAGCTTTTTAAAGAAGACTGGTTGATTCTGTCAGAAAATGGACTGTCTATGCCGTTAAGTTTTTAAATTTGATTAAATCGGCCGCTTTTCAGGCCAGCGGCGGGGCTGAACCTTGAACCCTGAACCTCTAAAACCTCTGAACCCATGATATGATGCAATAGTTGTCAAAAAGGGTCAAAAAAGCCATATCATTTCCTCTTGACACATAACCAAGCATTTTTTATGTTCAAATTTAATTGCCAGTTAAAAGACTTTTTGAAAGCTAAAATGGATTCCTGAATATTCAGTAATTTAAAAGTATAGGAGTTTCCATTTTTTAGACAGGATATTCAGGATAAAAATAGGGCCGGTCACCGTACCGGCTTTAATCACTCTCTCCTTTAAGTGGATGGCAGGCGAGCGGGAGAGATTAGCTAACTTTAAAAGGAGGTGTAGCATGAAGAGTCTAAAGTTTACCCTGATTTGGCTTGTGATTTTATGTGTCGCTTTGGCCGGCGTGGCTTTAGCAGCTGATCAATCCCGTTTGGATGTTATCCTTGAAAGAGGCTATATCCTTGTAGGTACAACAGGCGATTATAAACCCTTTAGTTACCTGAATCCGGCAACCGGAAATTTTGAAGGACATGACATTGATGCTGCCAAGAAGCTTGGAGAGGCTTTGGGAGGACAGGTCCTTTTTGTGAAGACCACTTGGAAAACTTTGGTGGAGGGTATTTTAAAGGGTCGTTATGATATTGCCATGTGCGGCATCACAAGGACGCTTTCACGGCAGAAACAGGTGACACTGACGGATCCATACATTAAGGTGGGCAAATCCCCCTTAATTCGTGCAGCTGACAAAGAGCGTTTCAAGACCCTGGCTGATATCGACCAATCCGGAGTAAAGATAGGGGTTAATCCCGGAGGAACCAACGAAAGGTTTGTACAGGCAAATATTAAGCAGGCGCAAATTGTGGTCATTCCCAAGAACCTGGAAATACCCGACAAGCTTGCTGCCGGTGAAGTGGACGTGATGATCACAGACAACGTTGAAGCCATGCTGGTGGCAGAAAAGCGTTCGGAGCTCTACGCCGTATCCCCTGAGAATACTTTCACCAAAGATGATTTTGGCTATATGCTGCCCAGGGATAGCCAGGCACTTCTTAATTGGCTTAACCTCTGGGTTCACCAGATGAAGGAGAAGGGGGAATTTCAGAGACTTAAAGAGAAGTGGATAGGGAAATAGCGATGAATCGAACCTTAAAAGGCAGCTCTTCTCATCGCTACTATTGGTTTTACCGGCTTAGGCGTTAAAGTTAGTTCCAATATCCTGGCCTTTAGTCAGAACAGCCTTTTTATGGCCCTTATACTCACGGGCTTAACCAGTATCATCCTTTTTTTATAGTAAAAAAAAATACTAAAATATCTGCGTAATCCTTGTTTATACGTGTCCCTTTTTGATTTGGAGGGTATTAAAATGGGAGTTAAAGAAGCTATCGCCGGTCGCCTCAGCATTCGCAGATATGCTGAATCATTATTAAAAGTTGACGTCTATTTTGCAAAAACTCCAACAAGTGGCTCTGATTTACAATTAGTTTTCCATGATAACAGATTACCAATTGGATAGATGGAAAAGCCAGAGCATAATTTTCCACCTTTTATTGTATAATATCAGAATAGATGGAAAATATTACATGCTATAAGGGCAATATACGGAAAATTTTCCATCTATCAACGCTGTTATGTTAAAAATGAAAAATAGCATCAAGATATACTTAGACTGGAATGTAATCGTAGATTTTCTCGATGGAAAATTCAAGTGGTTAGAAGATATAATATTTTCTAACCGTGAATATATTTCCATCCCATTTTCATCTGAGCATGTCGACGAGGCTACTAATATCAAATTGTCAAATACGCTCGATACAAAGAACGAAATTAATAGAAGACTTAATTATCTATCGAGAATTTCATCAAATCTTTATTTAGTAAATGACATGATCGATACAGGGTACAGAGTAGAAACGCCATCAAGTGTTTTTCAAACACTAAATGATGTTTTCTTAGGATTTGATTTAAACCAATTATTTTCAAGTTTTATTGATTACGAGACCTTGAAAGCTGGAAGAAAAAAATTGGATTTAGACCCAAATATATTAAACAATATCGAACCAGGAGATGCGATTGAAAAAATAGACGAAATTATTACATCTAACAAAGAAATACGGGAACATATAAAGAACAATGATCTTGATATTGGTTTTATGGGTATCCTAAAAGCGGCACTTGATATATCAGAAGAAAGTCATAGCAACACTTCTTATAATGACATTATTAGGGAAAAGAAAACATATGAATTGAACAATTTAGTCGTAATGTCTTTTTCATTACTTGACACCTTTGGTTTTTGGGCCGATAAAAAAAGCACATTTATTAGAGGGTCTAGATATCCTGATAGTAGACATGCATTTAACGCCATCTTCATGGATGTTCTAATATCTAACGATAAACGTTTTTGCATGAAAGCTGAAGCAGTATATAGATATTTAAATCTTGGTCCTGAAGTGTGCTATTTAAAAAAAGATAAAGAAAAAATTAGAAAATTATTAAAAGTGGAAACATAACTTTTATGTGCACGGGACGGCGAGGACCATACCGTCCGTGACACCGGCCGTTAGCCAGCATGAGGTGATCCTATGGAGAAACCGCAAACCCTTACCAATCGGCCCCGCCGGGGACGCGGAGTGCTGCTCGGGTTCGTGGTCATCATCGGTTTCTTGGTCGCGTGGCATCTTTACCTGTCTGTCGGGCTAAACAATCGTGTCCGCTCTCTTGAATCGGCCAGCAGAGACCCGCAGCAGAAACTGTCGATCTCGGTGAACCCGCTGACTAACCTGGTTTCAATGACGATCGCCATGCCCCCAGACCTTGATAAGATAACCCGTTCGCCGCCCTCGGTTCGGCATTGGGTGAGGCGATGATCCATGCCATCGGGCCGGGCTTCATCGAGCGGGAGCTGAACAACCGCGCACGGGAGCAGTACGATCTTTACGCAGTGCTCGTTCCTTATCGTGTCCGTATCTCGACAGAGCCAGACAGCGCAGAGGCTGTCGCAAGGATGCGGGAAAAGCGAGAGAAGCGCAGGGCGGCCGGGGCCCGAGCGAAGGCCGAGGCCCAAGCCGAGCGGCTACGATCAATCCGAGCGTACGTCTCTTCGAATCTGTCACTGGAGAGTGTGCGGGTCGCTCCCGGTGAGCGCTTTGGGCGAACCGTGGACGGTGTATTCGGGACCATCGTGAACAACGGCGCCTAGTCGCTTCGCAAGGTGACTATACGAGTCTTCTTTCTGGATAATGCAGGTCGACGTATAGGTGAGAAAGACTTTTCCCCAGTGCTCGTAACCGAGTTTTCACTTGGCGACAACACGCCGCTTCACCCCGGGTATCGGAAAGACTTCGGTTACAACGTTGAGGACGATGCTCCGTCAGGTTGGGCTAAGAAGATCGAGGCCGAGATAGCCGACATAGAGTTCTTGGAGAAGTGACGTTCCAATCGGACGGCATGCTGGTTAACCAGGCGGATGCACCTGACAGGAAAAGCATGCGGGGTTTATCGTAAAAGCTTTTTCGATTTCGAAGGTTTTGCTGCCTGCAGGTGATCCGCAGCGATACCCTCAATAAAAGAGGATGATCATTAATGAAAAAAATCAGGAGAAATGATCCTTGTCCATGTGGAAGCGGGAAAAAGTACAAAAAATGCTGTTTGTTACAACAAACATCGGGTCAATCCTTTTCGTGGGCAGATAATGATGGTATCCATTTTGTTGGCCCAGGTTCTCATCCTTCTCCAGAGCAATTCAAAAAAATGACAGGAGAATATCAAAAGCAGATTCGGAATTCACCATTATGGGATTAAATGGTTCAAAAATACGGAAAAAAAGAGGCTGAAAAGCTATTGAAAGAATTCAAAGCCGAAGTTCGTTGATGAAATATCTGTCGAATAAACAATTGCTTGGCATAACAAGACGATTGACCAGACGCCGAGAAAATCGCGATTTTTCGTAAAAGCTTGCTGATTCACACTGTAATACGGCGGCGCTGGTCAGCTCTCCGTTCGGCTTCAATACAAAATAGATTTGGGGGTAAAAATGGCTGGAATAACAACATTGAGTTTTGATTACAGTATCCCTGAGCTTCTTGCTGGCAAAATTAATGTGTCAGATCCATATCAAAATTACAATTCGAGGGGCAATCCAACTAGTTTTGGAGTTGATTTAGATTTCTATGAAATGAATCTATCAAAGACGCTAAAATCAAGCGAGTTTTATGTCCTGCGAGGCAAAATTGAAGACACGTTACGTACTTGGGAAACTAAATTTCAGCGGCACCTTGACAAGGTTCATAAAGAAAATCGAGCAGAACATGTTGAAGAATTAAATCAGGAGGCGAAAGAGGCTATCGAATCTCTAAACAATATCCTTGTTCATACATTAAGCGTTGACGATACAGTTGACTGGGATTCCATTAAACGTAAGGATGCATTTCGAATAAATCCTGTAAAGCTATTCAAAGATGGGAAAAAGCCTGATTTCATAATTTTTAATTCATTTGGGCGGCCAACTGAATTTGAAAAAATCAGTCAACCAGTAGAACCGACTTTCGAAAAAGTGAAAAATGAATATGGTATTTTTAGCAAGCTATTCCGTGGCAAAACTATAAAAGAAGATTTTGAGACCCGGGCAAAAAAGTTAGAACAACAAAAAGAACAAACGAATAAAACCAATACAAGCAGGGAGTTGTTCTTTAAGAAAATAGTTGCAAGCTTTGAAGATAAGAAAAAATATTTTGAAGAAGAAAAACGACGAGATAATGAAGCCCTTGAAAATATCAAATTGCGGTACAAAGAAAAAGACCCAAAAGCAATTGAAGAGTACTGCGATTTAGTGTTAAACAGTTCGCAATACCCTGACTATTTCCCACAGAATTGGGTACTTGAATATAGAGAAGACAGCCGAATAGCTGTTGTCGAATATGATCTGCCAGCTCCCGATAAACTTCCGATGGTAGAATCCTACAAATATATCAAGTCACGTGACGAGGTTTCAGAGAAAGCTTTAACTCAGGCAGCACGTAAAAAACTATATGATAGTGTCATCTATCAGTTATGTATCCGGACAATACATGAGTTATTCGAAGCTGATGTTATCAATGCTTTAGATGCCGTTGCGTTTAACGGACTCGTAACAAACACAAATCCGGCAACTGGTATTGAAGAAACAAAACTTATCATGTCCATAGTTGCAAACAAAGAACAATTTATTGCCTTTGATTTATCTCAAGTGGACCCAAAAGCAACATTCAAGCACATGAAAGGCGTAGCAGCAGCTTCCCTTGTTGATCTGACACCAATTCCCCCAATTATCCAATTAGATAAATCTGACAAACGTTTCATTAGCGGTAGAAATGTAGTTGGCAATCTGGATGACTCTGTTAATCTTGCGGCAATGCATTGGGATGATTTTGAGCATTTGATTCGCGAGCTATTCGAGAAAGAATTTGTCTCCAGTGGTGGAGAAGTAAAGGTTACTCAAGCAAGTTCAGATGGTGGAGTAGATGCAATAGCTTTTGATCCAGACCCTATCAGGGGTGGAAAGATTGTCATACAAGCGAAAAGATACACAAATGTAGTAGGCGTTGCTGCTGTTCGAGACTTATACGGTACTGTAATGAATGAGGGTGCAACAAAAGGAATCCTGGTTACAACATCTGATTATGGAAAGGACTCTTACGAATTTGCGAAAGACAAACCCATTACATTGCTTAATGGTAGCAATTTGCTGTCTTTACTTGAAAAACATGGCCATAAAGCCCGGATCAATATCGCTGAAGCAAAAAAAATAATGAAAGTATAAAACTGGTTTCGATCACATAGCCGAACCATCGCCTGGACTCAGACGGGCGAAAAACCACGCATGCTGGTTAGGCGCCAGACCAGAGAGGGGATATTGATACTGATGATTCAGTTCGAATGGGACCATGATAAAGCAGCAAAAAACCATAAGAAGCACGGGGTCAATTTTGAAGAAGCCGTCACAGCGTTTTATGATCCTTTATCGGCCACTTTTGATGATCCGGATCACTCCGTAGGAGAACAGAGGCTAATTACAATTGGCTTCTCATCCCGTGATCGTCTTCTTGTGGTATCACATACAGATAGAGAAGAAACCGTACGCATAATCAACGCACGGCCTGCAACCGCGCGGGAAAGGAAGCGACATGAAATCTAAGACACAAAAGTCCCATGATGAATTACGCCCAGAATACGATTTTGATTATTCAAAAGCTGATCGAGGCAAATACTACAAACGGCTATTAGAAGAAGGCTCGAACATAATCGTTCTAGAACCTGATTTAGCCAAAGTATTCAAAGATTCAGCAAAGGTTAATGAAGCATTGAGATCTTTGCTTGATTTCACTCGATCAACGCAGCGCCTAACACGTCGCTCCAGCGGTCGCAAAAAAAACGCGCAGCTGAGCTTTTATACGATTGTAGCTGTATCTCTACCTTTATACCCAATCCGGACAAGCCGGAATTGACGATTGATCCGCCTATAGGGTAAAAAAAATACTTGTCCGCCTCCGGCGGATTAAAAGAACGAGCTATTTTGCCCACTATGGCTACCGCATAAATCATGCGCGAACATGATGGGATTTCAATAAATAGGTACTAAAGGAGAATTATGAAAGGTCCTCAATTTAGGGATTTGAAATCGAATTAAGGACTGTGATGACTTCGGCCTTGCGCACGACGGCGCCATCCTGTTTGCTGACATATCCGTTTTTAACCACTGCGACAATGGCCTCATTTTCCATTTCCGGTTCTTCGCGGGTATCTACAATTTTACAGTGATCCATCCGGGCCTTGTTATCGGGAAACTCCATTTTGACAATATCGCCGGACTTCATCAGGCGTATGAGTTTTTTATGAACGGAATGAATGTTTTTGCTCAGCATACGGGCAGTTTTGTCAAATCCATCTTTTTTAGCTTCTATCGTTTCGTCAATGTTTTCAAAGGCATCCAGAATGTCGAGCAGGCCGAGGCATAACGCATTTTCCTTTTCCTGAAACATATCCCGATCTTCGGCACGGGAATGGTTAAGTTCAGCTATGGTGCGCTGAAATTCGATAAATTTATCTTTCAGAAATTCCTTCCCGGCTTTCATACTTGACAATCTCGTGAAAAATCAAAATTCTCGGATGTCGATGCAAGTTCTCAATAAATTATGCTAAGGGAGTATCCACTCCATGGGCCTAAACGATAAATCGTAGGTTGGGTTAAGCCGACGGTCTGCAACCAATCTTGTTGGGTTCGCTAATTTTGTTGCTATTTCAAACTGTTGAGGTGCATGAAGATAGGCGAACCCAACATAAATTGTGCCTACATCCCGCTTAACCCAACCTACTATATACTGGGGTTATTGAGATGTTACATGTCGATTCCATAACCTGTAGAAATTATTAATTTAAAAATTTTATTTTTGTGCTTTTTGTGCCTTTTTGCGGCCATATCATACTTCCCCGTCAAAAATCGAAAGGCGCGACAACCCGGAAATATCAGGTCGATCAAGCCCAGCCGGTTTTTTTACGACAAGTCGGTCCTTTAAGGGATGTATATCAATGCAGTGCAGAAACGCCTGAGCAGCCCCGGATACAGGATCAAGAAGCATTTTCTGGGCGCGCGCCAATTCCCGGCCGGAGTATTTTTTTTCCCGCATGGCCAGCGCCACCGCCTGAATGATTTCCTTTTTTGAAGCCCCGGCGCCTATATTCAGTATCTTAAATGGGTTCATCAGCCGGTCTCCTCCATATTCAGGTGTGAATATATTTCGCCCAGCACCGGTTGATCGGCATCCACCGAAACGGCCCACTCATATAGATCGTTTAGCATAATCAGCTTGTCATTGTGGTCCAGTTCACTTTTCATGATTTCCTCGAAAATATCTGCAACGAATTCAAAATATTTATCCCTTACTTGCGGGTGTTCGGATTCCAGGGCTATCTGGCTTGCCCTGCCCAGCTTGTGCCGGTTGAAAGCATTGTAAATCTCCTTGACTTCAAAATTGATCGTGATGTCTCGCAAGGTGCACCGAGCCATTTCATTTTCCGGGTAGAGTTGCAGGGCTTTTTTTGAGATCATATTCATGGCTTTCATGCTCAACTTGCCTTGATTGCACATTGTCAGTGCACGCCGGCACATCACCAGCGATAATGCCTGACGCACAGCCTCCGAAGGTCTTTTCTCATTGATATATGAAAGTGCATCCTCCCATAATTGCAGAGTGTCCCATTCGTCGATTCCAAGCGCTTTTTCAGTAAATTTTTGCTCGTAAACGGGCGCCAAATCAAACAGGGCCGGCGCTGCCTTAAAAAAGCCGTTTAATCGACCTTCGCCTTTTTCCAGACAATACATGCCGAACTCAAAATGCAGCCGTTTTTCAGCATAGTCCATAAATTCGCAATCTTCGCTTTTCTTCGGCAAATCCGCCAGAAGATTTATCGCTTTTTCAAATTCATGGTTTTCCATAAGGTAGAGACATTTCCCTGCTGCCGAGTAATACGCCCCGGTTTCCAGGTAATTTTCAGTTTCTTTGAAAAAGGCCTTGTTTTCCCGGATAAGGCTTAGGATATCAGCTGTTATACCAAACCGGGCTGCATAAAGCGGCGTGCAGACCCGGTGGGTCCGGTCCTGCTTTTCGCCGGTCAGATTTATGAGCTCTTGAATAAGCGTTTGGTCTATTTTTAAGTAGGTTGCGGCCCGGCGTCCGTATTCAGTGTCACCATACTTTTTGATAAGGTCTCTGGCTAGATCGATCAGCTTTTGCCGAACCTTTTGGGTCTCATCTCCTTTGGTCGAGAAGCCGACGGTGATTTGCCGTGAATAAATTGCGGTGATCCAGTAAAGAAGCATGGTCGTCAAATGCTTGCCGTCATTTATTGCCAGTTTAAACCCATATTTTGGCATGCAGGGCAAGCAGGGTCGGCGTCATTGGGGCAGAGCCGCCCTCTAGCAGGCCGGCAATGGTCTCAAATTCTTCCGCGTCCCATAGTTCTTCGATCCAGGCATATTTAGCGCATTCGAGCAGATCTTCTATGGAGCGGATCTGATGCCGCGCTAAACAGTCACCGGCCGAATTCAGTAACAAGCGTGTGTCCCGATAAATTGCGGCATAATCCCCTTTTTCAGCAAACCGGTCATAAAGATCGGCGGCAAGAAACAGGCAGACGGTTTTCTTTTGTTCCGCAAACTTTTCATCCACGGTTTCAAGCTCTTGCCAGACATGGAGGCACTCACCATGACGTTCGATTTTGGCGAGGGCCAAGCCATAGTCATACCGGCTGCATGACTCGGTTAAGGAGAGGTTTTCAAAAACAGCCACCGCCTGGGGCATAATTTTCAGCCCTGACCAGGCATTCAGCCCTTTGCAAAAGAAGATCGGTGGTTACCGCGGAGGTACCGACCGTTGCATATAAATCGGCCGCCTTCTGAAAATCACCCGCAGCTTCCGCTTCCTTGGCCGCGAAATGGGCATTTCCGGCGGCTGCGCGATCCCTCAGCACGTCGATTCTTTTAATGATCCATTCTTCGTTGCAAATAGAAGATGCCGCTTCAAAACATTGCAGTGCCCGAGTGAAATCCCCTTTTTTTTCCGCTTTACGCGCCCGTTTGATCAGTTCCCGGCCCTTGAGAGTTTCGGCCTCTTTGCGGCATATCCAGATCTTTTCGGCAATGTCTTCACGCTTTAGTTTTTTTTGGGCCTTTTCAAATTCCTTTTTCGCCAGGGGAAAATTACCGCGTGCAAACATTTTTTCCGCCCTTGCCAGCACCTCCTCGATAGGTTTCTTTTTTTTCTTCATTTTAGTACCTATTAATTGAAATCACATCATGTTTGCCTATGATTTATGCCATCGCGTAACCGTTGAACCCATGAACGCTTACAAGCAATTCTACCCGTCGAGAGCCTCTGGGTCTAATGACAGGGTCGAACGATCGATTTAAATAGAAAAGACAGAGCGAAGCGATACCATAAATCTTCAATCTTCAATATTCAATTCCGGCTTGTCCGGGTTGGGACTCCGGACAACTGAATTTTAATTTTTTCACCGGGTTGCAGGGTGGAATTCCGATCAGCACCGGTCGGCACTGGAAAACAATCCTGAGATGGGCAATACTTATGCTTGACGGATGTCCGGGTATCTTCCGGACGTACGGTATAATACCAGTAAAGAATGCCACCCTGTTTTGTGGTGATCTCATTGAAAATCCGTTTTACCACGCTACTATCTTTCAGGACTGCGATCCGATCCTTTTTGCCGATCGTATAAATGGCCAGATTGGGGTTATGCTCCAGCAGGACAGGATAGTAAAAACCCGAACCATAAAACCTCTTGGCAATCCCCCACAGGGTGTCGCTTTCCGCTGCCTGATAAAATTTAAATACACTACCGCCGGCGGCGGATTTAGCCGGCGGGTTTAGCTTCCGGCCGTCTGCAGGGGAAATTTTTTCCGGCATATCCAGCGAGATCCGTACCGAATCGGAATCATCAGCCAGGCCGGCTGCAAGGACAACCGGCGGTTTTTGCTCTCGGTTCAATTTAGTGCGAAGGTTTTCAATTTGAGCCGTGACCTCTGTGAAAACCTTGTCCTGATGCTGCGAGATCCGGTCAAGTCTGAACTCCATCTTGCTGAAAGCATCGTTAAAAACGAACTGCTGTTCCAAGACACCGGATCGGAGACCCGTGATCCAATAAATCTGCAGTCCAAGCACAATGGTCAACGCTCCCCACAAAAAACCGGAGACTGCAAAAAAAAGCGAGGTCCGTTTATTCGCGGTTTGCGTCATCCGCGGATTTTTTTCCAGCGTGGCCAGCTCTGCTGTTTGGGCTTCAGGTTCCAGCAGGGTTTCCAGCACCCTGAAACAGGTCAGATCCGAGTCACATTGGGGACATCGGTCCCGGTCATCCGGTATATGCTCTAGCCGGCAGACGGGGCAGTCGAATTCCACTGTCATTTATAAGGTGATATCCTTGTGAATGATGCTGGTATTTACGTCATATTTATCTATAATTTCGTGTGCCTGGGGAATAATCTCATTGATCAGTCTGCCCATCCGCCCGCTATCTTTTTGGGTCGAGGTTTTTAGGATATCTTCAATGGCAATGAAAAACTTGGCAGCCTTGGCCGGTTCGTGTTCTTCGCAGGCCTCTCCGGCTTTTTTAAGGGTCATCAGGGTGTTGACCCCATTCAGCTTATCCAGGTAAGCATCCAGCTTATTTAAGCTCTTCACGTTTTCTTCAAATGTGCCATGCTCATCCATCTCCTGCAGCTTTTTGATCCTTGCGCGGATGACTGATTGATCGGAAGCAGTAATAATCCGCCCGAATGTCTCCAAAACGTCATTTGCATAGTAGATGAGCGGTTTGGATGTTATATCCTGTTGCGCCATTTTTTCAGCCTTGTCGATTTTCATCTTCGCCAGATTGTACACCGGTTCGATTAGCTCATCTGTTTTTTTATCGATTGTCTTATGGATATCCTTGACAATCGAGAGCACGCGGCTGGTCAGATCGATGATTACATACTCACTGTATGCTTGCCGATTGGCGGAATTGATCAACTCTTCCAGGGATAGAAACAGTTTTTCATCCGCTTTGCCCCGGGAGAGGGTCTTGGAAAGTTCTATATCGGGCAATTCCTTCAAGCCGGCAGCCACTTCGACCAGATTATTCTCATCGATTTTAAGGGTGATTTCAATTTCAAGCGCGTCCGCAGTCCCGTCCTGATTTTTATCGATTCCCAGCCAGAGGTCGCCGATGGATTCTTCGATTTCATTCACAATGTTGAAAAATTTCAGGTGGACCAGTTTCTGATCCGGGTGAACAAGTTTGAAAACCTCGGTTTGCTCGCAGGGAAGGGGGGTGTTTTTTTCAATCAGCAGATGTTTTTCGTTGTTTTCAAGGTAGATGTAATAATCGTGGGCGGCCGAATGAACGATATCAAATACGCTCTCCTCGATGATGTATTTTTCCAGATCAAATTCGCAGTTGCTGCAGCGGCTGTCGGACTGGGCGACGGACTTGCCGCAGTCGGGGCATTCATACCTATCTGAGAGCCTGTGGCTCAGGATGGCCGCTCCTTCGGCGATAGCCAGCATCGGCCGCTCGTGCAGCAACACTTTTTCCTTGCCGAATTCCTTTTCCAGAGCGGAAATCACGGCCGGAATCCGGGAGCTGCCCCCCACCAGCAGGACATTATCGATCAGGTCGGGCGTAAAATTTATATCTTCGAGTAACTTGCGGGTCATGCCGACGGTGGATTCGATGATGGGCGCCATGATTCTCTCAAACCGATCCCGGGTCAGTTCCACATCCACATCAAGACGATCGCCGTCTTCGTCCTTTAAAATACCGAGGATTTCTATATAGGACTCCTCCTCATCACTTAAACGGATCTTGGCCTGTTCCACGGCCGTCTTCAGCTCGCCCAGAAAGCGGTTCTTTAGTTCGGTATCCTGTTTTTCGATAAACTCGTCGATATTTCCAATCTCGTATTCACGGGCTGTTTCGCTGAGCACAAAATCGATAATCTTACGATCAATATCTTCACCGCCCAGCCACATATTGCCGCCCTTGCCCTGTTCGATGAACTGTCCACCGCTTATTGTGAGCACGGACAGATCAAAGGTGCCCCCGCCGAAATCGAAAATCAGGACCGTTTTAGCCTCATCATCCTTGACGGTGTCAATCCCGAATGAGATGGCGGCGGCGGTGGGCTCCGGCAGCAGCCGCCTTACCTTCAGACCGGCAAGGGCCGCGGCGGTCCTGGTGGCATGCTTCTGTTTGTCGTTAAAATAGGCCGGAACCGTGATAACCGCATAATCAACCTGATCGTTGAGCGCCTTTTCCGCATCCGTTCTGATTTTTCCAAGGATTTTCGCCGAAATCTGTTCCGGAGTATACTCCCTGCCGCCAAGGATCACCGCCAGGCTGTTTTCGGTGCCTTTGGAGTGACCGGTAATTTGATACTGCTGACGCCTGTCCGTAATCATTTTCTGCACTTCCGGGTTGCGAAGGCTTCTTCCCATCAGCCGCTTCACTGCCGTAATGGTGTTCTTCGGATCCTGCTTGATCCACTCCATGGCATGTCGGCCTACAATGAAATTCGCTCCATTCCCGATTTTCAGAAACTTCAGTTTTTTCTTTTTGACCGTGACACACGAAGGGGTGAGAAAATCCCCTTCGGCGTTTTTAATGATTTCCGTATGCACTTTCTTGATAGCGGCAACGGAATTGGTAGTTCCCAGATCGAGTCCAATTGATTTTGCCATTTTCTATCCTTTCGGCGTGTTGAGTTTTAATCCACATTTGAAGATCCCTGATTCCAATGGACGTCATCATCGCTTTTTTTTATAATTTCAAAATAATGGGGTTAATACAATATTTTGTGTCAAAAGTCAACACCAATACTATATATAGCGTATATATACTCATCTGGATAACCAAAGCAGGTTTTGTTGTTAAGTTTATTTTTTTTAGCCGGTATTGCAATTACAGACCGGTTTGAGTCCGCCTGCGGAGGATATGCCTGGGGTCGGAATTATTAAGGTAGGTTTCAATCGGATAATCTGTCGGGAGCCTATAAAAATTAGAATTCTAACGCGAGGAGATTGAATCCAAGCCTTTCTCTTTAATTTTCAAATGAGTCGATATCACAAGATCGACCGCTTCGTTTAAATCTAAGCCAACGGCAACATATCCGTGGTTTTTTAGAACAATAATATTATCGGCCTTCAAAAACGTGTCGCAGGCCATGCGTGCCAGTTCTATAGTCCCATAGGGAACTTCTTCCTCCGTTGTGTCTAATCCGGCAGCCGCCCGGGTCAGCGTTTGAGGATCATGCGCATGAACAATAGCGTTCATGTCGGGGCTGCATTGATAGATCATAGAATGCATAAACGTTTCCGATGAGGGGAGATTGGGTCCCATATATTCTACAACACTATCTTCTATTGAACACTTTCGAACATTCGCAATTTCATCCCGCTCAATACTTCCCAGGTTCGAGCCCGATGTGGTGATGATCAATCCTCCATTGTGTCGAATACTGATATTTCCAGCGTTTTGATGGGTCATTCCGTGTTGTTTGAGCAGGCTACAATTCTTTTGAAAGAGGGGGTAGATATCATCCGTGTTGAAGGTCACCTCTGAATCCAGCAAAATGGTTTTAAATTTAACCCCCACATAGCCATCCATTAGTTCTTTCATCTTTGTATCCCTTCCGATTGTATTTGTGATTTTCCCGCAAAATGTTGACACACCACATGTGCATTAATATGATCGCTTCAAATTTAGATAGTTTAGGGGAAATCGCATGGAATTGCTTTCAGCAGGATCGCATTGTCTCAAATTAATCAAAAAGTATTGGTTTCTATCCGGTTTATTTGCTGTATGTATTTTAACCCTGGCAGACGGTAACGGGATTTTGGCCGCTTTAGGGCGTTGGCTCAAACAGAATTATGGGCCTGACCTGGTCATTGTATTCATTTTTCTTTTCTCGGGTTTTGCCTTCAGCACAAAACAGCTGATGGATGGTCATTAATAATCGCTATGGCCACTTTCCAATACCAGGGTGCGGGCATATAAGAAGTTATATTTGTGGTGAAGGTTTCACTATTTAACATTCAGATATTTCATAGTATATAGCTGTCAAGACAGAGCTTTTAGCTGCGCTATCGATTTGCTATTTTCCCGGTTGGAAAATCGAAATTAGTGAATGTGGAATGCTCAATGGTCAAATTTTATTGCTATTATTGGACATCCCTATAATGTATATTAAAAGCATTCGTCAATAAAAGATTTCCTTTAAAGTCGGTTAACTTAAAGACGGGCTCCCTGGTTACAAAGGCCTTGGCAAGTCTTGTAAAAAAAGAGATCATTGTAAAAAACAACAGATATCTGGATTCAGGATATTCTTTTTAAGAAATGGCTTAAAATCATCTTGTAAATCCAATAGATCCTGTCTAAAAACAAAGGAGACTTAAATATGGAAATTCAAGGATACAACATTCCTGATGATTTGCACTATGAAGAAAATCATTATTGGGTGCGGGTGGAGGGCGACTCTTTGGTGATGGGGATGGACGATTTTGCCCAGCAGATGGCCGGGGAAATCGTCTATATCCAGCTGCCGTTTGAAGGCAAGAAACTAAAAAAAGGGAAAAAGTTTGCCAAGGTCGAATCGGGCAAATGGCTGGGGAAGGTTTATGCCCCGGTGAACGGTGAGCTGGTTGAAAGCAACGAAGAGCTGGAAACCAATACAGAGATCATTAATAAAGACTGTTATGGTGCGGGGTGGATGTACAAAATAAAGCCCGATGACATGGGTGAGGTGGAGGACCTGATCCACGGCGCCGCAGCCATTGAAAAATGGCTTTTGGACGATATCGAAAAGTATAAAAACTAAAGTAGGCGTTCATGGGTTCAAAGGTTCAGAAGTTCAAGGTTTCATTCTCGGCCTTGGACTGCATTTGGGATGCGTATTTACGAGAAAATCGTCAGCTTCGTCAGGCCTAATCCAAAATTTGGAGCCAAATTGGCAATTATTCGGGGAAATGAGAATTTTAACGAGGACTTCGGGTCTTTTGCCCTCTTTGTCATTAACCCTGAACGTTGAACCCTGAACCTGTGAACTATTACCAATCATTCTTTTTCCGGCTTGGATTCCGGCTTTTCCAGCTCGGACGCTTTTTCATCCGGTTCAGGTTCTTTCAGAATATTTGACGAGTCCTTCATAATGCTTTCCGCTTCACTGTCGGTCAACAGGAATGCATACTTGCTTGCCGAGGAAATTGCCGGATGGTCCGTTTCTTTCTCTGCGGTTTTGGCAAATATGGCAAGGCTGTATTCCTGTGTGCCTGTGAGCTGAATGGTGATCAGGGGGGTCGTAAAATCTTCTTTGCCGCGGTCTTCGATGAATTTTTCGCAGCGCAGGTTGGAAAGTGTGTTGAGAAGTTGGTTCACCGCAGCTTCATCACCGGTCCGGCCATCGGCAGTTTGCCATACGGTCTTTGGGGCCGGAGGCGATGCGCTTTCTTTTTTATCGGCTGCAGGGGATTCTTCTTTTTTGGGCGGCTGGGTCCGGTTCAACATAAAGGACTGCTTCTCTTGGGTGATCTGTACCTGCTGAATGTCGGAGGGGGTGTAAGTCAATATCGTCTTGTCCCTGAGATCGTCCACGGTGGTATCAAAAGTGTTCCTGAAATTTCCCCGGGCATGAAAGACCCTGTCATCGCCTGCCGTTTTCACGAAGGTGTGGCGAAAGGATGAGGCGGTCTTGCCCACATCCATGTCCCGCTTCAAACTGTCTCCCTGCCAGGCTTTAACGTTTATCTTTGCTTCCCCGGAAAGATCATAGAGGTTATAATTTTTGGATTCCGAAACCAGCGCCGTCAAGGTGAGTTTCTCGATGTCGTCCAGCATCTCCCTGACCATGTCGGCATCGGCTGGATACTCCTTGGGTGCGATGTACCAGCTGTTATCTTTTTTGCTGAGATCGATGATGGTTTTGTCCCTGGTGATCCGCAGCCGGGTGATATCTTTTTGGGCGACTTGCGGTATTTCGGGCAGTTCGTAAAGGGTTCGGTCGCTGCGACGCATGAGCAGATACACCGACAAAGCGATGATAATAACGGCCAGTATGATATATTCTTTTTTTATCTTCATCTTTTATTTTTCCCTAACAACCGTGACTCGATACTCGATGAATAGAGCATAAGGCATAGAGCATGGGGTCGATTGGTGAGTGCTGAGTTCCGAGATTATCTGACCTCATTTTTCTGTCTTCAATTCTCTGTTTTCTGACTTCCATCTTCTTACTTCTGTTTTTGATACTCGATGCTCGATTTTGGATACTCAAAGCCCTATGCGCTTTGCCCTCTGCCCTGTACCCGATACATTCCGACTTCCACCTTCCGAATTCCGCATTCAAAGCCCTCTGCCCTCTGCTCTATGCCCACACTCCCGCAACCCGTGGCGCGCAACTCGGAACCAACATTACCTTGCCCTATTTCTGGAACATCATCTGAATATGCTTTTTTCGGGAGTGTCGCCGAAACCAGACTCCCAGGCCGAATATAACCACCAGTATCGGAAGACCGGCGATATTAAAAGCTTTAACGAATGTTTTGGTGCCGGCCCGGGTGTCCTCCAGCGGGTTAAAACGCTGCTCTTTGCCGCGCATGACTGCAATGTCCTCCCGACCGTTTAGGTAGTCGATAACATTCATAATAAACGTGGAATTGGAGCTCTGGCCTTGGGCGTCCAGCACATTGTTTTTCAGCATATCGGCGGAGGCCATTACAAAGATTTTTCCGGGTTTACCTTTGGACAGAAACTGTCCGCTGCGTTCAATCTTCGATAGATCGATTCCGGATGGTTTTTCGGCGGTTTTCTGTTCAGATTCTTTGGGGTCATTTTCAGATTTTTCTTCGTCGATTTCTTTTATCGGTAAGGGTTTGTCGGCAAAATAACTGGGAAATTCTCCTTCGATGAGATATGCCAGGGGGTAGCTCTGCATTTCGTCCGATGAAGGCGGCGGCTTGATGAACATGGGATTTAAGTTGATGCGGCCGCGCATTTGCCAGGACTTTTCCGAGGAAGAGAACAGTTTATATGACGTCAGGGAGTTTTTTTTAATATTCTCGGTATTCAACTCCAGCGGAGAGATCTTCAGTGCCACCATCACCTTGATATTTTTCATAAAGTCCAGATCTTTATTGATGAAGCGGTTTTTGATCAGCGGCGCATAGTAAATCGGCTGGTCACCGCCGCCGAACTGGGCCGGCATTTGCTGGCGAAAGCAATTCTCATCCAGAACAAAGGATTGTTGTATGCGGATACCATAATGGGCCAGCAGTTTCTCAAGCCCGGTATCCAGTGGGATGAAGACCGGGGCCTGCCCGAGACTCATGCCCTGCTGTCCGCCGGGCATGACTTCGTTGAAGCGATCCAGGACAAGGGCCAGACTTTTGCCTTGCATGAGAAACTGGTCGATTTGGTACAGTTCGTAGTCGGAAAATTTCTCTGTGGGACGTGCGATGACCAGGCTGTTCAGGTTTCCCGGAATGGTCTGGTCCTTAAGATTTATGTTTTTAAAGGTGTACGTTTGCGAAACCATGGTGCGAAAATTCGCGGCGGAATCCTGGCCCTGACGCTGGACCGGGTTTGCGGGCGAAGCCCCGGTAAGACTTAGTGTCCCGTGGTCGGCAAGGTACCCGATATCTTCATTGATATCGATGAGTCGCTCGATGTTGCCGTCGATGGCTTCTTCCATTTCCGCCATGTCGCTGAGCTGGTACTGGGTCCCGATAATCGGCAGCGTGATGACCCGCAGCAAAGGTACGGTCAAGGACTTGTCGCCGTATTCCATGACCAGGCCGATGGCCCCCTTTCCGGGAGGAACCTCGCCTTTGGAAAGGGCGGGCCATGAGAGTGTCATGATATTATATTTTTGTAAGATCGCCTGCAAGGCTTGATCCCGGGTGGGATTTAAAAATTCAAATTCCAGTTTACCATAATTTTTTTGATTCAGTTTCTCGACAATGGTTTTCATCTCATCCGGAATTCTTGAAAGATTCCTGATGCCCATATAAGGACCCACCGATTCAAGAGAGGAGGACAAAAACAGCTTGATATGGATCTTGCCGGGCAGGCTCAGCAGGGCGCTGATCTTGTTGTTCATCTTCTGGATGGCAGTGGTCAGTTTATATTCCAGACCCTCGGTGGAGGTAATCGTCGGAATTCTCTCGATCAAATCGCCGTGAATTAAGACCAGGCCCATATAGGCCTTTTGAAATTTGACCTCGTCTTGTTCAATGGCCTGAATCTGGATGGGATGAATACCATAGTTGCTGGCCAGTTGCTGGTTTTCTTTGGTTTCATCCGTAATTTCTCCTTCTTCCGGGGTGACGTCAAAAAATCGGTAATTGAAGAATTTATTGGCATGGATGGCATATTCCGCCAGAAGGTCGTGAAGGTAGCGTTCAGTATTATTGTGCGGAGTGGGGAGATCTTTGGTAAAAAATACATTGATGGTCAGAGGTTCGGATAAGGTTGCTACGACCTTTTTACTCGCCGCCGAAATCGAGTAAATTTTATTTTCCGTCAGATCCATTCTGAAAAACAGCGTGATCCCGGCCACGTTTACCAACACGATAACAACCAGGTAAATGATAAATTTTAGATATTTGCCCGATTTTTTCTTACTTGCCATGGTATATTTCCTTATAGGAATTAGTGTTTCTCCTGTAATGCCAGATTGGCCGCATACAAACCGAGAAAACAGACGCTTAAAAAATAAACAACATCCCGTGAATCAATGATTCCTTTTGAAATGTTTTGAAAATGAAAATCCGCGCCCAGATATGTCAAAACCCCCAGCAGGGATCGGGGCAGAAAAAAAAGCATTTTGTCGATCAGCGTCAGGCTGAAGCAGATCGCCATGGCCGTGATAAATGCAATGATCTGGTTGCGAGTCAAGGCGGAGGTAAACAGTCCTATGGCGGAAAATGCGGCCCCTAAAAGGACGGCACCGATATAACCGCCCACTACCGGCCCCCAGTCAAGCGGACCCAGCGTCGCCACCGTAATGGGATAGGCGAAGGTCGGGATCAGCATGGCGGCAACAAATGCAACAGCTGCAAGGAATTTCCCCAAAATAACATCGTTGAAAGTCACCGGCAGAGTCAGCAGGATTTCATAGGAGCCAATGTTCAGTTCTTCGGACACCAGGCGCATGGTGATGGCCGGAATGACAAATGAGAAAATCACCGGCAGCAGTGAGAAAAAGTTTCTTAAACTGGCCTGGTCGAAAAGAAAAAATGTAGCAAAAAAGAACCAGCCGGTTACCAGTAGAAAAATCGCAATGACGATATAGGCGATGGGAGAAACAAAATAAGATCTGAATTCTTTTTGAAAAATATGAACGGCCTGACGCATTATGCACTCTCCCTGGTAAGCTCACGAAAAATAGTTTCTAAGGTCTGGGTTTTCTGGTGGAAATCCAGCAGTACCCAATCTGTTTGCTTGATATTCTCATAGATTGCCGCGCGTGGATCGATGGATGATCGGCAGCCCAGCCGCACATCCAGCTGGTTGTCCGTTTCTTCAACCCGTGTGACGGCCGCGATGCCGTCTATGGCTGACAATACTGTTTCCACGGATTTGAAGTTTGCATTTTGCAAGGAAAGATGAATATATTTTTTATCAACGGCAGATTGTTTCAGGCTTTCCGTGCTGCCGTCGGCAACGATTTTTCCCCGATTGATGATCACCACTCGATCACAGGTGGCCTCGGCTTCGCTCAAAATATGGGTGGAAAGGATGATGGTTTTCTCTTTGCCGATCTGTTTGATAATCTGACGGATTTCAACGATCTGGTTGGGATCCAGCCCCGAGGTCGGCTCGTCCAGGACCAGGATTTCCGGGTCGTTCATCATGGCATGGGCCAGGCCTACCCGTTGTTTGTAGCCTTTTGACAGCACGTCGATGGGTTGATGCATGACCTCATTGATGCCGCACAGGTCGGCCAATTCGCGGATGCGCTTCATTTTACGATCTTTGTCGAGTCCCCGGATGTCGGCCACATAATTCAGATAATCATAGACCAGCATGTCATGATACAATGGGGCTGACTCCGGGAGGTAGCCCAGGATCTTTTTTATTTCAAGCGGGTGTTCATCAATACTGTAATCTTTGACGTGAATACTGCCGGATGTGGGTTGCAGAAAACCGGTGAGCATACGCAGCGTGGTGGTTTTACCGGCGCCGTTGGGTCCTAAAAGACCCAGAATTTCTCTTTGCTGGATGTCCAAGCTGATCTGATCCACTGCACATAAGTCACTATAATATTTTGTTAAATTTTTAACCCGGATCATACTTTCTCCTATAGAAAAAGAATGCGTTTAATGTTGAATGGGTGTAGCAATATTGAAAAATAGGATTATTATATGTAATAATTGACTGAAGCGGCGGTGTCCTGCAATTTTTTTTAAGAATATTATGTATGAAATTCACCTTGTCAAGGTGTTAATTTAGAATAAATTTAGATTCTTATAGCTAATACAAAATATAGCTCGACATGAAATAATTTTAAGCTCACAGCGGCTTATCAACCGGATGAAAGGAGATAGTTTATTATGGGCGCGATGGGAACCAGGAAGAAAAAAAGCAAGTTAGGTGCACGTATCATTCTTCTAATTCTACTGGGTGGTTTTATTATTATTACCGGTTTTCATTTTAATCCGTCGGCTTATGCCAAAACGACGGATGTCATCACGGTACCGGGAAGCTTCAGCCGATTGGCCGAAATGGCCAGTCCGGCCGTTGTCAACATCCGTACCGTTAGAACCATCAAAAGCGGGGGGCCCGTTTTGCGAAATTTTAGGCGCAGCCCCCATGGCGGCGAGGATCCGTTTAAAGATTTTTTTGAGAAATTTTTCGGTGAAGATACCCAAAGAGAGTTCAAACAACCCAGTCTCGGTTCGGGCTTCATTATCGACAAAGAAGGTTTTGTGGTCACCAATAATCATGTGATCCAGGATGCCGACCAAATTAAAATTAAACTGGGGGGGGATACTGAATATGACGCCGAAGTGGTGGGGCGAGATGCCAATACCGACCTCGCACTGCTCAAAATAAAAACGGGAAAAGATCTTCCGTTTCTCATACTCGGTGACTCCGATAAATTGAAAATCGGTCAATGGGTAGTCGCCATCGGCAGCCCGTTCGGCCTGGAGCGCACGGTGACGGCCGGAATTGTCAGCGCCAAAGGTCGCGTAATCGGTTCGGGACCCTATGATAATTTTATCCAGACCGACGCCTCCATCAATCCGGGAAACAGCGGAGGGCCCTTAATTAACATGAACGGCGAGGTCGTGGGTATCAACACCGCCATTATTGCCGCCGGACACGGCATCGGATTTGCGATTCCCATCAATCTTGTTAAAAAAATCGTTGCTCAGCTTAAATCCGAAGGCGAGGTCACCCGGGGATGGCTGGGTGTAGCTATTCAGGACCTCACCGGCGAGATGGCGGAATATTACGGACTCAAAAACCGCAAAGGGGTACTGGTTGCCGATGTCTTTAAGGGAGACCCGGCCGATGAGGCCGGTATTCAATCCAAAGATATTATCCTGGAGGTCAACGGCCACAAGATTGAAACCAGCCGTCAGCTAACTGCTATGATTGCCGATCTCAAAGTCGGTGAGGCTGCCAAAGTGGAGGTTTTCCGCAATGGTAAGATTAAAACATTTCACATCAAGCTTGCCAAGCGTGATAGTGAAAGAATGACATCCCGCTCCATTCCAAAAGAACGTGAAGAGGAAAAGTTCGGTGTCCGGGTGGCGGAGTTGACACCCGAAATTGCTCAGAGGTTCGGCATCGGCGATACCACCGGCGTCATTGTCATCAATGTGGAATCCGACGGCAAAGGCGCTGAAGCCGGTGTGCAGATGGGCGATATCATCAAGGAGATCAATCACCGGATTATTGAATCCGTAAAAGACTACACGGCAGCCATGGATAAGATAAAGGATGATGAATCCGTCAACCTGTTTATCTGGAGAAAAAATGCCGGGTTTCTGGTCATTAAACTGAATAAATAGGTGCTAAGCTTTTTCCGAGACTACACTCGGGAAAAGTGGTCCCTGTGGGGCAGAAAGCACGCTGGTTATAGGTTTCAGGTGTCAGCCCAGCCGCCGGCCAAAAAAACGGCCGGTCTAATCGAAAAAGAAACTGATGTTCGACGTTCAATCTGTTGCTGTTTAATCCAGGCCCGGCCATTGAAGCGGCCAGTTTATTCATCAAGAAAACCGTGCCATTTTGGCGTAGTTTCATACAAGGTTTCGGGTGTCAGGGAGTTGAGGTGCTAAATCCTGACACCTGAACACTGACACCTGACACCTTCAGTTCCTTACAACATGTTGTCAGAAAAAACGGACTAGCAGAACACTGCGGACTAATCGCTGATGGTCTTACCCAGGTTCGGAATGGTTTCGTGCTTTCCTCTGACCATGTAACGGCTGTCCCCGTCGCGGGCCGTTACATTCTCATAAACACCGTCGTCGCGCTTTACCAGTTTTGTGAAGCCGAGATCACGTAATTCACTGTTCGTTTTGGGGCAGCTGATATTGATGCGGGAAATGATTTTTTGTACCGGACCGGAACACTGCGGGCAGCGGGTGAACTGTTTGTCGCTGAGGGTCTGTTTATAATCAAACACCTTTCCCAGGTTGCAAGGCTCTTCTTGATGTTCGTATTCATAAACAGGCATTTCAACCCCTCATCTCTTGTAATAAAATTGGCAGAATACCACAATTTTAGCTCATTTTCTTGACTTCCTATACCCAACTATTCTGAGATTATATCAGAACTAACATAAAATGGAAATGCTTCTTGTTAGGACAGCTGCGATTGTCCCTCCAAATACCACGTCTCATCGCAATTTCTCTAAATCACCCCAACCCGGCAAAGCCGGAATTGAAGATTGAAGATTTGTTGATGTCGCTTCGCTCCGTCCTTTTTAAAATCGAAAGAATACCTTAAATATTCAATATTCAATATTCAATCGAAAATATTCAATAGTTACAAAATAGCGAAAATATTTTGTTAGATAAATCCTTCGCAAACATGATGTGATTTCAATAAATAGGTACTAAAGTTTAGCTAAGAAAATCCGATAGCTAATATGTGCTCTACAAAGGGTACCGGATAATTTTTTTTTGCCGGAGCCAGGATTTTCTTTGGTGAGCCCTACGCTTTTTTTAAGAATTCAAAGCGCTATTCAGATGGGTCCAAATGACGGTACTCCCTAAAATTCCACCAGTATGACTTGGAAATAATCTAGAATCTATTTCGGAATCGAACTTTATGAATGATATTCAGCACATCGGGCAAACTGAAATTGAGATGAAAATTAAGGAAGCCGATACGTGTCATTCCATGGGAATGATGCGGGAGGCCCGCCAGATTTATGAACAGATTCTTGCAGGTTTGTCGGAAAATGACGGCCCCATCAGGGAGACCATCGGCACCAAAATCACCCAAGTGAAAAAGGAAATGGAAGATCAGCGGGGAGCTGAAAGCCAGGATATCTCAGAAGAAGATATTTCTCTTCTCAAGAAAACATTGTCCGGCCATGACGATGTTCCATCACTTCTTGACGGGGCCGCCGCACTAAAAGAACTGGGGTTAATGAAAGAGGCCATCGCCGAGTATGAAAAGCTGCTGGAGTTTGATTACAGCAAATTTGATTCTACCCGGCACGATTATTCTCTCGATAAAATTATATGTGACTATTTAGATTGTCTGTTGGAGGTCAAGCAACCCCGGGATGTCGTCAACGAGGCTTATAAAGTTGTATACAAGCATAGGTTAAAAGAAAAGCAAACCGCCAAAATTAAATTCTGGCTTGGACGGCAGCTGGAAAAAAAAGAACACACCGATCTGGCATATGAACTCTATCAAACAGCCGCCGAAATCGATTCCTCCAATGAGGAAATTGTCGACAGGCTTAATTCCTTAAAAGCCAAAATCTCTTCAAGTTCGCGATATGATTACCTGATCAGAAATAAACTCGTCACCACCAATCAGCTGCAAGAGGCCCTGGCAATTGCCAAGAAACTGAAAAAAAGCGTTGAATTTGTCCTGGTTGACCGTTTCAACGTAAAAAAAGAGGATGTCGGTAAATCCCTATCGATGTATTTCGGATGTCCTTTCCGGGACTTTGACATCGAATTTCCCGTTCCTTTTGAGTTGATCAGCAAACTTAAAAAATCATTTTTGCTTTATTATGTCTGGGTCCCCCTGAGCTGGGATAAAAATGGTGTGGAGATTCTTGTCGATGATCCTAAAGATCTGCGCAAAACCGACCACATCAAAGCCCTGATGACCAATCAGAGAATTAATTTCAGCGTCGGCTTCAAAGAGGACATCGATAAATTCATCAACCAATTCTTTGATCCCCGGGCTGAAACGGCTACTGAAACCAATTTGGAAAATCTGGATGAGATCATCCCCGACATCGCCTTTGAAGAGGAAGAGGAAATTGAAGAAGACATGGGCAGCCTGGATGAGTCGTCCAGCCAGGTTGTTAAATTTGTCGATCAGGTTCTAATTACCGCTTATCGCAATAATGCCTCCGATATTCATATCGAGCCGTCTCCGCTCACGCGCAAGACCCTCATCCGTTTTCGAACCGATGGTGTTTGTCATGAATATGTTCAGGTACCCAATACAATGGCTCCTGCGATTGTGTCACGGCTTAAAATTATGGCGGATATGGACATTGCGGAGAGGCGGCTTCCCCAGGACGGCAAAATAAAACTAAAACGCAAAGGCATCCCCGCATTTGAATTGCGTGTTTCTTCAATGCCGACCGCCGGAGGATATGAGGACGTCGTATTACGAATCCTGGCCAGCTCGATGGCCTATAAACTGGATGAAATCGGGTTGAATGAGCGCAACTTAGGTATCCTGAAAAAAGTCATCTGCCGACCGTATGGCTTGATTCTTTGCGTCGGCCCCACGGGGTCCGGCAAAACCACCACCCTGCATGCCGCGTTGGCGCATGTGAATCATCCCGAAGTCAAAATCTGGACGGCGGAGGATCCTGTGGAAATCACTCAGGCAGGTTTACGGCAGGTCCAGGCAAGATCGAAAATCGGCCTTGATTTTGCCAGGATCATGCGGGGTTTTTTGAGACTGGATCCAGATATTATTATGATCGGTGAAATGCGGGATCGGGAAACCGCCTCCATCGGCATTGAGGCGTCGCTCACCGGCCATCTGGTTTTTTCCACCCTGCACACCAACAATGCGCCGGAAACACTGACCCGGCTGCTGGACATGGGAATAAACCCACTGAACCTCTCGGATGCCTTTCTGGGAGTGCTGGCCCAGCGGCTGGTTCGACAATTATGCAGCAAATGCAAGGAATCGTACAATCCGTCCCAGGAAGAGTTCGAAGATATCCAATCCGATTACGGACAAAAGGCGTTAGCAAAAGCAGGCCATATTTACAACTCTCAAATTAAGCTTTTTCGCTCCCGTGGATGTGAAAAATGCAGCGGGTCAGGATACAAGGGACGGATGGGCATCCATGAATTAATGGAGGGAACTCCTGAAATAAAACAGCTCATCAAAAAAAATGGCACCTCGCACGATCTTGCCATAAATGCGGTCGAGCAGGGGATGACAACGCTCAAACAGGACGGCATCCACAAAGTATTTCAAGGGTTGACCGATATTGGTGAGGTGCGGCGTGTTTCCATTGAATAAGGATGTTTTCCATTTTAAATTTCTTACCAAAATGATTTTCAACACGAAGCCATCTCCCCAGTTTCCCAAAACCCATCATTCCAATGTTCCACCATTCCACTATTCCAATTGAGGCGAAGCCCGTAAGTTCAGTTACGGCCCAACCTCTCGAATTCCACTTGCAGTTGTGTGCTGATTTTGGTATTAACCTCATTTTTGGCATGACTCACACTCTGTGAAAGGAATCCAGCAAAATGAACCGTGTCGCAATAGTAGGGGCTACCGGATACGCTGGCGCGGAGCTTGTCAGGATACTATCAGGCCATCCCGCAACGGAATTGACCGTTTTGACATCGCGCCGGTATGCGGGTGTGAGATTTGATCGGGTGTATCCTGCCATGGCTGGCCTGGTCGATCTTGTCTGTGAGGAGTATTCAACGGATCGCATCTGCAACGACGCCGATATAGTGTTTATGGCACTTCCCCACCGGCTTCCGATGACCTTTGTGCCGGATATCATAAAGCATGGGTTAAAGGTGATCGATCTTTCAGCGGATTTTCGATTCAACGATGCCGCCATCTATGAATCGACATACCAGCCGCACACTGCAAAGGGGTTGCTGCAGTCCACCGTATATGGTCTCAGTGAAATTTACACCGATCAGATCAAGCAGGCCAAGCTCATCGGAAACCCGGGATGTTACCCGACCAGTGTACTGTTGCCGCTTATTCCGCTGATCAAACAGGGTCTGCTGGACCCCGGAACTCTCGTGGCTGATTCCAAATCCGGCGTCAGCGGTGCCGGACGTTCCCTTTCCCAGGCATCTCACTACTGCGGGGTCAATGAATCGTTTAAAGCTTACCAAGTGGCAGTCCACCGCCATAATCCTGAAATGGATTCGGTGCTGAGCCGCGAAGCCCAAAAACCTGTTTCCATCACTTTCGTACCGCATCTGGTCCCCATGACGCGCGGTATGCTCACCACTATATACGCAACACCGGCGGCTGCTCTCAACGGGCAGGATATCAGCGACTGTTATATGTCGGTCTATTCCCGGCGGCCTTTTATCCGGCTTTGTCCCATGGATAGACTGCCGGACACTCTACACGTGCGCGGCACCAACTACTGCGACATTGGGTTCAAGCTCGATGATCGCAACAACCGTTTGATTCTCATCTCGGCCATCGATAACCTTGTAAAGGGTGCTGCGGGCCAGGCTGTTCAGAACATGAACCTTATGATGGGGTTTGATGAGACTGACGGGTTGCTCAACGTGCCGTTTCCCCTCTGACGAGGCAGGTTAATGGTCGATTAAGTTGATTAAGCGATTGGAATGTTTAGGTGCTTAGAATTTATTTTTGTGCATTTTGTGGCAAAATATATTTTTACCAGTAACGCAGGTTGCTCAGAAAATTTTAGCTCATTTTTCCGGTTTATCCGGGTTGGGTTATTGGATTTTCTGATTTGGATATTATTTGGAATTTGGGTATTAGGATTTGGGATTTTTTTTCCGTTGTTAGAGAACCAAATTGCTTTCATCCAAGTCGGTTAGAATCTACTTTGACGTTACGCTGATCCAGCTGCAAGTCTTCTTGACATCAATATTTTATTGAATTAGAAAGGGCACATCCGGCCAATGATAACCGGAATAATGATATAAACAGACTCAGATAATTTTTTCTAAAAGGAGGTTCAAGATGACAGCAAAGTTGATCAAGGGAACAGAAATTCGTGAAGAAATTTTGGAAGAAGTCAGATCGGAGGTGGAACAAATCAAGGAAAAACATGGCGTCGTTCCCGGTCTTGTTACCATTCTGGTGGGCGAGAATCCTGCTTCCATTTCCTATGTCACTTTGAAGATCAAGACAGCCGACCGACTCGGATTCAAGGAAATTCAGGACAGTCAACCCGAAGATATTTCGGAAGCAGATCTTCTGGCCCTGGTCGATAAGTATAACAAAGACGACGCCATCAATGGAATTTTAGTCCAGCTTCCCCTGCCGAAACATATTAATGAAAAAAAGATCCTTAATGCCATTGATCCGGATAAAGATGTGGACGGCTTTCACCCTGTAAATGTAGGTCGTTTGATGATCGGAGGGGGATGAGGTGAAATTTCCTCCGTGCACCCCTGCTGGTATTCAGGAAATGATCGTTCGGGCCGGTGTGGAAACCAGCGGCGCCGAGGTCGTTGTTGTCGGCCGCTCCAACATTGTCGGCAAACCCATTGCAAACATGATGCTGCAAAAAAGTGCTGGTGCCAACTCGACGGTCACGGTGGTTCACACCCGGACCAAAGATTTGGAAGGACACTGTAAACGAGCCGACATATTGATAGTGGCCGCCGGCGTTCCCGGACTTGTCAAACCGGAATGGATCAAACCGGGTGCCTGTGTCATTGATGTAGGTGTCAATCGTGTTGGCGAAAAAATCAGCGAGAAAACCGGAAAAAAGATTGCTATTCTGAAGGGTGATGTTGATTTTGACCAAGCCAAGGAAATCGCCGGCAGCATCACGCCGGTTCCGGGAGGCGTCGGTCCCATGACCGTCACCATGCTGATGGTAAACACCTTAAAGTCACTGAAATTTAAACTTGGTATCGCCTAGCGGGTTTTAACCGGCATCCTTATCTATTGTCGTGGTCGGCGGAAATCAAGCTGGGCCCGGGTATCCAAGTTCACAATGGGGATGTTGCAAAAGAAAGGACAATTAGGACACAGATGAACACGGATTAACACGGATTAAAAAGAAAGTTTGTTTCGCCTTCGGCGAGAAAGGACGCATAGCAAATAGGCACCTTTGTATATCTGGCAGGGATTCCGCCGCCGGGCGGTTTGTACTAATCTGCATTTACCGCGCCCGCTCACGCCTTGCCTGGCAGACTGGTGCGAGCGAGGCGGGCGGGTCTGTGCAAATCTGTGTCCCAAAAGTTTTTAAACAATCGTAATATTTAGAAATTATGGCTATAATTTTCCTAATCAACCATTCAACCAGTAAACTATTCAACGAGGCCTGTAGATTAAGGTCCTGACTGGATTTGCGGAGATGTGGATTTATGACTTGACAAAATTGCCGGTTTTCAATATAGTTCTAAGTAAGATAAGTTTATAAGCGAAAGGGCAAAGTCACCGAAAGATGGCGGCGCAAAACCTTGGGTCTAAAGCCGATGGGGGCCAGGACAGCCAGGTTACCGAACTCCTGTTCTTGCGACGCCGACGGGTGAGTTAGCCCGAAGGCGTTTTTTGTTTTTTAAGGCGTCCACTTGGGAAACAACGGTGCACAACCGGCAATCCGTTTAGGGTACATTGATCATGCGAAATAAAATCTCTTTTGTCATACTAGGCAGCAGCGGCGCACCCGCAAAGCAAATCTGCACATCCAAATCCTCCCTGCTTCTGCTTGGGATTGTTCTAATGGGCGTATTCGCGGCTGTTGGCTATATCGTTTATGATTACCATAACTTGAGGGGGGCTGCATCACAGCTTCAAAACCGTGAGCTCCATATTGCGAGCCAATTGGAAGAGATTGGTCATCAACGCAGGCAAATTCAACAATTTGCCAGTGAAATTAATAACTTAAAAGCCAAACTGCTGGCATTGAACAGCTTTGAGAAAAAGATTCGTATTATCGCCAATATTGAAAAACCGAATGAATCCGAGGGTATTTTTGGTGTGGGAGGTTCCATCCCTGAAGACCTGGATGCCCAAATTCCCATCAAAGAGAAACACTATAGTCTAATGCGAAATATGCACGAACAGATTGAGGAGATTAGCCGAGCCTCCGCCGGTCAACAGAAAGAGTTAGAGTCCCTTCTCAAATCGCTTGAAGATCAACAAAATCTTTTGGCGTCTACACCGGCGATCCGCCCGTTATCCGGAGATACCAAATACTGGGTGACCTCCAGGTTCGGGTACCGCAAATCCCCGTTTACCGGTCGGCGTGAATTGCACAAAGGACTTGATATTGCCTCTCGCAAAGGAACGCCAATTATAGCCACTGCCGACGGTGTTGTCACCTTTGCCGGTAAAAAAGGTCTGCTGGGCCTGACGATCGTGATTGATCACGGACATGGGATGAAAACCCGCTACGGCCACAATCACAAGTTGTTGAAAAAACGGGGCGACAAAGTCAAACGATGGGAACCCATTGCTCTGATGGGCACCACCGGCCGCAGCACCGGTCCTCATACGCACTATGAGGTCCATCTAAACGGAATCCCGGTCAATCCTGAAAAGTACATACTGAACTGAGGTTAGGTAACCTGGAACGGTTCCTAATTCCCCAATCGTCTTGCCCTTTGGCTTGTCTCCCGGGTAATTAAATGTATCGGAATATTTACAATTTATTGAAATCACAGTGCTTTTTGCGGCCATTCTCTTGGTAAGCCGCATGGAATGATTCCAACATTCCAATTGGGGCGAAGCCCCTAACTTGTAATTTTAGCCATCCTCACTGCAAAAGCCAGTATCGAAAGGGTATTGTCCTTTTCTTTTCGTTTCTGTCTAACGGATAGAATTCCTGAAATATCATCCCGCCATATGTAATCGGCAGATCAACTTGTCTTTGGTCATTCGTGCTTGGTTAGCTCATGCAAAAACTAACTTCAATTTTCTTTTTTTTGGGCCTTTATGTCTTGGTGGTTAAAATTTTACTTTTTTTTTAAGAAATTGGTATTATTATAATTGGTTGTTGACCAATTAAATCTTGAGGCCGGTTCTAAATCTGGTATAATGCAGCTTCGACAACACCCATTTAGCGCAAAACGCGTGCGGCAGGAGTATCCCCGATATGGTATTTAATTTTCTAACAAAAGTTTTTGGCAGTAAAAACGAACGGGAATTAAAGCTGATTCAACCTCTCGTTGAGAAAATCAACGCTCTGGAACCCGAAGTGCAGAAATTGCAAGACGAACAGCTTAAAGGCCGAACCGCCGAATTCAAGCAACGCCTTGATCGGGGGGAAACCATTGATGACCTTCTTCCGGAAGCATTTGCCACCGTCAGGGAAGCTTCGATGCGCACATTGAACATGCGACATTTTGACGTTCAGCTGATCGGCGGGATTGTTCTTCATCAAGGCCGGATTGCGGAAATGAAAACCGGCGAAGGCAAAACGCTGGCCGCCACGCTGCCGGCCTACTTAAACGCATTAACCGGAAAAGGTGTGCACATTATTACCGTCAACGATTATCTGGCCACACGCGATACCGAGTGGATGGGTCATATTTATAAATTTCTGGGCCTGTCCATGGGAACCATCATGCATGGTCTCGACGACAGGCAACGGCTGGCATCCTATGGCGCCGACATCACCTACGGGACGAATAATGAGTTCGGCTTTGATTATTTGAGAGACAATATGAAGTTCGATCGAGATTCTCTGGTTCAGGGCGAGCTTAATTTCGCCATCGTGGACGAAGTCGACAGTATTTTGATCGATGAGGCCAGAACGCCTTTGATTATATCCGGGCCGGCTGAAAAATCCACCGATTTATATTACCAGATCAACAGTTTGATTCCGCGCCTGAACAAAGATGCTGATTATACCATCGATGAGAAGGCCCGTTCGGCGATTTTAAGCGAAGAGGGTGTTGCCAAAGCCGAGAAATTGTTGAAGGTCGATAATATTTTTGATCCTAAAAATATTGAACTTTTACACCACATCAACCAGGCCCTCAAAGCCCACGCGCTTTTTAAGCGGGATGTCGACTACATTGTCGAAAAAGGGGAAGTCATCATCGTCGATGAATTTACCGGTCGTCTGATGCCCGGGCGTCGTTACAGTGAAGGGTTGCATCAGGCGCTGGAAGCTAAGGAAAACGTCAAGATCGAAAACGAGAACCAGACACTGGCCACCATTACCTTCCAGAACTATTTCAGAATGTACACAAAACTTTCCGGCATGACCGGTACGGCGGACACCGAGGCGGCCGAATTTAAAAAGATTTACGATCTGGATGTGATGGTGATGCCCTACCAACATGCCCATGATACGCCGGGATGCCCCGGATGCGATTTACAAAACCCGTAAAGAGAAATTTAACGCGGCGTTAGACGAAATTGTAGAATTGCATAAAAAAGGACAACCGGTCCTGGTGGGCACTATTTCCATCGATGTCTCTGAAGATTTTAGCAAAAAATTAAAAAAACGGGGCATCAAACATACGGTCCTCAATGCTAAAAATCACGAGAAAGAGGCTGAAATCATTGCCCAGGCCGGCCAGATGGGAGCGCTGACGATCTCCACCAACATGGCCGGTCGTGGTACGGATATTGTTTTGGGTGAAGGCGTAACGGATTTAGGCGGTCTCCACATTCTCGGTACCGAACGGCATGAGAGCCGTCGCATCGACAATCAGTTGCGCGGCCGGTCCGGCCGGCAGGGGGATCCCGGTTCCTCTCGATTTTATCTGGCCCTTGAAGATGATCTTTTGCGCATATTCGGCGGCGAGCGCATCACCGGCATCATGGAGAAGTTGGGCATGGAGGAAGGAGAGCCCATCGAGCACAACATGATCAGTCGGGCCATTGAAAACGCCCAGGCCAAGGTCGAAGGACACAATTTCGACATACGGAAACAGCTGATCGAGTATGATGATGTCATGAACCAGCAGCGGGAGGTCATTTACCGGCAACGCCGGGAAGCGCTGGCCGGCAAAAGTCTGAAAGACTCGATTATGGAGATGATCCGCGATAAATCCGAAGAGATTGCCGATGCCACTGTGGGTGATGAGGCCCATGCGGAAGAGTGGGATGAAAAAAAAATCAGGGATGCAGTTTACAAGCAATTTAATTTTCGCTTAAACTCGTTTAACCAGGAAACCCTGGACGGTCTCAACCGGGACGGTCTGAGCGAATTGATTTTTGAGGCCGCTGAAAAGGTATATGAAGAACGCGAAGCAGTCATCGGTTCGGATGAATTCAGACAACTGGAGCGGGTGGTCATGCTCCAGACCGTCGACAGCCTGTGGAAAGATCATTTGCTTTCCATGGATCATCTGAAAGAGGGCATTGGTTTAGGGGGATATGCTCAGCAAAATCCGCTGATCGTTTACAAAAAAGAAGGCTATGAAATGTTTCAGGACATGATCCACCGAATCCAGGAGGAGACCCTGGGGATTCTGTATCGCATCCAGATTGCCGAACCGCAGAGAATAGATGATCTGCGGCAGCCCCGGCAGCAGCAGATGGTTTTTTCAGGCGGCGGAGAATCCGAGAAGAAAAAACCGCAAACGCGATCCGCCGGAAAAATCGGACGCAATGCGCCGTGCCCCTGCGGCAGCGGGAAAAAGTATAAGAAATGCTGCGGTAGATAGGCGGCAGTTTGCAGGAAATTTTTTAAGCATCCCCTTTACAACCGCCAAATCAAGTGATTATAATTAAGTTGTTCAGTCAAGGTGTCATTGGGTAAAATTCAGTGGGCCAGTATGATTCTGAAATAGAGGAAGGTGTCGGTTCCCAGACTGATTTAGACGTCGAAGAGCCACCCATGTACAAAGTGATGCTTCTCAACGATGATTACACCACCATGGAGTTTGTGGTCGAAGTCTTGGTTTATGTGTTTCAGAAGTCATCGGAGGAGGCCATGCGAATTATGTTGGATGTGCATCGTGTCGGTATTGGGGTTTGCGGCGTATACCCTTATGAAGTCGCAGAAACCAAAGTGAACGCGGTGGAAGTTTTAGCCCGGGAAAACGGGTTTCCCTTAAAATGCATTATGGAAAGAGAATAGATTATGATCAGCAAAGAACTCAGTGCGACTCTTGGCTTTGCTGTCAGAGAGGCAAAAAAGAGACGTCACGAATATGTCAGCATCGAGCACATTCTTTTTGCGATCCTGTACGATCCGACCGGCATTGACATTGTAGAAAATTGCGGCGGTAATGTCGAAAACCTGATTAAATCAATTGAAGATTTTTTTGAGGAAAAAATCGAACGGATCCCCGCCGGCAATGAATATGTGCTCCAGCAAACAATCGGGTTTCAACGCGTTATTCAGCGGGCGGTGAATCATGTCCGCTCAGCCGAAAAACCGGAAGTGACCGTCAGTGACATACTGGCGTCCATTTTTCTGGAAAAGGATTCCCACGCTGAATACTTTCTCAGCGCCGAAGGGGTCGCACGCCTGGATGTGTTGAACTTCATTTCCCATAACGTTTCCAAGACCCCTCATGAGGAATCCCCCGGGCGAATCGACAAAATCTTCCAAAGAACAGCGCAAGAAAAAGACGAATCCTCTGGAACTCTTTACGGCGGATCTGGTTAAATTTGCCGCCCAGGGTAAGCTGGATCCGCTTATCGGCCGCAAGACCGAAATGCAACGAACCATGCAGGTCCTGTGCCGCCGTCGCAAAAACAATCCGGTTTATATCGGTGATCCGGGAGTCGGTAAAACGGCCATGGCCGAAGGACTGGCCCAGAGGATACAAAGTGGAGACATTCCCGACCTGTTGAAAGACGTTGAAATCTTTGCACTTGATCTCGGCGGAATGCTGGCCGGCACCAAGTTTCGCGGTGATTTCGAACAGCGTCTGAAGGGGGTCATTGCCGAGCTGAAAAAAAGGCCCAAGGCAATATTGTTTATTGATGAAATTCACACCATTGTTGGAGCCGGCGCCACCAGCAGCGGTTCCATGGATGCCTCCAATATCCTGAAACCGGTTCTGACCAGCGGGGAAATTCGCTGCATCGGTTCCTCCACCTTTGAGGAATACAAAACTCATTTCGAGAAAGACCGCGCCCTGTCGCGTCGTTTCGAAAAAATCGAGATTTTTGAACCTCCTGTGGCCGAAACCGTACAGATATTAAAAGGGCTGAGATCCCGCTACGAGGAGCACCATGGTATTACATATACCGACTCAGCCTTGAAAGCGGCGGCAGAATTGTCCTCGAAGTTTCTCAATGATCGATATATGCCGGACAAAGCCATCGATGTCATCGACGAAGCAGGTGCCTTTATCAGACTTTCCGGGGCCGTTAATAGAAAGAAAATCAACCCGGCGGACATTGAAAAAATCGTGGCCAAAATGGCACGCATACCGACCCAGAGTGTATCGACCACAGATCGCACCAAATTGGAACAAATGGCAGACGGCCTCAAACGGGTCGTTTTCGGCCAGGATGATGCCATCAAAGCTCTGGTGACCTCAATAAAACGCTCACGGGCCGGTCTGGGTATACCGGAACGGCCGGTAGGCTGTTTTCTATTTACCGGTCCCACCGGGGTCGGCAAAACCGAGGTCGCCCGGCAGGTGGCCATAATTTTAGGGGTTGAATTCATTCGCTATGATATGAGCGAATACATGGAAAAACATGCCGTTGCACGGCTGATCGGTGCGCCTCCCGGTTACATCGGCTTTGATCAGGGCGGGTTGCTGACCGACGGTATTCGCAAACATCCGCACTCCGTATTATTGTTGGATGAAATCGAAAAAGCGCACCCGGACCTGTTTAGTATTCTGCTCCAGGTTATGGACCATGCCACCTTGACGGATAATACCGGGAAAAAGGCGGATTTCAGGAATGTGATCCTGATGATGACATCCAATGCCGGTACGCGCGAGATGAGCCAGCAGACCATCGGTTTTGGAGACGTGGAAAAAGACACGGCTTCCAAGGGTAAAAAGGTGATCGAAAAAATGTTCAGCCCGGAATTTCGCAATCGCCTGGATGAGGTTATCAATTTTAATTCCCTTAACACTGATATCATGGAAAAAGTGGTCGACAAATTCATGATGGAACTAAACGGACAGCTGGCCGTCAAGAAAATTACCCTGACCATATCCGACAGGGTGCGAACCTGGCTGGCCCAAAAAGGCTACGATCCCCAATACGGTGCAAGGCCCTTAGCGCGGGTAATTCAAACTGAAATAAAGGACGCGCTGTCGGATGAAATTCTGTTCGGCTGCATGCAAAAAGGCGGAGAGGTAGGCGTCGACCTGAAAGACGACAAGCTGGACTTCAATTATGGCCTGGTTGAACGAAAGTCCGAGAAATCGCATAGACAGAAAGCCAAGAGCGAAGCCGTGCTTGTTTAATCCGCAGATTTCGCAGATTAAATGGATTACCCTAATTTGTTTTAGCGACCCATTTGTATGCCCGTTTACCGGTTATCCCAAGATCTTGTATTTCCATCCCCTCATCTTTCTTCACAGAGAGGTCTTCTGGCCGTTGGCGGTGATTTAAGCGTAAAACGTCTGCTGCTGGCCTACAGTCTGGGCATATTCCCCTGGTATTCGGAAGGCGAGCCGATTCTGTGGTGGTCCCCTGAACCCCGATTGGTGCTCTACCCGGATGAATTCAAAGTTTCGCGGTCTTTGAATAAAATCGTAAAAAAAGGTTCTTTCAAAGTGACCATGGACCGGGCCTTTGAAACGGTGATCAGCGAATGTGCCCGTATTCGGCTTGAAAATCAAGAAGGGACATGGATTGTAGACGATATGGTTTCCGCCTACTGCCGGCTGCACGCCTCCGGATTTGCCCATTCTGTTGAAGCCTGGAGAGATGACCGCCTTGCCGGTGGACTGTACGGCGTGTCTCTGGGCAAATGTTTTTTCGGTGAGTCCATGTTTACCCGGGTCACCAATGCATCCAAGGTGGCCTTGGTGGCCCTGGTGAAACATCTTAGAGTGTCAGGCTTTGTTTTGATAGATTGCCAAATTGCCACCGCCCATTTAAAGCGCTTTGGTGCCAGGGAGATATCCAGAGCCCGGTATTTGGACGAACTGAATAAAGCGCTGGCTGCCCCCACCTTGCAAGGGAAGTGGGCCTTAACCCGGATAAACGGGAAATAACAAAATATCAAATAAATCACAATGATAAAAATAGCTCACAACGGATATTCCACTAACCAACAGTCTTGATTCACACCCTTAAGAAAGATTTATAAACATGGGAAAAAGCTGTCTTTTCTGTCAAATTTCCAACGGAGAAACGACCACCGAGATTCTGTTCGAAAACGACACTCTCGCGGTTTTTAAAGATATTAATCCCGCCGCCCCGGTGCATCTTTTAATTGTGCCCAAAAGACACATCCGAAGTATCAACGATCTCACCGAAGCCGACCGGGCCATCCTGTCGGAACTGCTGCTGGTGGCCAGGGATATGGCCGGGCGACACGGTGTTGCAGAATCCGGATATCGACTTTTTATCAATGTGGAAAGAGGAGGGGGGCAGCTCATCTTTCATTTGCATCTGCATCTGATTGGAGGCTGGCCGGTGTAAAGTGCCGCTGTTGGTAAACGGCAGTTATCCCTTCTTTATCAGAGGAGGAGGTTAACAGTAACTGGAGTACAGGAATATTGGAGTGATGGAGTAATGGCCTACTGGAGTATTATTGAAGATCACGGATTTTTTAGGGGGAATAATGATTGACAGGCCTGCCCGGTAGGAAATTTTAAATCACAAACTACAAATCACAATGATAAAAATTCAAAATCCCAAACCTGTAGCTTTTTCTAATGAAAGAACATTCCAGTGTTTTGGTCATTGAATATTGGAATTTGATATTTATTTGTATTTTGAAGCTTGTAATTTGGGATTTAAGATTAGTTTACAGCGGATATTCCAATAACCAACAGTCCCGATTCACGCACCGATGTCTACAAAATCAAACAAAATTACAGTCAACCCAGCAGGGTTGTATGTCCATATTCCCTTTTGCTTGAGAAAATGCTGCTATTGCGATTTTTACTCCATTTCCGATCTTTCCCAAACCTCCGGATTCCTGGCGGCGCTTAAACGCGAAATGCAGATGAATAGTGGAACCCCGCTCGTATTCGATACGCTTTATATCGGCGGCGGCACCCCGTCGGTGCTGCCACCTGAAGCAATCGGACAAATCATTGAAACGGCCGGTAGGTATTTTAGCATCGCGTCTGACGCCGAAAAAACCCTGGAAGTCAATCCGGGTACGGTGACCCTTGAAAATCTCTCCGAATACCGCAAATTCGGTGTCAATCGTTTGAATATCGGTGTCCAATCCTTTAATGACAATAATCTCCGATTTCTCGGAAGGATCCATTCCGGCAGAGATGCACGTTTATCCGTTGAGTGGGCGCACCGGGCCGGGTTTGACAACATCGGGCTTGATCTTATTTTCGGACTGCCCGGGCAGGATAAAATAAATTGGCTCAGCGATCTGACCCAGGCGGGTAACCTTGAACCGGAGCATCTATCCTGTTATATGCTGACCTGTGAATCCGGCACACCCCTGGATAGGGAAGTAAAAACGGGCCGGATCCATTTGGCGGCGGAAGGTAGGGTGCTGGATTTGTTCGATACCGCCATCCATTTTCTGACCAACCACGATTTTCTTCACTATGAAGTCTCCAGCTTTGCCCGCATGGCAGGACCCAATCACGAACCGAGAACATCGAGGCATAACCTGAAATACTGGTCGTTTGCACCCTACATTGGTTTGGGGCCGTCGGCACACTCGTTCATTGAACCGGAACGCTACTGGAATCACCGGAGTGTGGCAACATATGTGCGGCAAATCGAAGCCGGAAAATCAGCGACGGCGGAAATAGAAAGGCTCACCAAAGAGCAGATGGTGATCGAAGCAATTTACCTGGGGTTTAGAACCACCCGGGGAATCGATCTGGATATGTTCAAAGCCAGGTTCGACATAAGCTTTAGCCAAACCTTCGACAAAACCATTGCTGAACTTGAAACCCGGGGCATGATTAAACTGAGTGAAAGACACTGTGCTTTGACCCGCACGGGTCTGCCCTTTTTGGACAGCATTGCTTCCATGTTTACCAGTCAGGACATCAGAGAATAGAGCCCTGAAGCTGGGAGGCTGGGAAGTTATGAGGCGGTGATGGAAGCAGGCTTGCGGTTTCAGAGTACAGATGGCAGAGATCAGATAATCCACCTTAGCTCTTTGCGCAACAGGAACCGCCTTCGTCGTCGTTCTCGTCCGTCGTCCCCTACATGATTCTGATTCACGAGGACGAACACGGAAAGAACCAGATTCGATCGCATGCATAATTCTTCTATATACTCTATGCGCTATGCCATTTTTGCCCGTACCCCGCAACCCGTAACCCGTAACCCGCAACCCATACCCCGTAACCCGTAACGCGCACCCCGTACCTCGTAACACGCTAACCGCGTCTAAGCTTGCGGCTGTCCCCCACCCGCAGTGTCACATTTTTGGAATCAAAATATTCAATCAACGGGATGACATATTTGCGGGATGCGCCGGTCATTTCCTTAAACTGGGGAGTGGTAATTTCACCACGGGATTTCAGAAAATCAACCAGCCGATTTTTAAGATCATTGACGGCTTTGACGTGAAAATAGAGGTCTTCCTTGGTTTTTACGATTTGTCCTTCTTCCACCAGAAGCATCAGAACCTCTTTGGCTCGTTTGGGATCGCCACCCAGCGTTTTAACGACTTTCACGAAAATACGGCGGCTGCAGTCCACCCCTTAGATAAGTTTCTAAAATTTTTTGGCGGACATCCGCCTGATCTTCACCTAGAGAAACGCGATGGCTGTCAAGACGCACGGTGTTTTCTTCCTGCACAATTTTTTTGCTTTTGATCATCTGGTTGAGCACCAGATTGAAAAGTTTTGAATTGGATAACCAGGGAAATTTGGATTTTAGTTCCTCTTTGGGCATTCCTGCTTTGAGGGGATTGGTTTCATGGTATTTAGCCAGGTGCTCCGCGCTTTTCTGCTGCACCGTATCAAATGTGGTTTGATGGATGTAAATGCGGTTTCCTTTATCTGCCTGCAGGATGGTTCTTCGGGACAACAGGTGCTGCAGTACGGTATCAAGCTGTTTACCGCTTAAATTCGACATGATTTTCAGATGAGAAAATGAGACCCCGCCGTAGCCGGCCTGCTCGATGTGGTAGGTGATAATGGCTTCCGGGTCGTCATCGGCCAGATGTTGCAACCCACGAATAATGTCCGGTTTCAGGCGCTTGTGTTTTTGCGGTGTCGGGTTTAACACCTGTCCGCCGCCGATGGTGCGTATGGGGGAATAGCTGCGAATGACAAAACGATCATCTTTGACGATGGCCACCGGTGAGTCGAGTCGAAGCTGGACCACCGCGGTTTGTCCGGGCGGCAGCTCTTCCTGCTCCAACAAAACCAGATGGCCCAGTACTTCGCTGGTTCCGGTATGCAGCCTCACCTTGGTTCGGTTTTTAAGGGGCTTTTTATTACTGGCAAGATATTGAAATGAAAGGTCCACCATATAGCTTGAAATTAAGGCAGCAGGACTGGACAGCACTTCCCCGCGTTGGACCGCCGCCCTGTCGAGTCCCTGAAAATTTATGGCCGTTCGCATGCCGGCCTCCGCAATGTCGGCACTTTGATTGTGGACCTGGATTCCACGAACTTTGGATGTAATCCCGGAGGGGTAAACCATGATGGTGTCGCCGACGGTAACTTTACCGGAAACCAGCGTCCCGGTAATAACGGTACCGAAACCTTTCATGGTAAAAACCCGATCAATGGGCAGACGAAATAAACCTGAGGGCGGGCGCGGGGGAATATTCCCGGCGATTTCATCGATGGCGGTGATCAGCTCGGGGATACCCTGTCCGGTCACGGAAGATACGGGCAGAATGGGCGAGTTCTCCAAAAAGGTTCCCTGGCTGAAATCACGAATATCTTCAAGGGCCAGTTCCAGCCATTCTTCATCCACCAGATCTATTTTGGTCATGGCGACCAGGCCATGCCGGATCCCCAGCAGCATACATATTTCCATGTGCTCCCGGGTTTGGGGCATTACGCCTTCTTCAGCCGCAATGATCATGACCACAATATCGATTCCCGTTGCCCCGGCCACCATATTTTTGATGAATTTTTCATGACCGGGAACATCAACGATCCCCAGATGCCGACCTCCCGGCAAATCCAGGGAGGCAAACCCCAGCTCGATGGTGATTCCGCGCTCTTTTTCTTCTTTTAACCGGTCCGTATCAATACCGGTCATCGCTTTTATCAGGCTGGTCTTGCCGTGATCAATATGTCCGGCTGTTCCGAGAATGATCTGTTTCACCACTTTTCTCCTTGATTTTATCAGTCACCGCAGAGGCACAGAGGACGCAGAGATTTATCTTCATTTGGTATATTAATACTACAGCGATATTTTTAGTCATTGATATACCATTATTCCCATGTGGGAGCGGCTTTCCAGCCGCGAATAAAAACATTTCAAAATTTTGATCCGCAGTAGAATTTAGAAAATGGCGCTGCCGTATTAAAAAATAGTTGAAGGCCACGATTCTTTTCGTTTGCAGGAATCTCAGCGACAAGCGAAAAAAAAGTTACTCTGCGTTCTCTGCGTCTCTGCGGTGAGCACTATCTTGTCTTTCTCTTGCGCAGATATTCTGCAAAATAAGCCAATCCCACCATGACAATCGCCAGGCCGACAACATAGGCGATATGAACCCTGCCGTAGAACATCCGCGTAAGGACGACGGCAAAAACAGCACCGATAACAGCTCTGATAATAAATATCTGGAATTGATTCAATTTATTGGCCTCTTAGTGGCGCTTAATACAGATATCATTGATTGGTTGATTAGTTGATTGGTTAAGTGGTTGTAAATATGGATTTATCCCATATTTGCAAAATAATTGGACACTTCATGCTTCAACAATTGTCACATTCTGAAATTATGACTATAATTTACCTAATCAACCATTCAACCAGTAAACTATTCAACGAGGTCTGTAATAACAGAATAGTTATTATAATAGTTGGCAACAAGCGTCAATGCCAAGTTTTTTCTTGAAATGAATGAACCGATTTGTTATATGAGATAAGTTCGGTTGGACAGACGGATGGAACATCGTTTTTCCCTTTGCCAAATTCTAACTTTTCGGTCTATTAAGAAGGAATAGTTGGTTTCCGATTTCAGAGTTTTAATGTAACTCCGAATTCCGAAATCCGCATTCCAAATTCAGTTTGCGGGCTCAGAACTTTTATTTAATTCCGACTTCCGCATTCCCTCCGGGGCGTAGGCCCCTATTGCCCCTACGGGCCGGAGGCCGACTTCCGAATTCAAGTATGGTGGGTGTAGCTCAGTTGGTAGAGCCCCAGGTTGTGGCCCTGGTTGTCGTGGGTTCAAGTCCCATCACTCACCCCATTTATAATTAAATTCGGGCAGTCGAACCTGCCCGAATTCGCTTTATTTAAAAAAAATAAAGATCGGCTGGCAATTTTTCACAGATCGATGAGTTCAGAATTCTGTCTTCTGCCTGCTGCTGCGAAGCCATCAGGCGAAGACGGGTCAGCTGACATCCGTCTTCTGACTTCTGCTTTCCGTCATCTGTTTTCTGATCTCTGTATTCCGTTCAAACATGCGCCCGTAGCTCAGCTGGATAGAGCGCCGGACTTCGAATCCGTAGTAATAGATTATAAAAACAATAAGTTAATGGCCGCTGTACTAATATTGTACTAATATTGAGCGGCCATTTTCATTTATTGCGGGATTTTTTACCGACAGGCATTGGCCCGTAATCTACGGTTTCAGAGACCTCGCGCAGATGTTCGGGTGAAACCTTAGTATATACAAGGGTTGATTCAATCGATGCGTGGCGCATGAGTTCTTGGATGGTTTTTTCACCATGGCCCTTCATGGCGAGATATGAGCCATAGGTATGGCGCAGATCGTGAAAACGGATGTGGTCTGGGAGTTTAGCGCTGCGGATGTACTTTTTGAATTTATGCGTCACAAAATCTTTAGTCATTGGCCGGAATACGGTAGCACGGCCTTTAGCCCGTGTTTCACAGCGCTCAATGATCGCTCGGGAGTTCTTATTTATTGGAATCCGATCTTCCTTTTTATTCTTCTGGAGTGAATCCACACGAATGAATCCCTCAGGATTGTCTATGTCTGTCCACGAAACTCTGATAAGCTCACTACTACGCAAGCCGGTATAAGCAGATAAAAGGCTAAAGTCGGCGAATTCTAAGTCGTCCATTTCACCAATCAACTTACGCAATTGGGCAATCGTGAGAAATCGGGTGAGTTCTTCTTCGTCCCATTGCCCAGGGAGTTTGATAGGACGGCTGATATATTCCCAGTCAAACATTTTAGTCAATACAGTTCGTATATGACGGTAATTCTTATTAATAGTTGGGGTTTTTAAGCTGGCTCGCGCCATATCGGACATGAATTTTTCGACATCCTTTTTACCCAGTGTATAAATGGAAACATTGCCCCAGCAGGCCTTTGCCTTTTTGATGGCTTCCTCGTACAATTCCCATGTGCTTGACCTGACCTTAGGTTCGTGTATTAGCTTGAATTCGTTACAAAAATCAAAGAACTTGATACGCCCACTTCTTGGCATGGAGACGATCTTGCCGGCGATAAAGTCCCGTTTAAACGCATTCAGACGACGTTTGGCTATTCTTCGATCCTTGGTCTTTAGACTTTTGCGCCTTTGCTTCACGTTTTCCATCCAAATGACATAATAAACGCCATTAGATCGTTTTGATAGATAAGGTTCAGCCATGCCATTATTCTTGCCACAATTTTATTCAAAAATCAAATACGTTCAGAATTAAACCAATCATCAATGCTTTCACGGTCAATAATCCATTCGCCTGACCTTTTGTGAGCGTAAATGTGGCCATCGTTAATCCATTTAAACATAGTGGTTTTTGATTTCACTTTGGCATAGGCCATCGCTTCCCTGACGTTCAACCATCTGCCGTAAGATAACTCGGTTCTCAGGGTTTCCATAACTTTGGCCGCGACGACCTCCGCCAACTGATCTAACTGCGGGTCTAACATAACCAATTGGTTACCTTAAATTTAGGTAAAAGATGAGTATCTCCATAGACCTACATTCCAGACTCGGCAAGAATGCTCACAAAAGTTTTAATAGCTTATTTTCGTTCACCGTTACAGGTCCGGGTCTTGACCCTGTATACTTTATTTAAAAATAGCCGAGGTGACATCTTGCCACCTCCACATTTTTAGTTTAGGGGTTACCATTTTGGATGTATCATATTGGGTAGTGATTGTTCAGTCTCTGTAAGATATTTATTTAATTCATAATTCCAAAATATCAGCAACATGTATGCCAAGAGAAACCGAAGTTGATTGAGTATATAAATAATTGGGAAATCTAATAGGATTGAGATCACAAATGCTAACATCATCATATTTAATCGCTAAGTGGATATTTGTTATGTTCAGAATCGAGTTACTAGCACTGAATTCTATTTTGTCCCCAATTGATTCGAGAGACTCTAAAATGCAGAATTTTGTGGCACATGAGATTCTATGATTAAAGGGGCCGAGAATGTATTTTTCCTCATCATCATAATAGCTAATATAGTTTAATAACTTCAAACAAAACATTCGCTTTTCTTTGGGCACAGGTGTCGAAGACTGAACGATGGTGTGAAAAATTCTGGTGATATCATCGTATACAAATTCCACATCAAAAAGATAGCCCTCGAAAGATTTTTTAGCTTTACTTCGGATATATGTTTTACCTTCTGCTATTTTTATTTCTTCATAACCTTCTTTACTCAACCATTTATCGATCTCGTCTCGAATAAGTGTTGCAGTTTCTGGATTCATTTCCTTTTCTCCTTTATTTATCGGTTCTTTTTGACTGTACCGCTGGATATAGGCCGGTCAGAGCTCATGCTCCATAGGCGCTCCGGTCCTACTGCTTGCCATTGGGTTGAGCCTCCAGGGGTGCAACGGTCTCATCCTCTTTCGACTCCTGGGCGTCTGGCACAGCTTCTTTCTCCTTTTCAGGTTGCCGTCAGGGATAATCGAATTAAAAACGGCTTCAAATTCCTTTTGGTGTTGACGCTTCATACTTTTTTACTGTTTTAACCAAAGAAATTTACCCAACTGTAGCTGTACCATTGAAAATGCAAAATCTCCCGAATTTGAGCTTCAAATGGTCTCTCGGTAGCCCGTAGCGGCAAAATAAAATCAGTTTTGCAGCATGAATTTTAGAATTTCATCATCAGACAATGAAGCAGGGTAAAAATATGTCCGATCAGTCCTGTGATTTCGGTATGGATAGATGGGACAATACCTGGACGTGCATCTACTGATTGAAATAAAATTACCGCGCATACAATACCGACATTGGTTCTTAATGGCGGCATCTCGTTTCTTTACGTTCTGTTTCCCGCGTCCGATCCTGAATGAATAGAATGAACACAGCGAGCCGTCCAAGTGCTTACCGTTACATTTTTCAATCTCACAAGTTTCCCATCCAACACACTCATAACAAAAGTACCGGATTGCCTTACGCCTGTTCATCCTGGCAACACTAAAACCGTATCTATCCCTAATAATTGTTTTATATCCATCCAAGTTGTTACCTTTTCCCTTTAAAGCTTGATGTTTAGCGTGCATTTGATCTGTTAGCCCCCGCTTTGTATGGCTTCGATGATGGACGCTTGTTTTTTTCGGGTTTGCCGTTTAAAGCGTTAATTTGCCGCATGACCTCGGCCCGTAAATGTCCATACACGGCCTTGGTGGTCTGGATTATTTCTTGATAGACCCTTTGGCCGTCCTTGTTTTCATGGGGCTTTTGCGGGAAAGCAAACCAGCGCTTTTCACCGTTTGTGAAATACATGCAGCCGGCAATGGTGATAATTCCGCATTGCATGTCGAAAAAACCTTTCAACTGGCCGCTTTTGTATTCCTTGAAGTTCAAAACATGAACGTCCATGATAATTTCCCTTCGTTTAATCCTTCATGAGCACATTTAAGTCTTCAATCCACCGATCAAGCTCTTCCCCGTCACCATCCTTGTTCCAACAGTCCGGCCGGGAAATATTCACTTACACCTGGGGCCGTAGCACAGGGAAATATGCCAGCAGGGTATCGCACATCACCCTGGCGGTAAGTTCTGCCACGTTTTTCAATTCATTCAGCGGCGCCTCAAAAATAAAGGCGTCATGCAGCGGGATGATAATTCTGGCACCATATTGCTGATAGAGCTTGTCCAGCCGGTTGCCCGCAGCCTT
>PVMK01124541.1_pt1 | contig 49287 bp, 64 predicted proteins | sample 1853481 | NCBI WGS metagenome assembly PVMK01 (sample SAMN08533507, study PRJNA380276) | Marine sediment metagenome, whole genome shotgun sequencing project.
GAAAGGATTGACCTCGGCCACGCCGGCGGTGACTGCTGCGTCGGCGGCGAGACGGTCAGCTCGAATGTCGTTTCTGAGTGCGCCCAAGTCAACCGCTACGGCTGCAATGCCGATGAGCAACATCATGGACACGGCGATCAGGACAAGGGCTGCCCCATTGTCGGCCTTCACCTTGTCGAATAAACGACCGAGCATCAGAATCCCCCGGCCGCTTCGAAACGGCTGACGGCCTCGGCGTCGAGGGTCAAAGTCGACGAGAAGACGAGTACGTTGAAATCCGTATCTCGTCGCACCAGAATCTGGACACGCCTCTGACCGAGCTTCACTAGGCCAGGGTCGTCGTCGAAGCACGATTCACCAATCACAGCGTCAGCCAGGACGGAATTTTCTATTATTCTCTTTGTCGTTTTGTCGGTGTCGAGAATGCCGTTTGGGTGGACATAGGCGACGCAGATGTATTGACCGGGAACACCGTCATCAAGCGAACCGGTCGAGTCATCCACGGCTTGGTTGATGATCTCCGCGAGCCAAAGATCAATCGATCCGAAATTGGTCACTGGGAGTGTCGCCGCATACCGGCCACCTTCCCGAGCCGTGTGAGTCAGGGCAAGTTGGTGGTTGAACGCAATTCCGGCGCTAACCATCCCCAGAATCAACATCATGACGAGCGGAAGGGCGAAGGCCAGCTCGACGAGGGCTGCCCCTCGATCGAAGAATTTCAGACGCGTTGACGCATGCTCCGTTGTGGACTCCCAAGCCGCTCCATGACCATACACCACGGAGAGTGGTCGCGTACAGAGGAACACGATGAACGGACGGACTCAGCCTGCGGGAGAATCACTCGGTGGAGGACAGTGGCCTACGTCCGCCAGGCGCTTTGGCGAGCTGAGTCATCTTCGTCATCGAGAGTCTCCCCGCCGCGCTTGCCTCGTCGCGTCAGCCTGAGCCGATGCCGACGTTCTGCAGGATGACCGTGGCCACCACCAGCAGCAGAGCGGCGACCAGCACCCACTTGGCAAGCCGGCGCAGGGCACACGGACTCCAGCACCAAGGACCGCCCCGCCGACGCCATCTGCACCGTCAACACCACCCACCACGAGCCAGCAGAGCTCCGCTCGTGGCAGCCACCGACCAGAACCCAGCAGCAGTGCACCGCCGAGCGACCGCACCGGCAACGGCGCCAGTGCGAGCGCCGTCACGCCAGTTCGCGGTATGCAATCGGGACAGCAACCAACTGAGAGCCACGACCTCGATGGCGAATGAGACGTACCCGGCGGGGATTCGGGCAAACAGCTGGTCCGATGTGAGCAAATACGGATCGTCACGCTCGAAGAGAAAGGCGAACACGCCGCCGTAGAAGAAGAAATCCACGGCAATCGTCGTGAACCACGCAAGGAATAACACCCATGTACGTTGTCGCCGACTCAGTTCACCCGTTGGAGTTTCGAACGTCACAGCCGTTCCTGGCACTGGTTTGTGAGCATCTTGCCTGATAGTTCCGCTCAGACTCAGACGGCCATAGAGGACAAGGTCCCAAGACTGGAACTCGGGTTGTTGCACCTGGACTAGTTTCATCTACCTCGATCAAGGAGGGGTATTGAAGATTGAACTGTCCGAGTTGATCAACCACCCAATCTCAGACGTGTTCACCTTCTATGCCGACGACCATCTTCAGAACCATCCGAGATGGGATTCGGAAATGCATCTGAGCTTGGCCACGGACGGAGCTGTTGGCATCGGCACAGTCTTCAACCGTCGTCACACCCATTTTGGCGACCCCATCGAGGGATCGATGACGGTCATCGAGTTCGAACGTGATGAGCTGTTTGGACTGGCCATCGACGATGGCTTCGGAGAGTTCTATGCCCGGCTCCGCTTCGAACAGGTCGGAGAGTCCAGCACCAGAGTCTCAGCCGTTGTTGACGTTCCCTCCATGCCTGACTCTGCAGACGCAAGCCGTCTGATCGCAGTGGCCGAGAAGTGGCTCCATAACACCGAGGACCTCCTCTAGAACGCTTCCGAACAGGACACATAGCCGTTGTGCTCGGCTGGTCAGTCTGTGAGTTGGCTGATCTCCCAGAGGTGACCGTCGGGATCTGTGAAGAAGCAGCGAATCTCGCCACCCCAGTCGTAGGGAGGAGTCAGAAACTCGGCACCCCGCCCCTTGAGAGTCTCGTAGCTGGCTTGACAGTTCTCGACACGAACCGTGAACGAGTGGCTGGCCTTTCTCGCATCCGGGGGCAGGAATACGACATCCGGCTTGTCCGGCGTCGGATCTCCTCCCTCGACCAGAAGAAGCCACACCCCATTGAAGGAGAGAACAGCTGAGGTCTCGTATTCGCGATACGGTTCCGCGCCCAGCACATCCCGGTACCAGCGGTTCGACTCAGGAACATCTGAGACGACCAGGATGTGAGTCAGGGCCATGTCAGCTGTGGGGAAAGAACCGGGCACGATTTCAGCTTACGGCTCCTGGTCGCTCGGCCGAGGCACCCTCAATTGGCAGACAGGCTCACGCTCGAGTCGACAGCCGCTATGCGTGGCTGCCGATTGGTGTTTTGACGTTTCTCAGAGTTGGCATGGCGGTAGGGTCGATTACTGATCATGAACAATTCGATGAGCGAGAAGGTTGATCTGACGCCGGTCGATGCCGTTGAAGTGACCGTCGTCATGGACAATGCGATCGACATTCTTGCCGCTTCGACCGAGTCCGCTCTCCGGCCCTCATGGCGGTGGGATTGGAGCGACGTCGACCAGTTGCGTGCCGAGCATGGGTATTCGCTCTCAGTGACGGTGCATCGGGACGGGGCCACCGACAAGATCCTCTATGACGCCGGCCTGACCAAGGACTCCACAATCCATAATCTCGATGTTCTTGGTTTGGACCCGAAGGATTATCGGGCCGTGGTGTTGTCTCACGGACACGCAGACCACCATGGCGGACTCGAAGGTCTCTACGGTCGGGTTCGTGGGTCGATGCCGCTCGTCATCCACCCTCATGCCTGGCGGGAACGCAAAGTCGTGTTCCCCACTGGTGTCGAGATCCGTATGCCACCGCCCAGCCACAACGACTTGGACCGTGAGGGTTGGCAGGTAGTCGAAGAGCAGGGACCGTCGATGCTTTTGGGTGGTTCGGTTCTCGTCACCGGTCAGATCGACCGTGTCACAGAATTCGAGAAGGGCTTCCCGCTTCAACAAACCGAAACCGAAGATGGCTGGAAGCCCGACACGTGGATCTGGGACGACCAAGCGATAGCCATCAACGTCCGAGGCAAAGGACTTGTCGTCCTATCCAGTTGCAGCCATTCCGGTGTGATCAACGTCCTACACCACGTCCGCAAGGTCACCGGAGTGGACAAGATTCACGGGTTCATAGGTGGTCTCCACCTCACCGGCGGCCTGTTCGAATCAATCCTCCCCAACACGATCCAAGAACTGGTGACCATCTCCCCGGACCTGATCGTTCCTGGCCATTGCACAGGCTGGAAGGCGACCCACACAGTCGGACAAGCCCTCCCCGACGCCTACACGGCAAGCAACGTCGGAACCACCTTCACCTTCCACGCCGACGAGCCAAACATCCAGACCTAAACGGCACCGATTGCGCTTGTCGGAACCTTGGGGTGCATACCTTGATGTCGGCGCGAGCCTTCAGTCGATCTCGCCGGTTACGACGGTGACGGTCGACCCTCCGACCCAAATTTCGGATTCGTCCTGGGTGATGTGGATACGGCCGGCCCTCCCGATGACGGTTCCCTGCGCGGCGACATACGAACCGGGAAGCACGCCCACTTCCGATCAGCCATTGGGCGAGTGAAGCGTTGAGACTCCCCGTAACCGGGTCCTCAATGAGTTGTCCTCGGTCGGTGGAGAAGAAAGCTCGAACCTCGAAATCGACGTCGGCGTCATCAGGGTGCGGACCAACCACCCCAATGTCGATCTGGCCATCACCGTGGTAACGACCGATATCCGGTTTCAGAGAGAGAACGGTCTCATGGTTCTCGACCAGAACACCCACCCAACCCGGACCGTTGTCCACCCACTCGATGTCGACGATCTCGTCGGGATGTAATCCCCAGAACAGCAGCAACCTCAGCTGTGTAGGCGTCATCTACCGGTCCGCTCCGGACCAGAGGAGGGGCCGCAAACGAAAGCTGCTCGTCTCTCCTCAGAAGGAGAAGACCGATCCCACATTCCTGGACGATGATGTCACCCCTTGGAGTCCCACCGGTGCTCAACCAGGCATGACAGGTCCCCAGGGTCGGATGACCGGCAAAAGGGAGTTCTCCGATAAGAGTAAAGATCCGCACCCGATAGTCAGCCTCATCATTGGACGGGGGAAGCAGGAACGTGGTCTCGGACAGGTTCATCCATCGAGTAATCGCTTGCATCTCGGCCGTGGTCAGACCCTCAGCGTCATGAACAACCGCCAGAGGGTTACCCAACAAAGCGCCCGACCCGAACACGTCGACCATCTGAAAACCCCGACTCATTTGACGAAGCGTACGGCACGACCTCGGGCAATCACCAGGTTCCGATTCGACATTGCCCGCAATCAGAGGAGCGCCATATGTTCTATCGAGTGACGAAATACAACTTCGACGACGCACGGTTCGATGAGATTCTTGCTTGGGGTGAGACGGTGAGGGCAAAGATCGAAGCCATCGACGGCATCCTTCATGTTGACAGCTACCGGTCCGCCCCCGGTGAAGGGATGATTGTCGCCGCCTACGAAAGCGAAGACGCGTTCAATGCCTCATCTGAGACAGTCAACTCTGTGCTCGGCGACATGGGTCAGTTCATGACCGGCGCGCCACACACCCATTCGGGCACTGTGGAGATGTCGTTCGGCAGATGAACTGACCCTGTGGTCGGTAGACTCGATACCGCTGGAGTCAACGACAGGAGGCCCTCAATGTTGGGCGGTCACGGTCGTAGAGCCTCAAATACCGATCCTCGACCAGGCAAGGCCAGAATGGAAGCCTATAGGCGTGGCGGACCGGCTGGAATAAGGGGATTGGCAATCATCGTGATTGGTATCGCCGTTGTTGCTCTGGTGATCGGTCTTCTCTCAGCGCAGAATCCCGTCATCCGATACAGCAGTTGGGTCGTGGGAGGTCTCCTGGTGGTCGGATTCGTCGGATACCGCTGGCGCAAGGTGGCCACTCGGCCAAGCATTCACGAAGAGCTCTCCGACCTGGGCGAATAGCGGTGGTTTGCCCCCGGGCTGAGTGGAGAGTCCTGAGCTTTGCAACGACCCCTCGAGCCGGCAGCCGTTAGATGTGCGTTTTCTCCAGGGGTCGCACAAAGGGGGTTAGACCCTGTATACGGGGACGGGTCGAGGAATGCCTTTTAGGGTGAGCGGGTCCGGCAAGAGGGCGGCCTCGATATCGGCGGAGGCGACGGTCCGCTGACTTGCGAGGATCGTTCCTGGTTCTGCTTGGTCGCAAAGACGTGATGCGAGGTTGACTGTGGTTCCGATCGGCGAATAGTCGTAACGGCCCTCGTAGCCGATTCTTCCGAGAGTCGCGTATCCACTGGCCACACCGATGCCCAAGCCGAGATGGAATCCGCGACGTTCCCAACCCTGTGCAAGAGGGGCGAAGCCGGTCTGCATTTCTCTTGCCATTTCAATGGCCCTCGCCGCATGATCGGGAACAGGAATCGGGTCGTTGAAGTAGATCATCAGACCGTCACCTTCGAAACCGCCAAGAGTTCCTTCGTGCTTCGTGACGTGTCTGCCCATTTCCTGGTGGTACTCCCCGAGAACCGAGATGACCTCCTCGGGTTCGACCATGGCTGCGAACTCGGTGAATCCGCGCATGTCAGCAAATACCACAGTGATTTCGGAACGGTGTCCCTCAAGGAGTCTTGACCCATCCGGGGAGGAGATCAGCTCCGCTACCTGCTTTGGCAGATAGCGGGCTAACTCCGCTCTTTGACTATCCACGGTCGCCACCAACTGGCTGGTCACAGTCGCTAATGCTGCCTGCTCGGCGAACATCGCCAGCAGATCGATTTCACCATCGCTGAAGGGCAGCACTTCGGTGCGGAACACCGAAAGGACACCGATGACCTCACCCTCATGGAGCATGGGCACGCTCAACACCGTCCTGAAGCCGCCGAGACGCTGGGCCTCCCGATACTCGTACTCATCATCCAGCTCGACATCAGGGATGTGAACCGGACCACGCTCGACCACCGCCCGACCCACAGCGGTCCCCCTGCTGGGTCGAATCGGGTTGGCACGATTGAACTCGACCACCTCCGGCGACGCACCCACATCGGCCACATGCCGGTACACATCGCCTTCGTTCAGATAGATGAATCCTTTGTCCGTATGACACAGGCGCACCGCGTTGTCCAAGATTACTTGGAGAGTGGAATCCAGGTCCGATGGTGAATCAACGAGTGACCGGAGGACCTCCGTAACGCTCGCCCTCTCAGCCAGGTATTCAGCCTCTTCAAAGGTCATTCCGTCACGCTAACGATCACAGCCAAGCCCGAGGGCCTTCTCTAGACGCTTCCGAACGGGACACTGAGCCGTCATGTGCAGCCCTGTGCTTGGAACAGTTTCGCCGTTTCGGTGTCGAATACTCCTCGTGCGTTATCGCCACGGAGCATATCGAATTTCTCCGCACCGTGGTCGAGGTTTGCGGCCTTTTCCCGCTTCTCCGACCGGACACGTGAATGTGTACGCGTATGTTGGGGCCAAGCGTGTGTGCTGAAGGCAATCTTGGCCAGCCCACTCCCGTCGCCCCACAGGCGGTGGCCTAGAGTGAGCATGGACCCATTCATTCCAACTATCCCAAGGGTCAGATGGAGGAGCAATGAGCGACGAGAAGCCCACCCCGAGCATCCCGGACGACGTAGCTTCGACGCAAGCAGAGTCGGGCGACGTATCTCCGTCGGCGGCGTCCAATCTCCGTTCCGGAGAGAACATGGTCTCCCTAGGCGGTCTGATTCTGATTGTTGGCTATCTCGTCTTCGGGCTCTTGGCCAATGAGTATTGGGTGGCATGGCTTCCCCTGCTGCTCGCAGTGTTCGCCGTCTTGCTCCCTCGAATCGACAACGGGTTCGTCGAGAAGATCGCCGAACTGCCGGTGTTGATGAAAGCGATCGGCTACGCAATCGCGATCATCGGTGTCTTCACGCTCATCGAGGATGTGCGGTTCGCCGGATCCACTCTCGATGAATTCATCGAGATCATCGGTGCGCTCGTGGCTTATGCCGGGTTCGGCTTTGCATTCGTAGGCGCTCGTTCGATCAAGACCTGACATATTCGCCGAAACTGTGGTCTGTTCCCTGGGGAACGGAGATAGATCAAGTTACGTCCACAGACGTGGTGTACGGGGAACTCTGTGGGGACGATTGATCTGAGAATCCCCAAATTTCGGAAGGGCACCTATTTCCCTGATTGGCTGTTAGATGTTCGGAGTTCGACCTCGGATCTTCAGCTGCTTATGAGCCTCCCGCTAGGGGTGAGGATCTGTATTGATGTGACGCGGTCCGGTATGAGGCCGGGGTCGAGGGCGACGTGGAACTCGGACGGGCCTACTCGAATGCCGACCCCGGCGATGATGCCGTTCACGGCGACGAGGACCTCCTCGCCGTCGTAGCCGACAACGTTGATTACAGCGACGAAATGTGAGCGGTCGGGCGTCCGAAGAGCGAAATCGGACGGAACGCTGGCTGATGCTCCCTCCAAAGGTGTCAGTGACCTCGGTGGCAGTTCCCCGACGAGCGAGCCCACGGCTCCTATTCGGAAGAGCTGTGGCGGCCCGTTGGCCGTGCTGATCCACTCTGCGCGAAGCACGACCAGGCGGCGGAGTTCTTCGATGTCCTGGACTGGTGTGAATTGTCGACCGCCGGACCGGTATGCGTCCTTGCGAACCGTGGGGATGTCACCTCCGTATAGGTCGACGCCGTCGAATGCGAAGGCGTCGGGTTGTCCGCCTTGTAATGCCACCAGCGTGGGTGCGATGTCGATGGTGAGGGCTGGGAGATCCGACAGCCCGACTTCTGTGCCGGCAGGCGTTTTGATGAAGAGCGGGACTGCGGTGACTTCCAGTGGCGCGCTGCCGGGCTGACGTTGGGGGCCGGGCTCGAAGGTGAGCCCGTGGTCGGAGGTGACTATGACAATTGCGTCGTCCCACAGGCCGCCTTTTCTCAGCAGTTCGACGGCTTCGCCCAGCAGCTTGTCGGTGGCGACCAGCTGCATCTGGAGGCGTTGCCATCCGACGAGTCGGACGCGTTCGTCGTCCGGCCAAAAGGTGCTCCCCACGGTGCCGGGCAGCTCGATCGGTGGGTAGACCGTGCCGTCAGTGGTCAAAACGTATGGCTGGTGGGGCAGAATAGAGTGGAGGAAGTAGAGAGGCGGACGGTCACCGGTCGGTTCGGTGGCGAAGAGGGCGCGGAGCCGGGCCGCCTCCGTCTCCGCGTCCCAGCCACCAGCTACGATTTCAACCGAGGGGGAAGCATCCTGCGCGGCTGCACCTTTGGCCTTCGACTCCGACCTGAAGTGGCTCCACGAGCGCCGGACTGCGTCATTCCCGTAGAACGGAAGAACAGCGTCGGCAAGGTAGACGGCGGTGTCCTCGATCAGGAGGCCCACACCGACACTTCGCTCTGCCGTTCCGGCACAGTTTTCGCCGTCGCACAGTCGGGTGAACGCCTCGGATGCGAACACCTCGTGCGAGTCAGAGAACAGGCTCAGGATCAACGTCGGGTAGTTGGCGCCGACCGCCGCAAGTTCGGGTTGCGGTTCGACACCCGACAACAGCGCAGGTAACGAGTCGGAGGTCTGTGGCGACACGCTCGAGGTGAGCCGGAAGAAAGTCGATTGCCGGGCGAGGTCGGCGAAGGCTGGGAATCGTTCGGCGTTGACAGTCAGTTCGGCGCTCAGCAGGGCGTGCACCGGCAGCTCGTCGAAGACAATGACCACCACGGGAACTGGACGCGGCACGATCGCTGCGGCAGCTGCCCCAGCGTCGCCGGCTCTGATATAGGTTCCCACGTCGGAGGGGCCGAGCCAGACGATGAGCGCTACGAGGGTCGCCAGGACCGTGACCGCAAGAGTCCGGTGCCAGCGCCGAACATGTACGAGAACTCCAGCAGTGACACCGAGGCCGAGCGACAACCATCCCAGTTCCCGTAGCAGGCCTGTGACAGCCAGCCCGGCAAGGATCGACACGGCCAGGCTCCACGCGACCGGTGTGTTCGCGACACGACCAACCGTCCAGCATCCTGCTGCGACCAGGAGCGGGGGCCCAACCAGCAACCCGACTCCAAAAGCGGCTGTGCCCGCCGCAGAGAGCCCATGGGCCACGACGAAGGCGGGCTCGGCTGCCAATTCGAGATACGGGCCGAGCACCGCGACCGACCACAGACCCACAATGGCCGCCAACAAGCCGACCCGGCGGGTGCCGATCGCAGGTTCCGATCGGTGGTCGTCCCCCTTCCTGTTGGCATCGGTGCTGCTCATGACGTCGCGAGGTGGCGGATTTCGCTCACGGTGTGCTCGCTGGCATGGCCGTCGCCATACGGGCATTCAATACCGACAGCGACCCGAGGTGACCGTCGACGGCGTCGAGGGTCCGTGCCGCCTCGCCCCCAATTCCTGGACCTGAGTTGACGAGGGCTGAGAATGTGCCGATCACCTCGGGTGGTTCCGTCGAGTTGTGCACCACGATCACCGGTCGCTTGAGCACGCTCGCTTCCTCCTCAGCACCTCCGGAGTCGGACACAATCAGAGCCGCTCCCGCCATCAACCCCAGGAACCGCCCAGCCGGTCTCCTCCGTTTTCAAATGCTTCCAATCGGAGCAGACTCGAATCAGCAATTCTCTGCTCCTCCGCATGGGCCTCCTCGATACCAACAACTTCGGCGGGCTGTTGGTACCACTCGTGAACATCGCTCCCAATCAGTCGCAGGTCATCAGAATCTGAATGCAGATTACGCACCGTCTCGAAATCTCCATCGGAACGTGTAGCCAGAAACCTCCGAACAACCGACTCAATCTCAGGGGACCGTTTCATCACACCAACGAGTATGCCAAACAGCGTCTACCGACAACACATAAGCACATCTCAAACGTGTCGACGGCCACGCATAAGTGCCGTTATGTGTGTCTGTTTCAACCTTGGTTCTTTGTCACTTTCCATCCGTTGAACGCCGACGAGTAGGTTCGGCAGGTCGGATCGTCCGACACTTGGAAAGGAAGGAGGGCGTTGATGCGCTTTCTTGTAGTCACTAAAGGCCGGGACCCGTTGCCACCCGAGATGGCCATTGGGATACTTCAAATGTTCCAGGGGTGGTTGGCTGAACATCGGGGTTCGGGCAAGCTTGAAGAGGCTTGGTCGTTTGCCGGTCAAACCGGTGGGGGCGGTATCGCCAATGTTGACAGCCTTGAGGAACTCGACGCCATGATGGCCACTTTTCCGTTGGCTCAAACGTCAGATATAGCCGTCTACCCACTGGCGGATATTGACGCGGTCCTCGAAACTTCTCTGGCAAACATCCAGGGCATCATGGAGGCCATGAGCAGCTAAACCGTATGTCTCCGACACTGGCCTCCGAAGCAGCGCCATCACATATCTCAAGGCCCGCCAGCCCCACCGATCACACCCTCAGCTCAACGGCAGTGACCAGGTCGTGTTCCATGGGACTCTGGCGCTCGGGGGCGGTTCCATGGGGTCTGGCTCATGGCGCGGAGGCGTTATCAGGTGTCCGATGCCGGTCGGGTTCCATGGGATCTAGCTTTCGGATCGGGTTCTATGGGGTGTTGAGCCCTCAGGCCTCGATCGCGGCAACAATCCGGTCTTCCAGAACAGCAGGATTCAGCTCGGCTCCTCCCTCTACGTGAAACGTGTCGACCACTTGGCCACCTCGGCTGTCCAACTTCGCCAGCCGAATCTCCAGCCCGCTGGAGAACAGCGCGTCCAAAATCTTGGCGAGACGTCCGATTCGATCGGCGCACTTGACCGTGATGACGGTGTCGCCGGTGGCGTTGTCCAGCGATATCGATACTTCGAGGTCCAGGCCATTCGATTCCCTCGACGAATATGCCGCCGCCCTTTCGGCAACCTTGGAGCCGGTGTCCAGGTCACCCGACACTGCAGCAACAAGGTCGGCTCGAGCCCGTCCCCACTTGGTTTCGGACACCGGAGCGCCGGTGACATCGTCCCTGACCTGAAAGATGTCGACGATGATGCCGTCCTCCCGGCTATGCATCCGAGCTTCGAGCACATCGATCCCGTTGGCGGCGAAGGACTCGGCGACCCGTCGCCGGAAGCCGGGTTGGCCAGCACCCACCACAACCGCCGTCTGCGCTCCCTCCCCCTCACGAACGCCTAAGCCGGCATCACCTGAAAGGGCCTTGATCAGGTCGAGGTGCCATGAGACGTCATCGACGTTGACACTGCGAACGTACTCGTCAGGCATCGCGGCGAGATGTGACTCCATCCCGGCCCGTCTACGAGTTGGGCCGGTGTCAACAACCAACTGCTCGATCACGTCCCGAGGCGGCTTGTCGGCTCCGATCCGGGCAGCACATCGGAGGAACAGAGTTCGAACCAGGGTCTGCTTCCACGTGTTCCACATCGTGGGGCCGGTGGCGATTGAATCGGCCACGGTCAGGAGGTAGAGGGTCTGGAGAAGTCGCAACCCGTCCACAGTTTCGACGACGTCGTCGATAACTGCCGGGTCATCGAGGTCACGGCGGGTAGCCGTCTGGCTGAGCAGAAGATGGTGATGCACCGCGTCTGAAACCAGCGATACGATCTCAGGTTCGCACCCGAGCCGCACACAAAACGAAGCAGCAATCTCGCTGCCCAAGATCGAGTGGTCGCCACCTTGCCCTTTGCCAATGTCGTGAAGAAACGCCGAGAGGATCAACCCAGAGTCGGAATCGATCTCCGCAGCGATCGCCGAGTAGTGGGAATCCCCGTCAATCAGGTTCTTCATCTCGCTGATAGTGCGCCAAAGGTGTGCCTCCACAGGGTGCTCGTGGAACGGCGCAAGTTGGGGTGCGGTCCTGATCGTGCCCCAGTCAGGAAGAAGGTCGGCGAGATGCCCACCCTCGTAGATCCGATCGATCGTGAACCGTCCCTGCTCACCCGATCGCAGCATCGCAACAAATCTGTCCGCGGTGAGATCAGCTGCCGATTCGGGTTGAGCTCCGCGGCGATCGCGGCCCCACCTCTTTGCTGTAGGTGGCGTTTCGATCAACTCGGGCCAACGCTCCGTTGCCAGCCGATCGACCGTCAGCATGGCTGCCACCAGGAGTTCGCCGACCTCATAGGCATCGAGACCCAGCCACCGCGCCACCGGTTCGCGAAGATCGGATGAGAACACGTCGTGGGGTCGCCCGGTCACCACATGGAGTGCGTTTCGTATACGAAGAAGCGAATCATGTGCCGTTTCTTCTTCCCGGGTTGATCTCGGTGTGAACCTCCCGATCAACTCTTCGCGTCGTCGCTCCCACTGGAATCCCTGAAGTGTGCGCAGTCCGCCGCGTCCCGACTTCACGTTCGCGGCCATCAACAGGTAGGGAACTGCCTCCCTTTTACGCCTCTCCTCGGAAACGAGGTGGCGCGTTAGTGGACGGGCCTTCGTGACCGACGTGATCTCGGCAGCAAACCTGGCATACAGATCCTCGCTTCCCGCGACGAGTCGCGTGGTGAGCAGGGTTGTGTGCGTTTCGACTGTCTCCCGTGCGGCCGTGGCCGCCTCCTTCACCGTGCGTACCGCATGGCCCAGTCGGAGACCGGCGTCCCACAGCGGTCTGAAGAGCGACGCCGCCGCCTCGGCCGGATCCTTCGTGTCGTGAAGGACCATTACGTCCACATCGGAGAAGGGGCTGAGCTCGGCTCGACCGTATCCTCCGGTGGCAACTACTGCGACGTCGTTGGTCGAGTCGACGTCCCGGAAGAGCCTGTCTAGGACCACATCCATTGCGACACTTAGTGCCGCGCAAACCTCAGTTCCCCCCCTGGCGATACGCTCTCCGCGGAGACCGTCCCGAGTGGCGAGAAAGCTCTCTATGTGTTCAGACGGCGTCGGCGCCCCGCTCACCCGTTCGAATCCGCACGACATCTCCGACCTCCAGGATGGCGATTTTCCCGTCACCGATCTCACCGGTGCGGGCGGCTTCCACGATGGCTTCGACGGCCGGCCCCACCAGTTCGTCGGGAACCAGGATCTCGAGTCTCACTTTGGGGACGAAGTTGACCTCGTATTCGGCGCCGCGATAGACCTCGGTTTGACCGGACTGCCGGCCAAAGCCTGAGATATCGCCCACCGACATCCCGGACACTCCGACGCTTTTGAGGGCATCGCCGACTTCGTCGAGTTTGAAGGGCTTGATAAATGCGAGTATTAGTTTCATGGAGGGCTCCTTTCTAATCCTCGCTCAGGATCCAGGTGTCGGTGCGGGGACACCGGCACCCGTCGGGACCGAACCTGTCACACCCGGATCGTGGCCGTAGCCGGGAGAACCATGCTCCATCACGTCGAGACCGCTGATCTCCTCTTCCGGGCTGACCCTGAGACCCATCGTCTTCTTGATGGCCAGAAAGAGAGCACCGGCGGTCACCGTCACGAAGACAAAGTGCACCAGGACGAAGAGCACCTGGGTACCCAACTGGTCGAATCCTCCGCCATAGAAGAGGCCTGCGTTTTCCCGCCCCAAGAAAGCGTCGTCGTACCTGGCGAAAAAGGCTATCGACAGAGTTCCGAAGGTCCCGACCACGGCGTGGACAGAGATGGCGCCGACCGGGTCGTCGACCTTCATACGATCGAAGAGCCTGACCGAGTACACCACGATGAGCCCACCGATTGCTCCTATCACTACGGCGGCCCATGTCTCCACAGCACGCACTGGGGCCGTAATGGCAACCAAACCGGCGAGGAGGCCGTTCGCCGCGATCGAGACGTCGGGTTTGCCATCTCGAACCCAGTTGACCGTCATCGCGGTGACTGCTCCCGCTGCGGCGGCAAGCAACGTCTTGAGCGCGATCGGCACTACAAACTCATCGGCTGCGAGCTCCGACCCCGGGTTGAATCCGAACCAGCCGATGAAGAGGATCAGCGCTCCGAGAACGACGAATGGCATGGAGTGGCCGGGAATCGCACGGACCTTCCCGTCTCGGCCATACCGACCGAGTCGGGGGCCGAGGATGATGGCGCCCATCAGCGCCGCCCAGCCACCGGTTGCGTGGACGATGGTCGACCCTGCAAAGTCGGAGAAGGGGAATTCCAGTTGGGCAAGCCAGCCGCCACCCCAGGTCCACCGGAGCACCACGGGATAGATGAGCGCCGTAATGAAGAAGCTGTACACGAAGTAGCTTCGGAAGCGGGTTCGCTCGGCCATCGCTCCCGAGACGATTGTTGCCGCGGTGGCTGCAAACGCTGCCTGGAAGAAGAAGAAGGTGGACGGCAACAGACCATCCGCGCTGGTGTCCTCGACCCCGGCGATGCCAAGGTCGAACCCAATCCACCCTCCGAGTAGCTCATCGCCTCCGAACGCGATGCCGAACCCAACTAAGGCGAAGGCCAGCACCCCGGCCGACATGTCCATCAGGTTCTTCATCATGATGTTGGAAACGTTCTTCGAACGGGTCATTCCCGCCTCGACCAAGGCGAATCCGGCCTGCATCAAGAAAACCAGAACCCCGGCTATGAACACCCACAGGTTGTCCAGCACGAACTGAGTGGCCGGCGTCAGCTCCTCCTGGGCCATGGCAGGGCTCGCCAGAACCACCACCAGCACCGTGGAGAGAGCTCCTGCTGTCAACAACTTTCTCTTCACTTCGGGCCTCCTCCAATGGCTTTCGACCGTCGACTGAAGGGCGGCAACGTAAGGGAAGAACGTTTCGACATTGTTTCCACTCGATAAACAGCCTGACAAGATGGCGTCGAACCGACCCCTGACGCCACTGGATCCGCTATACGTCTGGCATGGACTTCCGACGCATGAATTGCGCTTTCGCTTCTTGGCCGCGTGTATATAACCCACTAGGCCCGCACCCTCGTGCGCATCAACATCCACCGGAACAAAGGTTGCTCGCGAGACCCGTCGCAGCGGGCTCCCCGACACGTTCCCAATCCGAAGCCGTCGTCCACGGCCCCCGGTGGTGTCATCCGGGTGTCCTCCCAGAGCGTCCGCGAGCCCCGCTCACAATTGCCTGGTCGTCGTCTCCGCCGATACCTATCTGAGTGACGCCTCGTACGCTTTTGGACGATGCACTGTGCCGGTTCCACGTCGGTGCCGTCAGGGTTGAACTGCCCGTAGGATACGCAGATGAGCGCCTTGGCAACTGTGTTCACCGACCTCGCCGCCGAGATCGAGATCCCCAATGAAGGCACTCTGAGCCGGGTGCTCTACAAAGACGACAGAATCCGAGTGGTGGTCTTCGCTTTCGACGCCGACCAGGAACTGACCGAGCACACGGCCTCAGTGGACGCGGTCATACAGGTGGTCAAGGGCCGGCTGCGGTTGACGCTTGGCGACGAGACAGTCGATACCGACCCCGGGTCTTGGGTGCACATGCCCCCGCATTTGCGGCACTCGGTGCTGGCGCTAGAACCCTCGATCATGCTCCTCTCCATGCTGCGTGGGGCCTGAACGCCCGCAATAGACGACGGCACTTTCCTCGCCTCAAGAAACCGGGAACGCCCCTGAGGGCGAGTCCATATTTTCGAAACGCTCCTAGATATCGTCCTGTGGCTCCGATGTCATTTCGTCAGCCTCGTCACCCCCGCTCCGACCCTTCGAGGTCCACAACCAAGGCAACCTCATCTGTAGACGCCAGCTCTGTGGATTCCATGGGATATGGCTCTCAAGTCGGTTTCCGAGAGGTCGGATGATCGTGTTGGCAACCTCACGACCCTCATCTTTCTCCTCTCACCAGCCGCCCATAAGTGCCGTTATGTGCGGTTGTTCAACCGTTGGTTGTCACCGAAAAGATGTTGCCTTCGCTGTCTTTGAACCAGGCGGACTTGTTGGACCCATCAGGTGATGCGATCACTCCGTCGACAGTGGCACCGAACTCGCCGAAGTCAACATGTTCGAACACGACACCACTGGTACGCAGCGAAGCAATCACCTCATCGAAGTCATCAACCACGAAACTCGCTGCGGTTGCCTCGTTGGTCCCTGCCAATTCAGTCTGATAGATAAGGAACCGAACTCCGCCGGTTTGGTACTCAACATCTCCATAGTCGAGTTCCCTCACCGGATCGAGACCCAGTTTCTCCGAATACCAACGCTTGGCACGCTCCAGATCCGAGGCAGGAAAAGACGGGCGAATCGGGACGTCTTCGAACATAAGGCCACTCCAAACATATAGCGGTCGGTTCACAACACCCTAGGCCTCGATAACCATCCACAACCCCGCCTCACCAGGCCGCCCATAAGTGCCGTTATGTGCGGCTCAATGCCGAACGCGGGGTGTCGTATAAGAAGGTTCAGCTTGGGATGTCAGCTAGTTGATCCTCGCGACGTTGCTTGCCGGCGTCGTTGAAGGCCTTACCTGTGACGGCTACTGCCAGCACGCCGATAAGGGCGACGGGGGGGAACCAGAAGAAGAGGATTAGCCCTGTGGCGGGGAGTGTGCCGACTCCGATCATGGTGCTGCTGAGTTTCTGGTTGCGTCCTCGAATGGTGAGTCCTGTACCGATCAACATTGCGGCTGCGACGGCGACTACGGCTGCGACGATACGACCGTAAAGCGGTCCTCCGTCGTCCTCGAGCATGTTGCCGATTCCGAGGAAAGCCATTCCAACGGCTATGAATCCGGCGGCGATGCGCCACCATCGCTCTTTGAAGTTGCTCATGGTCGTCTCCTTTACTTCAGTTCGCACCTGTTGGTGCTCGTAGCCGGCTGGATCAGGTGCGAGGTCGAAGGTGTTCTCGCTGAACACGAGGTTGGCGGTCCAGGCTCCGGAGCCAAGAACTATCAAACCAGTGGGCGATATGAGCGATGGCAGCAGCCCAACAATGAAAAGCCTTGATCCGGAAACAAAACGGCTGCGCTGGACGATCAACCCGATGAGCATGAGAGCCACGCCCACCACGGCTATTGCCGTGACAGTCCAGCGAACTGCTGCATTGTCGGAGGGGCCGACGGTCAGGTTCGGTATTCCGATCAGCCCTAGTACGAAGGTGAACACGACATGAATGGCAACGAACGTGAGCCAGATGGGTCGGTTTCGGTTGGGAGTGATGTTCGGGTTCCCTTCGGCTTTGCTCGTGTGTTGGCGCAACATGCGGACTCGCCACCACATGTCAGCCGGAATGCCCCTTAGACATCTCCCGAGGACACCCCCGATTCCCTCCTGGGTTTGTTCGTAGAGGTCGCTTTCGATCTCGCTCCTCCGACGGTCACCGACTTCTGCTGACAGTCCGCCGGTGTACCTGGTGACCCAGGAACGGGCGAACCGCACCCCAAAGTCAGCATTGCTGCTCATGGGGTCGCGTACCCCTTTTGGGGTCTTGGCTGCGCTCGCCGGGAGGTGTCGAGTCGGGACAGTGCTACTTCACCGGCTCCGGTGATCCGATACAACCTCCGCCGCGGCCGACCCTCATCGGCGGCCTTCTGAGGATCTTCCCAATGAGATTCCAAAAGCCCCGCTGTCTCCATACGAGAGAGTGCTTTGTAAAGCGTGCCGTGAGAGGTAAGACGCCGAGCCTCGCCCGATCCTCGCAGTTGCTTGGCCATCTCAAAACCATGGAACTCGGAGCCAGAACTCACACCGACTCGGAGGATCGACTCCTCAATGGGAAGGATCGCTCCCGCTTTTCTACGCATATTCGAAGAATAGGAAGATATCGTCCTATTGTCAACCAACAAATGAACTAGCAATGATCACCGGGACATAACCGGCATTATGAACGGTACGCGAAACCCGTCTTTGGTCTCAGCGACGTCGCGGGGTTCTCCGGAATCGGTGTGGCGGCGTGTCGCAGGATTTCTTCTCTAGGCGGCTTCTTCGATCAAGGGCATTGTCGCAACCGGTTGGGACTCGGTGGTCTGGTGGCTTCGTCCCAGTGTCGCCATCGCCACGCCGATCAGTATGAGTGGGAGGGCAACAAACAGCGGCCCGGTGAACACTTCGCCTCCGAGGGTGACCGCGGCGATAACAGCCACGGCTGGATTTACGTAGGCGTAACTTGCGACCATCCCCGGTCGGACATTCTTAAGGAGGTAGATGTAGGCGGTGTAGGCAATCATCGAACCGAAGATCGCCAGGTAGGCCAGAGCAAGCCAGCTCGTTGCATCGGGCATCTCCGTGATCCGTTCGCCTCGTATCGGCCCAAACACCAGAAGAGCAGCCCCGGCGCTCAGAAGTTGTGCCGAAGGAGCCATGGCCGAGCTTTCCGGGAGATCAGCACGGGCGCTCCAAACTGAGCCGATCGACCAGAAGATCGGCGCGACAACGATCAGAATCGTCCCGGCGAGAGTTGACCGGAAGTCGCCCTCACCGACCAGGACGAGAACCCCGACAAGACCAAGTGCCAAACCGATCCACTCCCGTCTGTTTGGCCAGGCTCCGAGGAAGCCAGTGATCAACGCCACCCACATTGGAATAACAGCAACAGCCGTGGCAGCGACACCCGAACCGACACCGAGATCTTCGGCGATAGATACCAGTCCAATACCGCCAGCCATCATCAATAGCCCAATCCGAAACGAGTTCCACCACTGAGCCTTGGTAGGCCACGGGTGGCTTCGGACCCGGGCGATCACAGCTAGGACAAGGCCGGCGATCACGAACCGAATTCCGTTGAGCATGAAAGGAGGGAAGCCTTCAAGGCCAAAGCGGATAGCCAGATATGTCGTACCCCAGATGAAGTAGACCGCTAGGAACGCCACGCCGATCCTGAGAGTGTGAGATTGAGTGGACATCAAGGGTCTCTGTCTGTAATGAGCTATATGCCGATTGCTTATTACAAGTTAGTCGAAAGTCGGTAATGGATCAAATGACTCTTGGTTATTACACCAATTCGCCGAGTCAACGAACCGCACGGCACAACTGACGCCGCTGACGATCCTGACGACGCTTCGGAAGGTGATGCCAAGATGTCGGATTGGCATTCGCAATATCAGGTCGAGGTGTCACCGGGGTGCCCTCAGGATGCCCGGAACCCCTTCCACACCATGCATCAGTATTCCACTCGGTGCAACTGGGTGCACTCCCCTGCCACTGGCCAAAAACAGACGACAGACGACACCGACGATTGGGAGAACCCCGTCGCAACGGGATAGGAGGACACTCAGTGCAGTTCTGTGCGTCTGGGTGCTGGTGTTGGAGAGAGGACTCGAACCTCCACAGGGTGTTAAACCCCACCAGGTCCCCCTGGTATTTCTCCTCAATCAATCGTCTCTGGCGGCCACCCATACCGCAGCATCAAAGTCACCCTCGGCTTCCACGCCCCCACGGCCACGATGTCCGACTGACAGCTAGATGCGTCGGACTCACGGCTGACCAGCGGGAGTTACGCAGCAATTCTCGTCTAGCCTCCCGGCCGGATGCATAACTGTCCCAATTGCGGCGCGTCGAACCTCGAGTCACAGAAATTCTGTGGTGACTGCGGGCATGTCCTGGCTGTGATGTGTAGCAATGGCCATGAGAACCCGGCATTATGCACGGTCCGTAACGCCGTGATCAGCCGCCCATAAGTGGCTTCCTGACGGTCGATACCCGTTAGGTATCCTGAGCTTCACCAAAACGAAGGAAGCATGCATGAAGCTAAAACTGTTCTCGGTGCAGACCGGCAACCGAAAGACACAGTTCGACGCCCTAGAGGCCAATGTGAATCGGTGGCTCGCTGACCATCCGAACATTCTCATCGAGAACACGAACGATCTGTCCCAACCAAACATCAACTGGTCGCATTTAGCTTTGGCAGTCTGGTACACAGAAACGTAGTCATCCAGCGGCTTTGAAAGACCCAAGTTCGCCGGCCCTCATAGGGCGCCCATAACCGGCATTATGTAGCCCTCGTCCGCACGAATAAGTGCCGTTATGTGCTGTGGTTGAGGGCGTCGCTAGCCAGCCCCTCACTCCTTGGTGACACATGGGCTGACTACGAATCAGAAGGTTTGGCGTTCGAATCCTTCCGAGCGCGCCACTTGCCAAGCATCCTGGTCAGCACCCCAAAGTTGACCGCCCAGCCGACGCCGAACACCTTGCCCGGAAGGAACGGACCCTCAGGGTTCCAATAGGTGTTACGCACCCGTCCAATTGTCGGCATGCGAAAGTCATAGGGCACGAAGTCGGCTACTTTCCCGTGCCACGTTCTCTCATCCGGCGGCTTGCGAAGCTCCTGGATAATTGCGACAACCCCGATGATCGCGAAAGCCAGTCTCCAAATGTCCTTAACACTGGGCATCCGCCGTTCGCTGTCCATAGGCCGAAGGCTACCCAGATTGGCGGCCGGTCAGAGCGCCGCGTTCCTGGAAGAGCCTAAAGAGGGTGATGCCGCTGGCCTGAATCGCACACCAAACCATCGGGGCGGGCTGTCGGGACTGACCTCCATGGGTGCCGTTATGTGCCGACGGTTTTCAGGCGGGATTCTGTTCGTTGCTGGGGGTACTGGCGCTGGTGGGGCCTAGTAGAGCCTGTGCGATGAGCGCCCAGATTCGTGCTGTGCCGTTGATCAAGTGAAGAAACACGAAACCGAGTCCCACTCCGATAACGGCTACGACAATGGCCTCCCATACCTCATCGACTTCCCAGATGGTCCCGATATTTGGGTTGTACCAGTCTTGTTGATAGACGAGAGGAGCAAGGACCAGGGCGAACATCGAGAAACCAACCACCACGAACACGAAACCGACAATCCCGAACGGGAACTTGAGGAGCAGATAGAAAACCCGTTTCCACGTTTCGGAACTGACCACTAACTCTTTGAGCTTGGCCCAGAACCCCTCAGCCAACGAGATTCTCTCGGTGTGGGCTATTGAGGTTTCCAACAGTTGGTTGGTGGTAAGCCGCTCGAACTCTCCTAGCCCATAACTAGCAGCGACCATGCCTACCAGGATCGGGATTCCCATCAGGGTGATCAGCAGACCGAAACCGAGTGAAAAACCAGTAACAAGAAACACGAAGTAGAAGATTCCCAACGGGAACGCCAGCAGCAAATATCCGACGCTTCTCCAAGTCCTCGACTGTGTAACCACTCCAAAGAACAAGACTGCCTCCTTCACAGAGCTAAATCGAAGCTACACACCCGGACCCACCACCTGCCGCCCATAAGTGCCGTTATGTGCGGTTGGCTAAGACGGCTAGCTCCATTTGACAGGCACGATCTGGTGGGTGTCAGAGAGTCCTTTGAGAGCCACGATTTTGGGTTCGCCAGTCGTGATCTCACTCATTGAGCCGATCAGGTCTCGTGTGGTGGAAGAGATCATGATCTCATCTGCTCCTGCTGCGGAAGCCACCCTCGCCGCCTTGTTGACTGTCAGGCCGAGAATATCTTTACCTGTGTCGAGGACTTCGCCGGTGTGAACTCCGATCCGCACCGAGAAAGGAGCTTGGAGACACGCTCGTTGTATCTCAAGCGCGGCTCGGATCGCTTCGCGGGCAGACCTAAACGCCAACATCGCTCCGTCCCCGAGGAATTTCACCACGTTGCCATCGTGCGACTCCGTGATTCGACGAATCGTTGCTTCATGATCGTGGATCATTCGAGCCCACTCAACGTCCCCTACAGACTCCGCGAGTCGAGTCGAGTCAACAATGTCGGTAAATTCGAGAGTTGTTGTGCCTTCAAGTCCCTCGGGGACCGCGTCGCCGCGAAGAACCGAATCCATCAGATTGTCAAGGCCTTTGGTGAGTTCGACTCCGTAAATCTGCTGATTCGAAACAGGTATCGAGTTCTGCCAATGGACGATGCGCCACGAACCCGAATCCAGCCGAAGGAAGGCTGTATGGCGCATCGGCGTCGTGGTCTCCGTGGTGCGTAGCGTCGTGAACAGAGTCCCCCAACCGAAGTTGTTCTCTTCGAACGCCTCGGATTGGTCTATCTCGATCTCCCAACTTGGCATCTCCGTTGCCTGCGCAGCAAAAACCCCGCGGAACTCTTCAGGTCCAGCCCACCACTCATCGACATCAAAACCCAAAACACGTAGGTGCGAAGAATCCGAGAACAGGTTCGAAATCGTTTCGACGTCCCCTTGTTGCCATGCGGCGATGACTCTTCGGAGCACAGCTTCGATCTCAGGAGATGACACGGCGGCCATCCCCGCAGATTAGACCCCGCGTATAACCGGCATTATGTACGGTCCGTGATGCCCTGGGACAGGCGTGCACAAGTGCCGTTATGGGCGGGTACATTCAGTGGGATGTTGAGGATGGACCTTGTCGTCAGGTGAGTCCACAACCTCGAGTCTCATATGTCACCGTCCACACACCGGGCGGATCCAGTTGTAGAAATCAACTGCCAGAACGAGTCCGTCTTTGGTGTCGGCCTGTTCGAAGAATTTTAGGATCTCATCTGTCGGTCCGGTAACCACCAGGGTTTCCACCTGCGGGTCGGTGTCGGCCAGGTATGTATTGGCTCGCTGCACCGATTCTTCAACTCCTCCGGCGAGGAGTTCGGCTGTCACGTCTGGATGTTGGGCGAGATGATTGATTGAGCGGCGGACCTCCTGCAGAGCGTTCCGGACCGAAGGGCGACTCACTCCGAAGTCTCCGCCTGCGCTCGCCGAGGAGCCGGCAAAGATATTCGATGGTATATGGTCGGTCCCGACGCACGTCGAGTATCCCAACATACGAAGCGGGTCGGAGGCTGCGACTGCCGGGTCGGCCTCGGAGAGAAGGAACCCGGCCCAGACAACACTCACATCAGAACCGGGAGAGTCGGCCAGCGACTGGGCTTGGTCAACCGAGATCGGGTCATAGAAACGGACCGACACGGTAGCGACAGCTCCGTCACCCAACCGGGCGAGTACTTCTTGTGCAACTCCCCCGATCCTGGAATCGGAGTCGACGAAAGGCCAGAACGCCCCCCCGTCGGCACCACCAAACTTGAAGAGGCCCATTCGTGACGACACAGTGCCAAGATCAGCCATGCCGGCTCCGACGGGCATCTGGACCGCGGCAGTGAACGTCCTGTCAAACACTCCGGAATCGATGGAGAACTCATCGACGACCGCTCCCTCATTGAACAAACTGGCCACGTCGTAGGTGGCTCGAGCCGCCGCCTCCGCTCGGCCGCCCCTGTTTATTAGAAGCGGTTGGACAATGAGGTTCGAGATAACAATGAAGCCGACAGCGAGCAGGATGATCATGCCGGCGGCGTCTAACACCGTGCGCCACAGCGCCCGTCGAACCGAACGACGCAGGGTTCGCGGATCAACGTCAGCGACACCCAACGCTGTTAGATCCACGGGAGGAACGCCATCCAGGATCGATTGACATACCGAACATCCACCAACATGCTCCTCGAGTTGGTCACGGACCGGCTGGTCGAGTCGCTTGTTGACGTAGTCCTCAAGAAGTTCCTGAGCTTCTTCGTGGTTCATAAGTTGGCCTCCGAGTAGTGAGCACGAAAGGAAACCCTGGCTCGGTGAATGAGTACTTTCACCGCGGCAAGCGAGCAACCAATGGCTTCAGCAACCTCCGCGTAACTCAAACCCGCCTTATCAGTCAGAAGAAGAGCGATTCGCTGCCGTTCGGGCAGTTTCGACAACGACTGTTCGATCAGCATGAGTTCAGTGACATCAGTGTCGGCGACACCCTCATCATCGAACTCGTCAACCGGAACAGCGCGTCGCCGCCGCGCGTCGTCGATGAAGACCGTCCGGGCAATCGAGAACAGCCACGACCGGGCATCCCCACCCCGGTAACCGCTCATAGACCTCGTAGCCTTGACGAAGGTGTCTTGCATCAGATCCTCCGCCCAAATCGGGTCACCACACAGAGACACCAAGAAGGCGTAAACCGCGTCCGCATGCCATCGATAGAAACGCTCGATGGGATTGAGTTCGATGGGTTTGACAGTAGGCACACGTTCTTGGTCTCCTTGGCCGGTTTCTCTCTCCTAGGAAGACGAGCCGGAGGACAAAAAAGTTATGGTCGTTCGTGGATCTTTCGACATTCGTCGAGTAGCCGCGCTCGCGAGAAACCCTGGACACCGTCCGAATTCGTCGAACAAAAGCCACAGAGTCCGACACGAAACAGAGTCGCACCCGGAACCACAACTCGACGCGGCTTGAGGAAGAAGTCAGGAACCGCCCCTAAACGCAGATGGCCTCGCACGAATCAGAACCAGCCGCACATAACCGGCATTATGTACGGTTTCTGAGGTCGTGATCAGCCGCCCATAAGCGCCGTTATGTGCGCCGGGGAGGATTGGTCTGAAGGTCAGCGGCGGCTTATCAGGACGGCAGTGGACAGGCCCAGGAGGCTGCCCGTAGCAGCAAACACGACGCTCTCGAGAACCGCTCCTCCGGTTGGGAGCAGCGACGGCCCTTCGAGATTGCCAGAAGCTGAAAGAATGCCGGTCGTCACCAGAGCCAGGACCAAACCAACTGCACTAAGAATTACGAGTCGAACCGTCGAGCTACCTCGTTCCAGTGAGTCGACGATCTGTGGCGTGCCCGCAACGATCAACGGTGCCAGGTGGTAGGTCGTTGTCGAAGAGATGAGTGCAAGCACTAGCCACAAGGCAGTGAACCCAGCCCCGTAAAGGAGTCCCTTAGGGAGTATCGCTGACGAGTTGATATCGGTGTTCATCGCCAACCTCAACGATGTCGAGAATCAAAATATCCGTTGACTGTCAACCCTGAGACACTCGTGATGTGAGTGCCCGCTGGACCCAACGCACATGAGTGCCGTTATGTGTGGGGCTCATCCGCTGGTTGGTGGGAGTTGGGGGACGGTGGTTTCGCTGACCCAGCTGGTGAAGAACTGGCTGAGGTCGTCGCCGCTTATCTCTTCGGCGATGGTTTGGAGGTCTTCGATTTCGGCGGTTGCGTGGAGGTTGCGCTGGATGAATTCTTTGATGGTGGCGAAGAACGCCTCGTCTCCGATTTCGAGTCTCAGGGCGTGGTAGAGGAGGGCTCCACGCTGGTAGGTCGCGCTATCGAGGATGTCATCGATAGAGTCAATCTGGTCGAGGGGTCTGGTCGTGTCGGGAACGTTTGATGATAGAAAGCTTGAGGTGAACGCCGTGTCGCGCCCCTCATACTCAGCGAAGAGCGATTCGGTGTAGGTTGCGAGCCCTTCCCAGAGCCAGCCGCTCCCCTCAGTCTTGCTGGTGACTGCGTTTCCGGCCCATTGGTGGGCCAGCTCGTGGACGAGAACTGTCCTTGGCATTGATTCTGGGATCAGAATCCGCATGGGAGAGGCCAGGGCGAATTGGGCTCCGTTGATCGCTGACAATCCGAGCCTCCCGTAGGGGAAGGGCCCGAAGATGGTTTCGAGAAAGTCGAGCATCACGGGTACGTCCGCCTCCCAAGCGTCGCGGACCCCAGGGATGGACGGGGTCAGAGCGAACTCGATCGGAATTCCGTTCCACTCGATCTCCGAGAGTTCGTGCTCAGCAATAGTGAAGGTCGCACCGTTGACTTCTCGTTGGGTGTCCCAAACGAAGAACTCTTCGTCATCTATAGGGAAACCGCTCGCAGTCGCGGTGAAACCGTCGGGCACGTCGATCCGAAAGATCGTCCTTGCCGGGTCATAGATTGATTCGCTGATAGGCGTCCAGGTAGCTGCGGCACCGGGAAACCCGTGGACCAGCACCCGCCGACCAGGTATTACATCCCACCCCATCGAGAACGGGACACCCTCAGGCCGGTACGGGGCCGGTTCGCTTTCATAGTCCACTGTGACTGTGAACTCGTCACCTGATGTGAGCGGCTCATCGAGAGTCATGACGAGCTCAGGTCCCGCGGTGACAAACTCGACGCTCTCTCCGTCAACGGACACCGAAGCGACTATCAGGTTTCGGGCATCTAACGAAAACCGCTGCAGATCCTGGATCGCTACTGCAGTGATCGAGACCACACCTTGCAGCGCAGTGAGATCATCGGAGACAACCAGCGTCCAGTCGTACAACAAGACGTCGTATCCACCGTTGCCGCTATCCGGGAACAGGGTCGAATCCCCACCCGTGTCACCAACCAGCGCCGCATCGATTTCCCGCAACTTGAGTGTCGTCGTGGTGGTCGATGAGGACGTTGTGGTCGTTGTCGGCGGCGTGGTCGAGGAAGTTGTGGTGTTGGGCGGTGGAACGGTCGAGGAGGATGTCGTGGCAGCGACTGTCCCCGAGCAGGCAGAAACCACCAGCACCAGACCGACCCACCAGGCCCACGACCTCGCATACCTCACCAAGACCACAGCAGCAAGACATTCGAACCTATTCCATAGACATTGCCCAAAAGGCGAAAACCCGACACTTGGTCCACCCGAATTCCCCCGCCCATAACCGCATTATGAGTGATTGCTAGAACCCTGTTGTGATTGGGGGTTTGGAACTGTTGTGGGTGTTTCGGCCGCGATCAGATGGCATGCCTGGCAAGAACCAGGGCTGTTGTCCTCTAGAGCTGGTCGCTATGGTCCCCATACCATCGATGAAATAGACCTAGGTTCAGGAGTTCTTAATGGTGGTTGGAAGGTTTCGGTTAGCAGGGACGGTGATGCTGGTGGTAGCCGTCCTGGCCACGGGGTGCACAGTTGGTTCGGGAGATCTGATCACCGAATCGCGGGATGTGAGCGGTTTCGACGAAATCGTTCTGTTGGGCAGTGGCGACGTGATCATCGACATGACCGGCACCGAGTCGCTTGAGATCGAGGCGGATGACAACGTCATGCCGTTGTTGACTAGTGACGTGATCGATGGACGGCTCGAACTGGGGGTGGACGGTTCGATCACAACGACTCGTGGGATCACCTACACGATCACGGCTGCCGAACTGGTGGGGGTCATTATCAGAGGCAGCGGCGACGTGAACGGCACTGATATCAGCGGCGACTCGTTCCAAGTCACCATCGAAGGGTCGGCCACAGTCGATCTGACCGGGACGAGCAGTGACCTCAAGGTGAGGATCGCAGGGTCTGGCGATTTCGACGGCCGGGATTTGGAATCGGCCACGGGCACGGTAACGATCGATGGTTCGGGTGGCGCTCTGGTCAACGTTACAGACGACCTGACAGTGACCATCAATGGTTCAGGCGACGTGGAATATATGGGCGACCCGGTCCTGCACCAGACCATCAATGGATCAGGCGACGTATCCCGACGCTGATCGGCTTTTCTGAAAACCTTCGCACTGCCTCTAACCGGCGCTGTGAGCAGCCGACCTGCCCGCCCATAACCGGCTGGGAGGGATACTTGGGACTGGTGTGGCACGCACCGGTCGGGCGGTGGATCACCTGTTGAGCTGTTAGCTCCAGTTCGGTCGGGTCCGGTCCGCCGTTCCGGTGGTGCATGTCACCCCTTTGCCCATAAGCGAGTGAAAGGGGCGGCAAATGTCGATGGTACGGAGTGTTGTTGGTGGTGTGGATACTCATGCTGACACCCATGTGGCGGCAGCGGTCGATCAGAACGGCGGTTTGTTGGGCATCGAATCGTTTCCAGCATCCGAAACCGGATATCAAGAGTTGCTGGGTTGGCTGGTCGGTTTCGGTGAGCTGGTTCGGGTGGGTGTTGAGGGGACAGGATCGTGGGGTGTCGGATTAACCCGGTTCCTCGGTGATCAAGAGGTCGTGGTTATCGAAGTGGATCGGCCTAACCGTCAGAAACGACGCAAACAGGGGAAGTCTGATCAGACTGATGCTCTAGCTGCGGCTCGTGCAGCATTGTCGGGGGAGGCGACGGTCACCCCGAAAGCTCGCAATGGCCCTGTGGAACAGGTCCGGGTTCTGATGGTGGCGAGCAGTTCGGCACGCCAACAACGCATCCAATCGTTGAACCAGTTGCGTCATCTGGTGTTCACAGCCCCCGAGGAGATCCGGCTCCGTTCAAGACAGACCGCATAAGACCGGTCTCGTCACTGAGGCAGCAAACATGCGACCTAATCGGGGTTCTGACCCGGTCATCTTCACCACGTATCTGGTGATCCGGAACCTGACGCAAAGACGCATCCGACGCTCAACGCCGAAATGCGGACATCGACGAGATGCTCACGACCCTGCTCATCCAGACCGCTCCGGGACTGTTCGACCTCTACGGCGTCGGTGTCGACACTGCAGCCAGTCTCCTGGTCGCTGCTGGGGACAATCCCGAACGGCTTCACGCCGAGGGGTCGTGGGCGCATCTGTGTGGTGTCACCCCGCTCCCCGCCAACTCAGGCAAGACAACCACCAGGTTCCGGTTGAGCCGGGGAGGCGACCGTCAAGCCAACGCCGCCCTCTACCGAATCGTGTTAACCCGCATGTCCAGCCACCAAGAGACCCGCACCTATGTGGCCAGACGTAGAGACGAAGGGCACAACACTGCCGAGATCATGCGATGCCTGAAACGATATGTGGCCCGCCAAACCTACAAACACCTACCCCAGACGACCTGACATCTTGGGAGGGGTCTGACCCAATTAACCGGCTGACGTGGTCAGAGACCACTGTCCTAATAATGACCTGTCGACCCCACCCGCCTTCTTCAAGGCGGACCGTGTGACCTAATAAGAGCCTGCCCACCAATCAGGTGTGGCCCACCCCAGTCCTGTCCACAACCCGCCGGCACCTTGCCATAAGAGATTCATTATGGGCGGTCGAGGTCAATGGCTGCGATAGAAGTGGCACAGAATAGTTTCTCGAAGTCCTTCTCCTTTGAGATCCGGTTGCTCGATCAGGCTAAGGAGGAACTCCGAGTGCGGGTGCTTCTCTGGGGTGGCGTTGGTTCTGTCGAATTTCACTCCCACCAACCGGTCGATCAATTCGAGGGGGACATGCCCGCCCCTTACCGCTGCAGATCTCTCCACGTCGACCGCCGGAAACGAACCGTTCACGTCCTTGGCCGCAAAAAGAGGGTCGTGAAGTAACAGTGGCACCTCGGCCTCCGCACAGAACGCTTCCGCGGCGGCCAGATCTGTTATCTCGCTTTCTCCGGCCAAATTCAAAGAAGTCGCGCTCACGTAGTTGATACCTGCCGCCTCGAGCTCGGTCACTAGGTTCGAAAACAATACGTTCCCACGCGGCTCAAGCAACTGGATGTAAGGCGTTCCCTCCCGGGTACTAACCAAGTGAGGAGGGATTTCCGAGCCAATCACCTCACGAATCAGCGGGAGCCGCACATGGCAGATGGCCCCCAAAGTTCGCCTGAACCGTTCAATGTCGTCAATCAGCAGCCGAGTGACCTCATTCGTTATGCGGCTCCGGTCGACCAACGGGAATACGTACGCCGCTGACGACAGAACGCTCATCGGCTTTTCGAGATCATCATCCCGCTTTGCGGCCAGAGCCCGTCTCCTGGCATCTCCATCGGTGCCCGAGAACACCATGACGTACACGCTGTGATATTGGACGGCCACAAAACCACCCTCTACCACCGTTGCCGCGGCGTGTTATACGTCGATCGGATTCGCTAGGGAACGGCCTCGCCGTGTCATCTCGCTACCCGCTCAACATCTGCCGTTTAGCCTCCACTCGCTCCAGCAGCGGCTTCATGCCCAGTTCTCTGGCTATGACTGTGGCCCTTCTACCTCGACAGGTTCCTCCAGCTTCTCAAGGATGCGAGCGGTCTGCTCTTTGAGGGTTTCGAGGTCGGCCATCATACGATTGGGAGGAAACGACTCCGGCATGTTGGCCAACATCCGATCACACATCTCCGAACACCTCTCCCCCATAGCAAAGCCCCCTCCCTCGGCCATCTTTCGCATCGCCAGCAACATCCCGGCTGCAAGCACTGTGAAGATGATGAGGCGTCTCATTTCTACCGACCCTCGAGTCTGCGGCGTTTAGCATCGAACTCCTCGTCGGTGAGTTCGCCCGCCGCGTAACGTTTACGCAGCACCTCGAGGGCGCTTTCATCCCGTTCGCTGTCCTGGTCGTGGTCGTCGTCCATCATGCCCCATCGGACCCATGCCCATCGGGCCCATCCCCCTTCCTTTCCCAGAACCTCGACGCCCGAAGCCAAACATCCTCGACATCATGAGCAACATGAAGATCAGGCCGATGATCGGAAAGATCACCCACCATCCACCGCCATCAAACATTGCCTCACCTCCTCTTGACGACGCTCGGTCACGCCCGCTTCGTCACCGACCGATGGCCGGCCATCGCAACGAGGGCACGGTCGTGCTGTGCGGAACCGTGTTGTGAACAGCCTCTGAGCAGTCGACGGTCCCACGCCGCCGACAGTATTGGATAGAGACGCTGCCAACAGGGCCCTGGACACAAAATGGAGCGGTCGCGTCTGGTAAATGAGGCTGACTACTTATGGACTAAGACCTGGCGCCGTGCGTCAATATCGCTCATGTCGGACCTCCTGATCGGTTCGGCTTGGCCGGTTCCCGGTGTCTCTTCCACCGGGCTGGCCGTTTGATGGGCTAGTCAAGCTGTCACACCGACGTTGTTGGATATCTAGAAGTCCAACGCCTCCATCACCGCCCGCAATTGCTCTTTGGTGGTCCGGGTGTAGCCGGCGGTCGTCTGGGGGCGGGAGTGGCGTCCACTGGTCGACCTGAGCCGCCCATAAGTGCCGTTATGTGCGGTTTGCGGTTGCGTATTCGACCGCCGCGTTGATGATGATCTTGATCACTGCAAGGTCCTCCTCGTCGCGAGGTGCGTAGACCATCAACAGGTTCGGGATCGAGCCGTTCAGCGCCAACGGATGCTGTTCTCCCCAACCCTTGTCGACCACCTCGGTGACCTGATGGGCGGGCAGCTTCATATGCATGCTGCCTCCGTGGGGCTGTGGGTGAATGTGAGCGAACTCACGTCCAACCATGATTGCTTCCTGGTTTGTGACGGGAACGTCCGGTGCAACGGTGAGGGCACGCGCCCCAGGAAGCGACGTTCTACTCGGCTGTTCAACGACCTTCGGAATGGAGAAAACCCAATCTGTCATCCGGGCTAGGAGTTCGTCGCTCGCCGTTTGGTCGAGCTGAATGTGGGGGATGCCCTTCGTAACGTCAGGTGCTAACCCCGTTCTGGACGAAAGGAACAATTCATCAGCATTCATGTTGCCTGTCACCGTAGGCAAGTGAGAACCAGTCAAGCCGTTCGATGTTTCCGGGCGAGTCACCTGGGGGCCGAGACTAAATCCATGCCAGCCGCCCATCACCGCCGCTATTCGCGGGTAGCGAGAGGGTTTGGCGGTGGTGCTATTGGCTAGCCATTTGTTCGGGTGAGACGAATCAGCGGCAGTTCGCGTCCTGCTTTCTCCTGATAGTCAGCGAACATCGGCACCTGAGCGGTGAGATTGTCCCAGAACACCTGGCGTTGGTCAGACGGGAGCACCGAAGCTTCAGCCTCATAGAAATCATCCTGTTTCCGAACCCACACCCCGGGATTGGCGACAAGATTCAAATACCACTCCGGCTCTTTGGGGCGACCAGCGTTGGACCCGATGACCACCAAGTTCCCGCCGTCGGGGAAAGATCCCAGGGGAACCCGCCTGATCTCGCCTGATGTCCGGCCGGTGGTGTAGAGCAGGATCAGATTATCGCCCGCGGGGTGGTCTACGTCTTGCCCGTTCGACGCCAAATACGTCTGTATGTGATCTTCGGCGTACTGGCTTGGGTTGACTGTCGCTCGTTCCTCGACGCTCATTCGCTTGATCCTTCCTAGAGGGCGATCAGCAAACCCAACACGGCCCAGCATTCCCGCATTCCAGTCCGTCGATGAAACTGAACACGATGCTGCTGGCGCAAGTATCAGCTCCGCACATAAGTGCCGTTATGTGTGTCTGTTCCGAGGTTTGTCTTCGTCACTCCGGTAATCGTTAGGGTTCTTAGTCTCGCTGTGCGGGGTGGAAAGGCATCGACGCTGAGCTGATCAACAAGGTCACCTGGAAGATTCCTAACGCGTTGGCCCTGATTGGGTCGGCGTCTGGTGAGGAGTGGAACGCGATGACGGCGAGTTGGATCACCCAGCTCAGCATGGAGCCGGTTCTGATTGGTATTGGTATCGACAACACCGCGGTGACCCATCGTCTAATTACAGAGGGCGGCTCGTTCTCGGTGAACTTGTGGTCCTCAGAAGACACCCGTGTTTTTGTGAAGTTCTCTAAGCCGGCTACGAGGGATGACAACACACTTAATGGTCGTGCAGCGCGGGTTGCAACGACCGGCGCTCCAATCTTCGACGAAGCTCTTGCATGGATGGATTGTGAGGTGCATCAAGCGATCAACTTCGGGACTCACACCCTGTTTGTCGGTGAGATTGTTGATGCCGGGATCAATAACGACGACCAGCGAGCCTCGGCCATGTCAGACACCAGGATGAAATATGGGGGAGTGAAACGGGGTGGTCACTGATCTATCGACCCCACAGGTGGGTTGGGGCGAGATGGGGAATCCTTGGGCCGTCTGAACCGTCCATAAGTGCCGTTTGGTCGCCCGGGTGATGCCGTAAGTCTTCTGAAGATGGGTCGTGGGATCGAAACTGACATGCCAACATTGAGTGATGTGTTCAACAGAGGAGTTGAGCCAGTGAGCGCCCGGTCGTCTTGCGATGGTCGTCGCTAAGACCTTCGCAATTTTTCTTGTCGCGGTGATCGCCGAACTCGGTGGCGCGTACGCAATCTGGCGCTGGCGACGCGACGCCGGATCTGCATGGCTGATCGGAGCCGGGATCGGTGCTCTCTTCCTGTACGCCCTCGTTCAGACCTTCCAGCCGGCAGCGTCGTTCGGTCGCCTCTACGCGGCCTACGCCGGGGTCTTCCTCCTTGGCGCCATGACGTGGGGTTGGATTATCGATGGAGCGCGGCCAGATACTGCCGACCTTCTCGGTGGTGGCATCGTCCTAGTAGGCATCACAATCATCCTCTGGGGTCGCAACCTCACCCTGTAGACGTCAAGACCTCCACGATCCCGACTATCCAGCAGCCAGACATAAGGGCGCGTGATGTGCGGTCTGGGGAGCGTATTGTTGGAGCTAGCCGGTCGGCCTGGCCGGTCTGGAGGCACTAATGGGTAATAAGGACAAGGGCGGTCGGAACACCAAGAAGGCTCCGGCCAGAGATCTCAAGCAGAAGCGCGCCGAGAAGAAGGCGAAGCGGGAGGCTCTCAAGGGCAAGCGGAACTCGGGTTCCTTCTAGTCAAGCTCCACAGGTGTGTGCGCACAACGGGTCGCTATGCGACCCTCGCCAACCAGTGTCCAGGTAGCGCATAAGTGCCGTTATGTGCAGGCGATACATCAGTTGAAGAGTCAGCTAGCCAGACGGACTCCAACTGGCTATGTCCTCATCTCTAACACCTAAGAGGGAGCCGTTCTGGGTTCTGAACACGTGGATCTGGTGGGCCGTCCACTCCATCGTCAGCTCGCCCAGGTAAGTCATCATCTCCCCCAAATAGACCATCTCACCATCGGGACCTTCTGCCTCGATCGAGTACGCCTGGCCTACTTCCCAATCCATGGCTGTACTTATACCACCGGGCTGCGACCAACCCTCCGATCTAGGCGTACTAAGCGCCGTTATGTGCGGGTTTGGTCCGGGTTGCTCGCCTGACTTGGCACGATCGTGTGTGAGACGTCGGGTAGCCTTCTTTGGTTTAGTAGCCACGTCTCCATTACTCCTTTGCCTTTGACGTCAGTCTCAGATCTTGTGTCGAAGAGGAATTCATCTCTGAGCAGGTCGTAGGTAATAGCGGAGACTTGTGTGCGACCCGGGGTTCCAGTCGATTCCATTCGACTAGCGGTATTCACGACGTCCCCCCACAGGTCGTAGGAGAACTTCCGTCGCCCAATGACTCCTGCAACTACTGGCCCAGAGTTGATCCCTATGCGGAATGTGATCGGATGGCCACCAAATTCCCTATCCGCAACATGGTCTTGGATTCGGAGGGCAAGGTCGGCGATGACGTGGGCATGATCATCCCGCGGGGTGGGAACGGGCATTATGCGTGGTCTGCTAGTAGAAGGTCTTTAGGGCTCGAAGGCCGGTCGTCCAGTTTTCTGAGCGTTGAGCCACTAGGCCCACACCCTGGTGCGCCAACAACCATCTCACTGAACATTCCGGCACGGAACCCCGTCACAACGGGCTCCCCTACCCATTGAACAGCTAACGCGGCTTCGGTCAACCTTCGGAGGTGTCTTCCGGGTGTCATCCCGGGGGGTCCACGAACCCCATTCGAACCCCTCTGCTCCCCACCTCTCCACCACCATCCGAGACACGGTCCGAGTCTCGTTCTCCACCAGCCACGGGAAGGCATTTTCCTCGCATCAGAAAACCGGGAACGCCCCTCGGGCCGTCCACCAATTTCCGGATGTCCACCAGATACCTTCCCGGGTCTCCCCTGCGATCCGGGGGTATCGACCTGTGCGCCTGGCGGCCACCAAAGACATCTAGCGGTGGTCTATTGAATTCCGTGATCTACCACCTGAACGGTGTGGATTCCATGGGGTCTGGCTCCTTCTTATCTGGGTTCAGCTCAGAAGAGGGACTCGTGCCATCAGCTCTCCTGCGTCATCGGGGATGACGGTGGGAGGTTCGCCGGCCAGTCGTTCGCGGAGCAACAAGGTCTTGGTTCGGCTGGTCAGCAGTGCCAGGACCTGATATTCCTGCACCTCGGACTTTTGTCGGAGATGCCACGCTCCATATGCGGTCTTCCGTCGCCATCGCCAAAAGTCGAGCCGGTCGCCGAGAATGGAGATCGAACCACGCCATCCCTTCGTCCGGTATGTAGCCCTGTCAACTTCGGCGTTAGAAAGGTTGATAGCGGGATCCGCGTCTCGAAGCACAACGATGGCCTTACGGGATAGATAGGCGGCGTAGGCAAAGGCTGCAAGAACGGCCAGCGGGAAGATCCGGCCCCGCAGATCGAGGTTGGCCAACGTGCAAAGTGGCGAATTCTGGGCGAAGCATGCCGCTCCTCCGTACCAATTGGCCATCACGTGTTCCCAAACCACCCAGAAGTAGACCACGACAGGGATCAGGTAGAAAACCCGGCTCGAACGTCGCCGAGCAGCCCAAATCGCCAAACCAAGAGACAACCCCAACCCGAATGACAGAGCCCCGTGCCCACTCCACACCACCCCGAGAAGCTCCTGCATTTCGGGGAAGAAGAAGCTGGCATTGTCGGCAAAATCGGAACGACCGCTAAAGGTCAACACCGTCGCTTCCGCGCCAACCAGGCTTCGATAGATCTGACCCAAACCAAACGCAAAAGCCGAGCTCGGTGGGCCGCCCAGACCCTGATGAAGGAACACCATAATGTCTTCACTAAACGCCATCCCCGCCCCGGTGGCCCCGGCCAACACCGCATAGTCGAGCGGACCGGCGAGGCTTCTCAACCCCGTGCGTCGCCACCAGACAAAGATCAGAAGAGGTCCGACTTTCCAAAACTCCTCGGTTATCGGTGCCCACAGATCTCTACCCAGGTTGTTGATCCGCAGGTCCCAGCCGGCGCTAGCCAGAGCCTCAAGACCGCTTCTAGTCCAATCCTCGATCGGCAAGGCACCAAGGGCCCATTGGGAGACGGCAGCCAACAGAAACACCGGACCCATCCCAAGCATGAAGAAACCCCCGAGATGCTTCCACGAGATACTCCGCCACGGCAAGGACACCAACGCAATCATCAGCAGGAAGGGCACCGACCAGACTGAAATCCGGAGCAACTGGCCACTGGTGATGATCAGCAAGTAGACCCACGAAAGGCCCGCAACCGTCAAGACCACCAGTTCCCAGACGGGCCGATTCCGAAGCCGGCTCACTAGGTCAAGACCAACCGGAGCGCCGCCAGTCATCAAAATCCCCAATCGCCTTTGGAGATTTTGATGAATTTGTCGATTTGCTCCTTGATGTCTCCACCGACACTGCCCTCAGGGGCGTGCTTGATCATTATCAGGTCTTCGTAGGCATCAAACGCCTTTTCCTGTTTTCCCTCATCGGTATCTTGGGATGCGATGCCATACATGGCCTTACCGGCGTTGTAGACGCCCATATATGGAGAGAGCGGTCCAAGGTTCTTGTCAAGAAGATCCCCGAGATATTTGCCTCCTACCCCGGCACCCGCGGCACCGGCAGCCGCCGCGGCGGCAGGGGCTCCGGCCGCCTGAATCGCGCAGCCCACACACAACCCCTCTGCAAATGACCAGCCGCCGGTCAACGCCGAAATCAGAAAGGTGAGCAAGGCTGCTAAAGCTCCCCACATCACCGCTCGAATCCAAATTCTACGGATCAGTCGCGGTGTCGGCAGCAGGGTCAAGGCCATGGTCTCTCCAATAGGCGCCGTCTGAACCTATCAAATCTCGCTAATCCAGGGACTACCGATCTGCCAGCCCTGCGTTGACGAACGGGGCCGACGTCTCGCCGGCATGAAGAAGATGAACTGACCTGTCCCGGCGCGTGAGTTTGACTCACGCTCTCCATGTAGGTCAGATACAACGTTTCGTCTAACACGAGAGGATTTCGCGATGACATCCGCTGCTGCGCGGGCCGTAGACGCAACCAAAATCTATGGGGAAAGTGATACGAGCGTTACCGCCATCGACCGCGTCTCGGTTGAGTTTGAGCAGGGCAACTACACAGCGATCATGGGCCCGAGTGGGTCGGGCAAGTCCACGCTCATGCATTGTATGGCTGGACTCGACGATCTGACGTCAGGGCAAGCGTTCATCGGCGATCAGGACCTCGGCGTGCTCGCCGACCGCGAGCTCACTGAGCTGCGACGTGACCGGGTGGGCTTCATCTTTCAGACCTTCAATCTCGTTCCGACCTTGACCGCCATCGAGAACATCACCCTGCCGATCGACATCGCTGGTCGTGACACAGATAGCGAATGGCTCGACTCGGTCGTGAAGAACCTCGGGCTCGACGACCGGCTCGCCCATAGGCCCGCCGAGCTGTCGGGCGGCCAACAGCAGCGAGTGGCGGCCGCACGAGCACTGGCAAGTCGACCGGAGATAATCTTTGCCGACGAGCCGAGCGGCAACCTCGACTCCACCGCGAGCGCAGAGCTTCTCGAGCTTCTCCGCACGGCTGTTCGCGAGTTCGGCCAGACAATCGTGATGGTCACCCACGACCCGATTGCGGCCAGCTACGCCGACCGGGTGGTCTTTCTCCAAGACGGCCGCATCGTCGACGAAATGGCCGAGCCGACCCCCGAGAGAGTTCTAGACAGAATCAAGTCACTCGGGGACTGAGATGCTTCGAGTCACTCTCAAAGGTATCTGGGCCCACAAGCTACGCCTGAGCCTCACCGCCCTCGCAGTCGTCCTTGGCGTTGGCTTCATCGCCGGCACCTTCATCTACACCGACACCATCGGCAAGGCATTCGACGGCATCTTCGACGACGCCTTCGAGGGAGTCGACATCGTGGTCTCAGCCGACTCAGAGCTCCAGTTCGGAGAGGGCATTTATCTCCCGGAGGAGGAGGTCCTTGCATTGGCCGAGGTCGAGGGCGTCGACCGGCTGGATCCGTTTCTTCAGGGCCTCGGAGTCGTCGTCCTCGACAACGAAGGTGAGCCGATCGGCGGAGGAGGTCCACCCCAATTTGCCTTCAGCTTCATGGAGACGGACGCCGACACCGGCGGCTTCACCCTCCGCGATGGCGATTACCCCCAAGGCTCCGATGAAGTGGTGATCGATGCCACCACCGTGGCGGACAGCAACTTCGCGTTGGGGGACAGTGTCTCGATTGTGGCGCCAACCGGACCGGCCACCTCCTACACACTCGTCGGGATTGCCGGTTTTGGAGAGGAAGACAACCTCGGTGGCGCCACGTCGGCTCTGTTCGACCTTCGCACCGCGCAATCAATTCTGGGACGTGAAGGACAACTGACCGGTGCCAGCATCCAGGTCACACCGGGGGACGACGTAGATGACGTCATCGCCCGACTCGAGCCGTCACTCCCCGAAGGCGCCCGGGCGATATCAGGTCAGACCGCGGCAGAGGAACAGGCCGGCGAGGTCCAGGAAGGGCTGGCGTTCATCAACACCTTCCTTCTCAGTTTTGGCTTCATTGCCTTGTTCGTGGGCACATTCACCATCGCCAACACGTTTCGGATCATCGTGACCCAGCGGACGAGGGAGTTGGCACTGCTGAGGGCACTCGGCGCCTCGGCCCGGCAAGTGAACCGGATGGTGCTGATCGAGGCAGTCATTATCGGTACCGTTGCGTCCGTTGCCGGCATCGTTGTGGGACTTGGTCTCGCTCTGCTCCTCAAAGTCGGGCTCGAAGCGTTCGGCCTTGCCCTCCCATCGGCGTCGCTGACCTTGCAACCTCGTACGATTTTCGTGGCGCTCATCGTGGGAATCGGGGTAACCGTGATATCGGCGGTTCTCCCGGCCAGACGAGCATCGCGGGTGGCACCGATGGCCGCCCTCCGCACGGATCTCGTCGCTCCACCTCGCAAGGCGTTGACACTTCGCGCGATCGTTGGCTCGACCGTCACGGCGTTCGGTCTCGCCGTGCTGTTCTTTGGCCTGTTCGTCAGTCTCGAAGCGGGCCCACCCGAAATCGTCTACGTGGGTGTCGGTGCGGGAATCACCTTCATCGGTGTGTCGCTGCTCAGTCCTCTTGTCGCTCGACCGGCGGCCCGGGTGATCGGCTGGCCATTCACCAAGCTGTATCGGGTCCCAGGCAAGCTCGCCCAGGAGAATGCAATCCGCGCTCCACGACGCACTTCGGCGACCGCGGCGGCTTTGATGATCGGGGTGACTCTGGTGACCCTCGCCGCGGTGATGGCGGCCTCGATCCGGGGGGCGATCGATGAAATCATCGGAACCGGCATTGAAGCAGACGTCATCATCCGCTCGACCAGCGACTTCGACCCGACTGCCTCCTTTACCCCAGAGTTGGCTGCCCGGGCGGCCGAAGATGAAAGCGTTGACGAGGTGTCCCGGCAGCAGACCGGCTTCGCTCTGTTCAACGAGACCGAAGCGTTCGTCTACGGAATCGAGCCGAACTACCAGGACTTCTTCCCGCCTGACAGCTCCGAAGGTGTCCTCACTCCCGGCCCTGGGGAGGTCGTAATCGAAAAGGGCATCTCTGAGGACAATGAACTTCCCCTCGGCTCGGATCTCGTGTTGGCGTTCGAAGCCACGGGAGTGCAGGAGTTCAAAGTGGTGGGCATCGCGACGGGCGATACATGGGCTGATGTCATCGCGCTGTCTCAAGAGGAATGGGTTGAGAACTATGTGGTCGAGTCGGATACGCAGGTCTTCGTTCGAGCTGCCTCGGGATTCACGCCGGAAGAAGTCCAACAGAATCTGACGGTGTTGGCAGAAGATGTTCCCACGGCTCAAGTGCAGACATTCGACGAGCTCCAAAGCGACGTCGAAGCGGGGATCAACCAACTCTTGAATCTGATCACCGGGCTGTTGGCACTGGCCGTGTTCATCGCCCTGATCGGGGTCACCAACACCATGACGCTCTCCGTCTTCGAACGGACACGCGAGATCGGCTTGTTGAGGGCCGTCGGGCTCAGTCGCAAACAGACCAGAAGGATGGTCCGCTCCGAAGCGTCGATCATCGCCGTTTTTGGTGCCGTATTGGGCATCATCATTGGCCTGTTCTTTGCATGGGCGATCATCCAAGCCCTTGGTGAAGAAGGATTCGATAGCTTCGTGATTCCCTTCGGCACGTTGGCGCTCTGGATCCTCGCCACCGGCGTGCTCGGAGTCGTCTTTGCAATCTTCCCCGCCTGGCGGGCATCACGTCTCGACGTCCTGGAAGCCATCGCCCACGAATAGTCAGCATCGGGCGAAACCGCAATACATTGTTTCGGAGTTGGGTCAGGTTCGCTCGAGGATCATCGCCGCACTCGATGACCGCTCACGTATCACGTATTCCGAGATCCTCGACGACGAACAAGGCGCAACAGCTGCCGAGTTCTGGACTCGTGCGGCGGCCTTGTTCCTGACGATCGGGATCAACCCGCAGCGGGTCATCACCGACAACGGCGGCTGCTACCACTCCAAACGATGGCACAAGGCGTGCCGCAAGACCAGCACGAAAGTGAAGAAGACTCGGCCGTACCGGCCCCAGACAAACGGCAAGGTCGAACGCTTCCACCGGATCCTGCTCGAGGAATGGGCCTACATCCGGCCCTGGCGATCAGAAACCCAACGAGCCGACGCCTATGCCGGGTTCATCCACTTCTACAATCACCACCGAGCCCACGGAGCGCTCCGATGGGACACCCCCATCAGCATCATCCAGGACAACCTCCCCGAAGAGCACACCTAACCATGGATCAGGATTCCTCTGTGTGCATCCCGGTGCACTCCCCTGCCACAAGCCGAAAACAGACGACCCAGACGATGGGGAGAAGCCCGTCGCGACGGGACAGGAGACCACTGGATGCCGCTCTAGGACATTGGGTGCTGGTGTCGGAGAGAGGACTCGAACCTCCACGGGGCGATAAACCCCACCAGGTCCTTAGCCTCACGCGCCGACTGTTTCGGCTCGGAGCCGAAGCATCACGGTGCCATTCCAGTCACCTGAGTGCATCTCGATGCAACAGCGTCGAAATACTCGTTTCGGGCTGGGGTGCCCTCAGGGTGCCCCGCCAGAAAAAGTCACGGAGCCCGGCCGTCCAGCATCTCGTGGATCGGCGCGCCAGGCGTCCAACCTCGTGGTCCCACTCCCCTCGCTCCTGACTTAAACCGCAGCCGCAACCGATATTGGCCCCGACTTCGCACCCTCGGTCGCCTCGCAGAAGACGCCGGGTGTCACTGAAGGTGTCAGAAACATCCGCACATAATGAATCTCTTATGTCAAGTTGCCGGCGGTTTGTGGACAGGACTGGGATGGGTCACACCGTCTGGTGGACAAGCTCTTATTAGGTCACACGGTCCGCCAAGAGTTGTTGGGTGGGGTCGACAGGTCATTATCAGGACAGCATCAACGATGCGTCAGCCGGTTAGATTGGGTCAGACCCCACCCGGATCTTAAAGGATTGCGGGTAAGTGTTCGAACAGTGTCGCTCCTTCCACTCGCTTATGGGCAAAGGGGTGACATTCACCTCTGCCACACGGAACGGGAACCAACCAGCTGACTCAATCGGACCAACCGGCGTCCCCACCGTCTGACAGGATGCGGGCCACACAGCCCACATCATCCCTCCCAGCCGGTTATGCGCTACCTGTGAGTCCAGCTGCCTCTGGTACGCGTGGATTCGTGGTTTTGTCGCAGAGCAGCACCCTTAGAGGAGGCAGACCGGTCCTCGCCATCCTGTCCTCCTTTATCGATGTTCCTCCGACGCGCCGCGCTCCCGTGAGCCGCTCCCTCACACGAAGGCACCGGGGGAAGCTTTTGCCCAGTCGCCCGCCCACGCGCGCCGGGGACCGCTGAGCAGCTCGCCTGGGTCCAGCCATTCAGGGAGTTCGTCATAGGTGCGAACGGTTGTGGAATCGACGCGGCGGGTCAGGAACGACGCATCGAGCTGGGCGGGATCGTCCAGCCCCATGGCGGCCAGAAGCTGGTTGAAGCTGGCCACGGTGTGGCGGTGGAACTGATACACCCGCTCCGCCTTGTCCGGCACCACCAAGCCCCGCACGCGTCGAGGGTTCTGGGTGGCGACCCCGACAGGACAGGTGTTGGTCTCACAGCGCATCGCCTGGATGCAGCCCAGTGCCTTCATCATCGCTCGTGCCGAGTTCGTGAAGACGGCGCCCTGGGCGATGCGGGCGGCGATAGCGCTGCCACTGTCGATCTTGCCGGCTACGCCGATCTTGACCTTGTCACGCAGGCCGCTGCCCACCAGGGCATTGTGGACGATGGCGAGGCCCTCGGTCAGCGGCATGCCGACGTGATCCTCGAACTCGAGAGGCGCGGCGCCGGTTCCCCCTTCGGCCCCGTCCACCAGGATGAACTGCGGATAGATCCCGGTCTCGACCATCGCCTTGCAGATGCTCAGGAACTCGGTCGGCCTCCCAATGCACAGTTTGAACCCGGTGGGCTTGCCCCCGGACATGCGGCGCAGGTCGTCGACGAACGCCAGCAGTTCCACCGGGGTCGAGAACGCGGAGTGGTACGGCGGTGACACGCATTTGACGCCTTCCGGCACGCCGCGAATGGTGGCGATCTCTGCCGTGACCTTGGCCGCCGGCATGACCCCACCAAGACCCGGCTTTGCCCCCTGGGAGAGCTTGATCGAGATGCACTTGACCTGATCCAGTCCCGCCGTTTCGGCAAACTGGTCGAGGTCAAACTGTCCATCGGGTGTGCGGGTTCCGAAGTAACCGGTCCCGATCTCCCAGACCAGGTCCCCCTCCTGTCGGTGGTGCTCGCTGAGCCCGCCCTCACCGGTGTCGTGGGCAAATTCGCCCTTCCTGGCACCTTGGTTCAAGGCCACGATCGCGTTTGAACTGAGCGACCCGAAGCTCATCGCAGAGACGTTCAGGAGTGACATGTCATACGGCTTGTCGACACCCTGACCGTCGAGACGCACACGGAACTGGCCCTCGTATTGCGATTTAGGCGCCAGCGAATGGCTGAACCACTCGTATCCCGAGGCGTAGACGTCGAGTTGAGTGCCGAAAGGTTTCTCCGCGTGGGCGTCCTTGGCACGCTGATAGATCAAGCTTCGATGGGTGCGATCAAAGGGCCGCCCTTCGGTTTCTTCTTCCACGAAGTACTGCTGAATCTCAGGGCGGAACAGCTCGCCGATCCATCGGAGCCTGCCGAACAGCGGATAGTTGCGCCGCACCGAGTGCCGTACCTGGAAGAAGTCGATGACACCGATGATGATCATGATGCCGATGACGGCGGCCAGCCAACCGAAATCTCTGTTGACCCAGATCGAAAGAACCAGGGCAATGACAAACGAAACGACAACGACACCGACGGTGGTGAATTGGGGACCTCGCATGACCCGCCAACCTAGCCCGCCGCTGGGAGGGCCCTATCGGATGGCCTGCGTAGACCGGACATATCGGCACTTATGTGCTCCTGCTCCGGCGTCACGGACCGAACATAATGCCGGTTATGGGCGGGTGACTTGGTCAGGGTGGGACCGAATCAAGATGGTCTTGATATCGGTTCGTCGCCGAACCTCGCGACTCTATGACGGTGAGGCTGTGCGGGATTTAGAGGCCAGAAGCCGCCGGTCTACTGTCTTGCGACCCCAACCGAGGATATGAATTGGAAGCGACGCAAGTAGTAATGGCAACCTTCCCAAGTGAGGACGGTGCTGACAAGGCAGTCGAGCAACTTGAGCAGATGGCCAAGGATGGGTCAATCGAGATTATTGAAGCTGCAGTCGTTCGCCGATCAGTCGATGGCGAGGCTTCAGTTACCCAAGTAGGCATTCCCTCGGCGAAGAGTTGGGCTGGCAAGGGCGCCCTTATCGGCGGAATCGTGGGGATTATCTTCCCACCGTCCCTCATAGGCGGTGCTCTAGTGGGAGCCGGACTTGGAGCCGGTGGTGGCGCAATCGCCAAGGCCGCGTTGGCGAACGACGAACTCAAGCAGGCGGCAGAGGATCTCGAGCCCGGTACATCGTCTTTTATGGCAGTCATCGACCAGAAATGGCTAAAGGAATTGACCAAAGCCATGGAGGGCTACTCGAAGCTCGCTGAACACACTCTGGACGCCGATACGGCCGCCAATCTGGAATTCCTTTCTGACGAAGCATCCGGAGTTGCTGCGGTATCTGGGACGGTGATGGCCCAAGACGACGACGCCGCCATGGTCTCTCAGATCAACATTGTCGAAGACACCGAGACCGGGGTCATCGCCGCCAGCGGAGCAACCGTTGTAACCGATGGAGACGTAGTCGCTGCTGAGGGATTTCAAGCAATTGTGGTTCCCGACGACAGCGAGGCCATCGGCGACGGCGATTCAGGCGACGAAGACGAATAGCGGCACAACTGACCAATTGACGTTGTGTTTTATGGGATCTGATGACGTGAAAAGATGAGGTGGTCGAAATCGTCTTTCAGATATTGCCAGTGCAAGTGTTCCGAGAGTGGGGGGAAGGCAAGATCGTGAGCAGCCAGAATCATTCAGCCTCCGCTTCTGAGGGAGAAATGGAAGCACTGCGTGCGGAGAACGAAGCGCTGCGTGTTCAGCTCGACGATCGCCGGGCCAGCGGCCCGCTTTGGCGCAGAATCCTCGCCGGTGTGCTGGCTGTCTTTGCCATCATCGCGGTGATTGCCGCTGTGGATGCCGTGTGGTTAAAGACCCCTCTTCAGGATGAGGACCAGTTTGTCGCTACCTTCCAAACGCTGCCGCAAGACGATGCAATCGCCGCTGTCCTTTCTTTACGGGTAGCCAACGGTGTCGTGGAAGCGGCGGGTGTTGAAGTTTTCGTGACAGACGTCCTGTCTGATGAACTGAGTTTCCTGGCTTCCCCTTTGACATCGACAATCGAGGATCTGGTCGCCGGGGTCGCCAACGAGGTTATCCAATCGGACGCTTTTACGTCGGCATGGACGGCGACGCTTAGGGTCACCCACAAGGGCGTCAGCGCCGTGATCAGCGGAAACGACGGGGCGCTGGTGGCTGAAGAGGGCAAGGTCGCCATCGATCTCGACCAGATCGGCGCAGTCGTCGTCGACCGGGTGGAAGCGACTGGTCTCGACCTCCCTGATCTAGACGTCAGCCTCGGCCAGATCGTTCTATATGAGAGTGAGGATCTGGCGACAGCCCAGACCGTAGCTCGATGGTTCGACGTAATGGGATGGTTCCTTCCCCTTCTGGCGGTCCTCTTAATCGCCGGAACTATTTGGACTTCGCCGAACCACCGTCGGATGACCCAGTTCCTCGGCTTCGGAACCGCCGTGGCTCTGTTGCTAAGCCTGGTGGCCCTTCGCATCGGTCGCAACGCGACCATCAACGGGATCGACGATGAGATAGTAAGAGAGGGAGCGGGCGCGGTATGGGACATCGCCTTTGCCCGATTGACACAGGCGACATGGGCGATTCTGCTGGTCGCCCTCATCATTGGATTCGTCGCCTGGGCGACGGGCCCCTCCGACCGTGCGGGTCTCTTCAGGGTTTCGACATCTCGAACACTCGATTCCTGGCGTCGCCCAAACGAGGAACAACCCAGCGGATTTACGGCATTCCTAGTCGAATGGAAACGCACGATCCAAGTAGTGGTGGTGGTCATCGGACTCCTCTTCGTGCTGTTTGGACCTGCACCGAGCGGACTGCTCGTGATCATCACAGCTGCCCTGGTCTTAGGGATCGTCGTGCTCGTCGAGTTGCTCGCAGGTCCAGCAAAGGCAGCAAAGGACGAACTCAACAGCGCGGGTCTTTAGGTCGTGACCGCTGCAGTGTCGCGCCCTTACTGACCGTCTCGCTTTTACGCCCCCTGTGGGAGCCAAGTTGGGCACTGGCGGACACCACTCCCTGCTGCATCGGACTCAACGGATGGTTGCGGACCCGTGCGGACACCGGTTTGGCGCGGCCTGCTGTTTGGGCGTAGTTGCCGACGGCACTTATGTGCGCCTACAACGCGCTAGGTGTTCGGCCTAGTGGGCAGGACACCATCGCCGTCGCATGGTCTGTCGGGAAGCCCGTCGCGACGGGTTCTCCAGACCAGTCCCCCACCTCGACAGATTCGACTGGGATGTTCGAGGTGTCATCGAGGTGGCAAACGCGAAACAGTCCGCGGGTGGTCATGGACGTTGTGGGGTTAATCGCGTATCCAACTCAAGGGACGACCTGCCCCTGACGTCGGCAAACCTGTCACGCACCTCGATCCTCAGCCGATTTTCTCAGCGGCCGGAGATACTGTCCTATAGCTCCCGTAGGCCACGGGGATCACCCTGGACCCTTCCCCGGGGGCAGTTGCTAGGCCGTACATAAGTGCCGTTATGAACGGGTGTCGAGGTGCTCAGTTCGGAGGAGCGGCCAATCGCCAGACGTGTAGCACCCGAAATGTCCTCCCCGATGAGTTCTGAGCCGATGGGACTGTTTGGGGCGGCTTCTTTGGCGAGAGCCGGATTCCGACGTCATGTCGGAATCGTGTCGACTGGATGTCGATAGTTCACATTGTCAGAGTTAGCGGATGCCCTCATCAACGCGACTACTAGCGCTGCTCGTTGGCTTCTCCCTGATCATCACAGCCTGCGGAACCGACGACTCGACATCCGACACCACAGAAGCAGAGGTTGTGATCACCACGGCTGCGCCAGGCACAACCGCCCCGCCCGAAACGTCTACGACAGTGAGCGAGGCTACGACGACAACCGACGCTACGACGACAACCGAGGCTGAAGCCGCGGAAATCGTCCCCGGAGAGGATCCTGACGTGGATGCCATCGTGGAGGTCTACCAGGTTGTCTTCGACTCGACGACGACATACGAGGAGAAGGCTTCGTTCATCGAGGAGCCCGAAGGACTCGAGGGAACTGTGGAGACCTACTCGTCCACGGGGGCATCTGTCGGCGGCGTGACTGCTCAACCGACTGAAGTGGTCATCAGCGGTGATACAGCCGAGGTTGTGTACACCCTCTACTTCACTGGCAACCCCACATATCCCGACCAGAAGGGCGATGCGATCTTGACCGATGAAGGTTGGAAGGTCTCCCGCGATATGTTCTGCAGGGTTATGTCATCAGCGAGGTCATCCTGCCCCGCGGGCTGACGCTCGTCGCTGCCACAGCCACAGTCTGCGTCCTCCTCTTCGGGGCCTGTGGAGGCACTGTCGAGGAGGACATGCCGATTGATTCTTCCCGCATCGTTTCTCTGTCGGGCGACCTGACCGAACTGGTCTACGAACTAGGTGCGGGGGATCGGCTCGTAGGTGTTGACGTCACCACTGTCTGGCCTGAGGGGGCGCTTGAGTTGCCAATCGTGGGAGTGGGACGGTTCATCACCGCCGAGGGCGTGCTCAGCGTTGACCCAACACTGGTGATCGGCGACACGCAGAGCTCCCCACCCGAGGCACTGGAACAGATTCGGGGTGCCGGGGTGCGCGTTGAGATACTCCGTGTCGCCACGAGCTTCGAGGCGCTCTACGTCAAGATCGAATCGCTCGGCATGCTCCTAGATGCGGAGGATGCCGCCGAAAAGCTGATCGCCCGGATCTCGAGTGACATCGAAGAGGCAGGTGCGCAGGCGGTGCCGAGCGGCATCCGAGTGGCGTATGTCTACACGCGAGGGCCTGACGTGATGCTCCTGTTCGGAGACGGCATGACCACACGCCCACTCATCGAGGCTGCAGGGGCAATCGACGCTGGAGCCGACAGCGGAATCGTCGAGACAGTTTCGGTGACGGCGGAGGCTCTCGTAGCGGCATCACCCGACGTGATCATCGTTCCAGAGGAGGGACTGGAAGTACTCGGTGGCGTCGAGGCTTTCCTCGAAACGCCAGGTGTTGCTCAGACGCCGGCAGGGGAGAATGGCGCGATCCTGGCCTACCCGGAAGGAGATTTCCTAACGTTTGGTCCTCGTGTTGGCGAATCTCTGCGCCTGTTGATCGCTGACCTGCAAGCCCTCGGCGGGTGATCCGACGCCAGCTCCTTCTCTTTGGGGCACTCTTGGCGACTGCCGTGTTCGGCCTTTTCGTGGGAGCGGCCAACCTCTCGCTGTCGGAGGCGTGGAAAGGCTTGGCGTCGGGTCTCGGTCTTGCCGACACCGGTGGCCTCGCCGAGGCAGTGGTGATGGAGATTCGCCTCCCTCGGATCATTGGCGGGATCCTTGTTGGAGCCAGTCTTGGTGTTGGGGGAACTGGGCTTCAGGGCGTCTACCGGAACCCGGTTGCTGAGCCGTATCTCCTTGGCGTTTCGGCGGCAGCGGGCCTGGGCTTCGTCCTCGGAGCGCTGGTTACTCAGATCGGCGCTGTCCCCGTAACCCCGATTCTTCTTGCTGGTATCGCAGGCGCTCTTGTTGCGCTCCTTACTCGCAAGATCGCCGCCGTCGCACCAACCGGCAACGGCCTGGTCCTGGTCGGAGTGGCCCTTGGATTTGCGTTTCTGGCATGGACTTTGGTCGTGACTTTCATCGTCGACAGTCCTCGATTGCCAACCTTCGCATACTTCGTGTTCGGAAGCCTTGGGACTGTTACTTGGCCGCTGGTGTATGTGTCCCTGCCCGTGATCATCACCGGGATTCTTGTGATCGGCAGCAATGCTCGTTCGTTGGATTTGATGTCGCTTGGGGAAACTCAGGCGATGTCTCTCGGCGTAGACGTAACCCGAATGACGACGTTTGTCCTCGGGACAGTCGGCATCATCGTCGGCGTGTCGGTCGCAGTCGCGGGAGTGGTCGGGTTCGTTGGGCTGCTCGCTCCCCTCGTCGGAAGACGGGTGGTGGGGCCGGGTCACCGGAATCTCATTACCGCCGCCGCAGTCCTCGGTGGGCTATTCGTCCTCTGGGCCGACATCCTGATCAGAGGCCTGGTTGGACAGGTTGAAGTGCCACTGGGCGTTGTGACCGCAGCTATCGGAGGCCCGGTACTGATCATCATGCTGCTCCGAAGGAACTGGACATGACCTCTCTGTCCGCGACTTCTGTTTCCTTCTCAGCCGGCGCCAAAACGATCGTCCGTGACGTCAGCCTCGAGACGGGGGCCGGCGAAATGACAGCCATCATTGGGCCAAACGGCGCAGGTAAATCAACACTCATGGAGATGCTGGCAGGATTTCTCAGAGCGACATCGGGAGAGGTGCGAGTTGGTGGTGAACCCGTCGATCGTATAGCTGTCGACCAACTGGCGAGGCTGCGCGCCTACTTGATGCCAGATCTGATGAGAACCATCCGGTTCACGGTTAGGGAAGTCGTGGACATGGGGAGACACCCCTGGACATCCAGGGGCGACCGCGACCCAGGGCCAACGGATTTGGCCCTCGAAGCCATGGACCTCAAGGACCTGGCTAGCCATGTCTTCGCCACATTGTCTACTGGCGAGGCCAGACGAACTCAGATCGCACGCGTCCTTGCACAAAGCGTCAACATCATGCTCCTGGACGAGCCAACCAGCGGCCTCGACATCGCCCACAGTGAGCTGGTTCTGGATTCTCTGCAGCGCTCCGCCCGGTCCGGTGCTGCCGTCGTTTGTGTGATACATGACCTGAATGCTGCAGCTCAAGTAGTAGACCGAATGATTCTCTTAGCTCACGGAGCTGTTGTGGCGGATGGCCCACCCGAGGATGTTCTCACCGAAGAGTTGCTCACCAATGTCTATGAGCATCCGATACGAGTTAGGCGCCACCCATTTCGCGAAGGGCTCCTGGTCCTACCGGACGCAGGAGCCGAGCTCTAGCCGGTCGTGCCTC
>PVMK01131942.1_pt1 | contig 49263 bp, 44 predicted proteins | sample 1853481 | NCBI WGS metagenome assembly PVMK01 (sample SAMN08533507, study PRJNA380276) | Marine sediment metagenome, whole genome shotgun sequencing project.
ATGATTTTTAAAGCCTTTAACGATGACATCGTTGGGGGGAGACACCTTAAAAACATTTAAAGTGGTCAAAAAGTTGTTGAAACGTAACTCCAACGCCAGGGACAGAATTTTATACCCAGGAGAGTTTGATAGGCTCATGGAGCATTCAAAAAATCATTTACGGGGGATTGTTGCAACAGGATATTACACAGGGATGCGTGAAGGTGAAATCCTAAATCTCACATGGAATAAAGTGGACCTCAAAAACAGGGTCATCAATCTTGAGCCAGCAGATACCAAAGACAAGGAGGCCCGAAAAATTCCTATTTGTAAAGAACTGTATGGGATTTTGACAAAAGAGGTAGGGGGGCATATCAGAAATGCTAGCGATGATGGCTATGTGTTCCTATACCGAAGAAAATCAGTCAAAAACATCAACAAGACCCTGAAAACTGCTTGTGGGGATGCAGGTATCCTTTATGGGCGTTTTGCTAAAGGAGGGTTTGTTTTTCATGATCTGAGGCATACCTTCAACACTTACATGAGAAAAGCGGGAGTTGCCGAATCGGTGATCATGGAAATAACAGGACATTCAACCCGGGAGATGTTTGACCGATACAATACCATTGATGAAGAGGACACCCGAAAAGCCGTTGACCAACTTGAAGCCTTTTTGGCAAATGTTGACCAAACTGTTGACCAAGTGGATGAAAATGAAAATAGCGAAATTGCGAAAGCCTGATATGATAAGGCTTTTCACAGTTAAAAGCACGAAAACCCCTATATTTATAGAACAAAAAAAGCCAAGAACCCGAAGATCCTTGGCTTTCCTATCTTTTCAATGGGGTGAGTGACGGGGCTTGAACCCGCGGCATCTGGGACCACAACCCAGTGCTCTACCAACTGAGCTACACCCACCACGATAAACAAAAGTATATCACAACCGGGAATAGTTTTGCAAGAATAAACACCCTGCCAGCATAAACTGATTTCCGAGCCCTTGTTTATTGCCCGAAGATGGCGGGAAATTTCTTCTTCGAGATTTGTGACTTTTATCTTAACTATTTGACTCTAATGAAAAAATTCCTTATATTACCTGCGTTTGAAAGAGTCAAACGATAATTCTTTTGCCAAGAAGGAAGGGACCGACGTATGCCAGACATTAGACAGGAATTATTCAAGGAGATACCCGCGGTGGATCGACTGCTGGCAACCGAAAGGCTTCAGCAGGTATCTGCCGAGTATCCACGCACCCTGATACTTAAGGCAATCAATCTGGTGCTTGATGATCTGCGCACCAGGATCCAAAGCGGAGAGATTGAAGGTGGAATCCAGCTTGCCCCTGATCTTGTTTCGATTATGGTGGTGGAAGAGTTGAAAATCATCTCCCGGCCAAGCCTGCGACCCGTAATCAATGCCACCGGTGTGGTGATTCACACCAATCTCGGACGTTCCATTCTGGCGGAAAAGGTATTGAAAAAGTTCAGGCTGCTCAGCGGCGGATACAGCAACCTGGAATATGATCTGGAAAAGGGCGTGAGAGGAAGCCGGTACAGTCACGTGGAAGATATTTTGAAGGACTTGACCGGCGCTGAGGCTGCTATGGTGGTCAACAACAACGCAGCTGCAGTCCTCGTCTCACTTGAGACCCTGGCCAGGGGGCGCCAGGTGGTCGTGTCCCGGGGGCAACTGGTGGAAATAGGCGGGTCTTTCCGAATCCCGGATGTGATGCGCAAGAGCGGGGCCCGGATGGTGGAGGTGGGGGCCACCAACAAGACCCATCTCAGAGATTATGAGGAGGTTATCGGCCCGGAGACGGCTCTTCTGCTAAAGGTCCACAGGAGCAATTTTGAGATTGTCGGTTTTACAGAGGAGGTTTCTCTTTCCGAACTTGCGGATCTGGGAAGGCGAAACGGAATCCCTGTCATGGAGGATCTTGGGAGCGGGAGTCTTGTGGATTTTTCAAAATACGGTTTGACAAAAGAACCGACGGTTCAGGACTCCCTGTCACAGGGGGCCTCTCTGGTAACCTTTAGCGGTGACAAGATGCTGGGCGGACCACAGGCCGGGATAATTCTGGGTCAAAAGGAGCTTGTGGAGGCCATCAAGAAAAATCAGCTCAGCCGGGCATTGAGGATCGACAAGCTTACGCTTCTGGCCCTCGAGGAGACCCTGAGGCTCTACAGAGATGAAAGGGTAGCCGTAAAAGAGATCCCCACCTTGAGGATGATATGCCAGACACAACGCTCCCTGGCAGGCAAGGCTGATCGTCTCTTAAAGCTGATCGATAGGCTGAGTTGTGACAATTTCTCCATTGAACTGATAACGGGGTCCTCAAAGGTCGGCGGGGGCTCACTCCCGCTCCAGGAATTGCCAAGCTGTTTGGTGGCGCTGATTCCTGGAAAGCTATCCCCCCAGGCCATGGAGACGTGGCTGAGGGCCCACGATCCGTCGATAATAACACGGCTCGAAAAGGAAAGGGTCCTGCTGGACATGAGAACCGTGCAGGAAAAGGAAATGAAGACAGTAGCCCGGGCTATAAAGGATCTGACACAGCAGGCCTAGCCCCACGTTTTTCAGAGATCTGAAAAGGTCAGCCCGAACGCCGGTCCTGAAGCGGAAAGCCCCGGCCCACACCACCGATGCCAACCCTTTGATAAGTTGACAAACATCATTAAAAACTATAGATTTTCTGGAGTTAGTTTAGCATAAAAAGCCTGATGGCATGGGGGTTTGATTGAAAAAGATTGTTGAAAAAATTCTCACGGACAGCCTGAAGGTCAAGGAGAAATTTATCAGGGAAAACATCCCCAATCTGATCCTCCTGGCCGAAAAGGTTGCCCTGGCCTTTACAGGCGACCGAAAACTACTTCTTTGCGGTAACGGGGGGAGCGCGGCAGATGCCCAGCATATTGCAGCGGAATTTGTGAATCGGTTCGCTCTCGAGCGTCCGCCGCTGCCTGCCATTGCCCTCACAACCGACACCTCGGTGATTACCAGCATCGGGAACGATTATTCCTTTGACCAGATCTTTTCCAAACAGGTAAAGGCCCTTGGCGTGAAAGGGGATCTTCTTCTGGTTATTAGCACGAGCGGAAACTCCAAGAACCTTCTTCTCGCGGTCAAGGCTGCAAAACAGCAGGGAATTTACACGGTCGGGTTTTTGGGAAAAGATGGGGGAAAGCTGGCAGACATGGTTGACATGGCCCTTGTGGTGACGTCTGACAATACAGCCCGTGTTCAAGAGACGCAGATTCTGGCTGGACACATCCTGTGTCACCTGGTTGACTATATCCTTTTCCAAAAACACCTGCCTGATGAATAGGGTTTTGAAATGACAGAATGGACACCCATATCCCTTTCCAAAATCAAGACCTACTCCCTTAAGGAAAGGTCCAGCAAGGTCAAGGTCGGAGACTTTGCGGAGCCATGGACTCCGGGCGGGTCTTTCAACGAGTGGCTGGAATCCCTCCCGAAAATTCTTTCAGCACAGGATTTCAGGGAAATCGTCGACCGGATTATCAAGACCGCTCGCAACGGCAGGACCCTCCTTCTCGCAATGGGTGCCCATCCCATCAAGGTGGGGCTCAATCCCGTCATCCTTGAGCTCCTGGACCGGAAGATCATCACAGGCGTAGCCATGAACGGCGCGGGCATTATACATGATGCGGAGCTGGCCATGGAGGGGGCCACCTCGGAAGACGTGGCTGCAGAAATAGGAGAGGGAAGGTTCGGTATGGCCGAGGAGACGGGGCGATTTCTCAATGAAGCAATCAAAGAAGGCGCTGGAAAAGGGCTTGGCCTCGGCAAAGCGGTTGGTACCATGCTGCTTCGCGAGGGGTTCCCTTTTAATCACCTCAGTATACTGGCAAGGGCCTGTGAACTGGACATACCCGTGACGGTTCATGTGGCAATGGGGACCGACATCATTCATGTTCACCCTAGTGTTGACGGCGGGGCCATCGGCAGCGCCTCCCACAGGGACTTTCGAATTTTCGCCAGGCTTGTATCCGATCTCCAGGGGGGGGTGTTTATAAACCTCGGATCGGCGGTGATCTTACCCGAGGTTTTTCTGAAGGCTCTCAGCCTTGTCAGGAACCTTGGCCATGAGGTCAATAATTTTACGACTGTCAACATGGATTTTATCCGGCATTATCGACCCATGACCAATGTGGTCAACCGACCCACCCTGGAGGGCGGAAAGGGCTACAACCTCGTGGGTCACCACGAGATCATGTTCCCCCTTTTGGCTGCTGCAGTCATCGAGGGACTGGATGTTTTGCAAAAAACCTGATCCATCACCGTGGCTCAAGGATTATATCTTTTATATCCAAGGAAAACTTAATGCCCATCTATGAATATATATGCTCAAGCTGTGATAAAGAATTTGAAACCCTTGTCTTTGGGAGTGATGAGCCGGTGGCATGCCCCCAGTGTGACAAGAAAAACGTGACACGCCTCATGTCGGCCTGTTCGTTTAAAAGCAGCGGCAACGCCACCCCATCATCAGGATCCTCCAACTGCGCCTCCTGCTCGAGCACCAACTGCAGCAGTTGTCACTGAATTCTTGACAGGATAGAAAGGAAACGTTTTGTTCCGAGTCGGTCACGGATATGACGTACATCGTCTGGTTGAAGGGCGCTCACTGATACTCGGTGGAGTTAAGATTCCCCATACCCTCGGGCTGGACGGTCATTCAGATGCGGACGTCCTGACCCACGCCGTGATCGATGCCCTGATCGGTGCGCTGGGGGCGGGGGATATCGGCCAACACTTCCCGGACACTGATCTCGTTTATAAAGGTGCAGACAGTATCGATATGTTGAAACAGGTCATGACATGGGTGAGACGTGATGGTTTCCGGGTGAATAACCTGGACGTCACCGTTGTGGCGGAAAAACCCAGGCTTGGATCATTTTTCGAGTCCATGAAACAAAGACTTGCAGAAGCCCTCGAGACAACTGTAAACCAGACCAATTTAAAGGCGACCACCACGGAAGGCCTGGGTCCTTGCGGCAGACAGGAGGGGATGGCCGCCTTTGCCGTAATCAGTATTGTCAGTGAAACAGATAAAAAAAATCAATCAATTGAAATAGGATAAGGGCTCGCGCAAAAATAACTTCACATTTTCGCATGTCATCTTCAGATCATCTTCGGCCGCGCCTCAATCGCGAAATCCTCGGAAGAGTGTTGCTATTCCTGTGGTTTCGCTCAATCGACGCAGCCAAATCTGATCTAAATCTGTGTGCCAACTCTGTGAATTTATTTTTGCGCGAACCCTAAGGAGTGAGTGCGTGGCTCTCAAATTATATAATACTGCAACTCGCAGAAAGGAGACCTTCAAACCGTTGGTAGAGGGAAAGGTGGGTATTTATGTCTGCGGTGTAACGGTCTATGACCTCTGCCATGTGGGTCATGCCAGATCCACTGTCGTGTTTGATGTGCTGGTAAGATATCTTCGCATAAAGGGTTTTGATGTTACCTATGTTCGGAACTTTACCGATGTGGACGACAAGATCATCAATAGGGCGCGAGAAATGGGAAAAGACACGAGTGTTCTCGCCCAGGAATACATTGACGCCTTTTATGAGGATATGGACAGGCTGGGGGTCCTGAGAGCTGATGTGGAGCCACGGGCAACGGAGCACATAGAGGGGATGATCGACATGGTGACCGGGCTCTTGGACCGGGGGCATGCCTATGTTTCGGGTGAGGATGTCTTTTTTTCCGTTGAAAGTTTTGAGGGTTACGGTAGCCTTTCCGGGAGAAAACTGGAGGACATGCAGGCTGGAAAAAGGGTCGCCGTGGATGAGAAAAAAAGACATCCCATGGACTTTGTCCTGTGGAAAGGGGCAAAGCCGGATGAACCCCAATGGTCCAGTCCCTGGGGCAACGGGAGACCGGGATGGCATCTGGAATGTTCGGTCATGAGCAACCGCTATCTGGGCCACTCATTTGACATTCACGGGGGCGGCAGAGATCTCCTGTTTCCGCACCACGAAAACGAAAGGGCCCAGTCAATCTGTGCCAATGGCGGTGATTTCGCCAGACTCTGGGTTCATAACGGGTTTGTCACCGTTGAAGCCGAAAAGATGTCCAAGTCCCTGGGGAATTTTTTGACCATTCGTGATGCCTTAAATCGTTATCACCCCGAGGCTCTTCGCCTTTTCCTTCTATCAAAGCACTACCGGGGGCCCCTGGATTTTTCAAAAAAAAATATCTTGGGATCTCACTCGGGGCTCGTCCGGATATACCGTACCCTCGAGAGGCTGGAGGGAGTGATAGGCCCCTGCCCCAAAGACATAAAAATGGACCCGGCAGATTTTGTCAATGACCCCTTTATGGAAGAGTTCGCGGGTATGATGGACGATGATCTGAACACGGCGGGGGCCATCGGGCTTGTCTTTGAAAAGGTGAGAGAGATAAACAGGGCCATTGATTCAAACCCGAACTCCATAGACGAAACCATGCACCGCACCCTGTCAAATGATCGCAACAGGTTCCTTTATGCGGGCCAGGTCCTGGGGCTTTTGAGGGAGACACCTGAGGCGTTTTTTGAGCAGCTGGCCGGCACCAAAAAAGAGGTCGATCCTGGTGAGATCGAGGAAATGGTCAAGGCGAGGACAGCGGCCAGGGCCGGAAAGGATTGGGCAAAGGCCGATGAGATCAGGGACCGTCTGAAAGAGATGGGAGTTGTCCTCGAAGATGGGTCCCAGGGAAGCACCTGGAGGCTTGATGTTTGAAATCGTTACGGATTTTACCCCTTGCGGGGATCAGCCCGGGGCTATTGAAATACTTTCAGAAGGCATAGAAAAGGGGATGACCCACCTGGTCCTGCTGGGGGTAACCGGGTCGGGCAAGACCTTTACAATGGCAAATGTCATCTCCCGTGTCCAAAAACCCACCTTGGTCATGGCGCCCAACAAGACCCTGGCCGCACAGCTGTATGGGGAATTCAAAAACCTTTTTCCCCACAATGCTGTGGAGTATTTTGTCAGCTACTACGACTATTACCAGCCCGAGGCGTATATCCCTCAGTCAGACACATATATCCAGAAAGATTCCCACATCAACGAGCAAATTGACAAGATGCGGCATTCGGCCACCCGGTCTCTCCTGGCCAGAGAGGATGTGATCATTGTGGCGAGTGTCTCCTGTATTTACGGACTTGGTTCGCCGGAGACTTACAACGACATGTTGCTCTATGTGGAGCAGGGGGCTGTCTTTCCAGGGACGACGCCGTGCGAAAGCTGGTTGAGATCCATTACGAGCGGGGGAACGTTGATTTTTACAGGGGCCGCTTTAGGGTTCGAGGGGATGTCCTTGACATCTACCCGGTCCACGAAGAAGACCGTGCTGTGAGAATCAGCTTCTTTGGAGATGAGGTGGAATCCATCCACGAAATCGATCCCTTGACCGGAAAGACCGTTGGGGGCCTTAACCGGATAACCATATACCCCGCCACTCACTATGTGACCTCAGTGGAAATCAGGGAACGGGCGATCCGAGAGATTAAACAGGCGTTGAAGGAGGCGATTTCCGGTTTTCAGTCCCAGGGCAAATTTCTTGAAGCCCAGCGCATTGAGGAACGTACGCGGTTTGATCTCGAGATGATGATCGAGATGGGTTATTGCCACGGTATTGAGAATTACTCCCGACATCTCACGGGAAGGGCACCCGGAGAGCCACCCCCAACTCTTCTCGACTACTTTCCAAAGGACTTTCTGGTCATCATTGATGAAAGCCACATTACTATCCCACAGCTAAACGGCATGTATCGGGGGGACAGATCCAGAAAGGAAACCCTGGTCAGTTACGGGTTTCGTCTTCCCTCGGCCCTTGACAATAGACCCTTGCGTTTTGACGAGTTCGAGTCAAAAGTGCGGGAGATCATCTATGTCTCGGCTACCCCCGGACCCTATGAACTTGAAAAGGGTCAGATGGTTGCGGAACAGATTATCCGGCCAACCGGGTTATCAGATCCTGAAATTATTGTAAGACCTGCAACAAACCAGGTGGATGATCTTCTCGGGTTGATAAACGAGCGAGTGGAACGAAAGGAGAGGGTCCTCATTACGACGCTGACCAAGAGGATGGCCGAGGATCTCAGCGAATACTACGCCGACCTGGGGATAAAGGTTACGTACATGCACTCCGATATAAAAACCCTTGAAAGAATGGACATAATAAGGGAACTCAGACTGGGCAGTTTTGATGTGCTGGTGGGAATCAACCTCTTGCGTGAGGGGCTTGACCTCCCCGAAGTTTCTCTTGTGGCTATTCTTGACGCAGACAAGGAAGGTTTCCTCCGTTCGGAAAGATCTCTTATACAGACCTGTGGGAGGGCGGCCAGAAATATAGAAGGGACCGTGATTCTCTATGCCGACCGGATCACCGGGTCCATGAAACGAGCTATGGATGAAAGCGACAGACGACGCTCCATACAGCTGGAATACAACAGGGTTCATAATATCACCCCGACATCCATCCGGAAAAATATTGACAACATTCTGGGATCTCCATACGAGGCCGATTATGTGACGGTTCCGCACATGGCGGAAAAGGAAGGGAAGTATGTGACTCTTGAAGATCTTGAAGAGATGATAGTGGGCCTGACGACCAGGATGAAGGACGCTGCCGCAAATCTGGATTTTGAAAAGGCCGCAGCGCTTAGGGATCAGATACGGGATCTCGAAAAAAAAGGGCTTGATACCATGACCTTTTCCTGAACCGAATTCAAAATACGAAAATATGAAGTAACCGTTCACAGGTTCAGGGTTCAACGTTCAGGGTTAGGGACAAGGACGGCATTGAAGGCCCCAAGTCCTCATTAAAAATGCTTATTTTCCCAAATAATCGCCAACTTGGCTCCAAGTTTTGGATTAAGCCTTACGAAACTGACACTTTTCTCGTAAATACGCATCTAAAATAGAGTCCGGGGACGAGAATGCAACCTTGAACCTCTGAACCTTTGAAGCCGTGAACGGCTACAATCTGAATTTGCATAATAATTTTACCGTGCCTGAGCGCAATTTTACCTCAAGCACAGGGGAAAGGGGCCGGTGGTCCAGATGAACCCGGAAGATGAGAAAAAAACATCAAGCGGCGGAAGTCAAAAGCGAATTCAAGAAACGCTGCGGACCTTCCGGGACCTGTGGGAAGATGATTCCCCCTTTGACCAGCAATTCCCGGGGCTCAAATCCCAATATGAATCACTGGAGGAGGCTGAAAAAGAAGGGGTTTTTAGGGGGCTGATTGAAGAAATAGAGGTAAAAAAGGCGGAAATTGATCCCCTTGCAGAAAACCTCCTTGGGTGCGAACAGGATGATCCCCGATGGGCCTCCCTTCTTGCAGATTTCAGAAAAGGGGCCCATTCACCCCGTTTGGATCTGTTCCGAAAGATTTCACGTTCTCCCGGCGGGCTCAAATTTTTGCTCGATTTCCGGGGAGACCTCCTCTCCGCCCGCAGACATTCCCGGCAGGATCTGGACCCTTTGGATTCGGATATCGTGTTCCTTTTTGAAATGCTGTTTCAGGAAGGTTTTATCTATCTGGAAGAGATCACACTCGATTCCGCCTACAAGCAGATAGAGCTGATAAAAAACCGTGACCTGGTTCACCCCATGGCAAGCATCGAGGAGATGGGTCAGAGACTGGGGAAGGACAGACGATGTTTTGCCCTCTACCACCGTCTTCTTCCATATGAACCTATTGTTTTTATCGAGGTTGCCCTCACAGAGGGTCTTGTGAGGGATATCTCACAAATCATGGCCGGGGCAGAGAGCCGGAAACCGAGGGTCGACACAGCCATGTTTTATTCCATCAACAACACCCAGAATGGATTGTCGGGACTTGGTCTTGGAAAAGTCCTGATCGGGAGGGTGGTGGACTATGTGGGAAACGAGAATGATAAAATAAAGAACTTTGCCACATTGAGTCCCGTGCCCGGGTTCTGGAAGAGATTTCTCAGACCCATATTAGAAGGGGACGACAGTTTTGAACTGAAACATACGGGTGTTATCACCTTTTTTTCCAAGAAAAGCATAGGGAAAATTATGGACCTTGCCGGAGAGGGTGCGCCTGACGCCCTTTCCTTCAATCGGGCACTCATCTCCATCTTGTCGGACGCGTCATGGGCAGGTGATGAGACATTAAAAAACGTACTTCGTACCCCTTTGGTAAAAATAGCCTATCACTATGTTGCAAACGAGAAAAATCGCCAAAATAAACCCCTTAACCCTGTTGCCGGTTTTCACCTGGGTAACGGCGCGACTATTTCCGAGAGAAATGTCAATTTTCTGGCAAACCCTTCCCCCCGGGGGTTTGCGTGAGTCCTGTGGGATCATGGCTAATTATGTCTATACGTCCAGCTGGTTAAGTCAGGCCCGAAGGTCGTTGCGATGGTTCGACAGGATGGAAATAAAGGGCTTTTTTGGGCGTAAGGGTTAAGGGATTGTCTTTCAGGCTTTTGTCTTGACAAATTTTGAGGCCATTCGTTATAGTTACTTTGTAGCTAGATCGTAGCCATATTGAGGATGCGGAACGGAACCCGATATTCACATTTCCCCCCGAAAACCGGGTTCCCGGCCGCCTGTAAACAGGAGATGAAATTATGGATATTACACCCGAGATCGCCCGGATAGTGGGCCCCGAAAACATCTTTGACGATCGTACCGAATGTCTCTGTTATTCAAGAGACATGTCGGTCCATCAGGGTGTGCCGGATGCAGTCGTCTTTGCACGCACGACCGAACAGGTCTCGGCCATAATGAAACTGGCTCACAGGGAAAAAATACCTGTGACACCCCGGGGTACGGGGACCAGCACTACGGGGGCTGTCCTGCCCGTAAAGGGGGGGGGTGCTTCTGGACCTCCACCTGATGGACAACATTCTGGAGGTCAACAAGAAAGACTTTTATGCCCGTCTGGAGCCTGGGGTTGTGTGCATGCGGCTAAACACCATCCTGGCCAGGGACGATCTCATGTTTCCGCCCAACCCCGGGAGCGAAATGATTGCCACCATCGGGGGCATGGTTTCCACCAATGCCAGCGGCCACAGGGCGGTAAAGTACGGTACCACCCGAGACTACATAAAGGGTCTTACCGTTGTCCTCGCAGATGGCACTGTGGTTGAGACCGGAACCATTGCACCCAAGACATCTCTTGGCTATGACCTGACGCGCCTTTTCTGTACGGCCGAGGGCACCCTGGGGGTCATCACCGAAGTGATCGTAAAATTGGAACCAAAGCCGGAATATGGGGCCCTGGCCATTGCCATGTTTGGCGATATCAACGCTGCCGGGGATGCCGTTACCGAGATAACCACATCCGGGATCAAATTGGCCGGTTGCGAGATCATGGACAAAGTCAGCCTTAAGGTGGTTGAAGAGGCCTTGGGAAAGGATGTAAGCAAGATCGAGGCGCTTTTGATCATGGAGGCAGACGGCGTCAGGGATGTGGTGGTCCGCGACATGAATAAGATCGAAGAGATCTGTAAGACATACAAGGTGCTTGAATTCGAATGGACCGATAACCCGGAGAAGCGGGAAGAGATGATGAAGGCAAGGGGTGAGTTGGTCCCGACCCTTTCAAGGATAAAGCCGGGGAACCGCCTGGTGCCCATTGCAGAGGATTTTGGTGTCCCCTCCACAAAGATCCCGGAGACCATTCGAAGGGCCCAGGCCATCTCAAAGAAATACAACATTATGATTGCCACATTTGGACACGTGGGAGATGGAAACGTCCATACCACATTTGTCTGTGACATCAGGAACAGGGATGACTGGGACCACCTGAAACTTGCTGCAGAAGATTTGGTAAAAACCGCTATAGAAATGAAGGGGACCCTGAGCGCAGAACACGGCACAGGGTTGACACGCGCCCCCCATATTGAACAACAGCTGGGACCCGGCATGGCAATCATGCGAAAAATCAAGCAGGCCCTGGATCCCGACAACATTCTAAACCCTGGAAAAATGGCGCTTGAGACGGATGGCAAGGCAACAGACATCTATGACTATTTTGCCTTTCAGTCGCTTTTGGATCACCCTGAAGGGGTCAATTCTTTTGGCGTGGAGGTGGACAACGAAATCCTTGCCTGTATCCACTGCGGGTTTTGCCGTCTGGGGTGCCCTACCTTTAGTGTGACACATCGGGAGTCGAGAAATGCCCGGGGAAGAAACGCCCTTGCCTATTATTATTTGACCGGTACTGTGGACCCCACAGCCGAGTTTGCAGAATCCTTTTACACTTGCAACACGTGCCAGGCGTGCACCTATTTTTGCCCTGCGAGGATAAAGGTGGACGAGATTGTTGAGGGGGTGAGAAGGAAACTTTATGACGCGGGGCTCACGCCGGCACCGCTTATTGGAGTCCGGGACAATATTTTTAAAACGGGGAATGTCTATGCAAGCCCCAGGGAAGAGAGAATCGATATCTACCCACCCCATCTTAAGGAAAAAGTTCAGAAAGGGGAATTGAAATCCAAGGCCCGGACGCTTCTCTTTATGGGCTGCGTTCCCAGTTATTTGGATATGAAAATGGTCCCAAGTCTGATAAAGCCGTTGGATGCAGCCAAGGTCGATTACACCACACTTGCCACAGAAGAGGGGTGCTGCGGTTTTCCGCTTTTCCTGATGGGGTCGAGTGAGTTTGAATCACACGCAGAAAAACTCATAAAGAAAATAAAGGACACTGAGGCCCGTGAACTTGTGACCCCATGTGCCGGGTGTTTTAAGGCCTTTAAAAAAATCTACCCAAAGATAGGAGATCTGGGGCTGGATGTCTATCACTCTGTCCAGTATCTGGAGAAACTGATCACCGAGGGGAGTATAAAACTGGGGGGGAATCTCGGGAAAAAGGTGACCTATCACGACCCCTGTGACCTCGGAAGAACATTTCAGATCTTTGAGGAACCGCGAGACATCCTAAAGAATATCCCCGGGCTCGAATACGTGGAGATGGCCAGGAACAGACTTCAGGCGCGTTGCTGTGGCGGCGGTGGGGGGCTTCAGGCCAACGACCCGGAGATGGCCGTTGATATCGCGACAGAAAGGGTTCGGGATGCCCTTTCGGTGGGCGCTGAAATCATTGTTTCCGGGTGCGCGGCATGCAAGGACAATCTGAGAAAGGGGGCCAGGGCCATCCCCAAACAGGAACGGGGCAAGATTAAGGTCATGGATATCACTGAAATGGTGGCCAAATGTATTGAAAAGTGAAGATTGTCGATTGAAGATGGATGGTTAATGGAAACCGGTATGACCGAAGAGAGAAAAACCACAAGGCGTGAGATGGCAGCAGGCAAGACCCTGAAGAAGATCATGGCCGATCACTTCTTTGAGTTGGATGAGGCTGCCAGGACCGGATCAAGAAAAATTGCCTGGTGTACCAGTGTGGGGCCTGCCGAGCTCTTGAGAGGCATGGGTTTTCTGGTGTATTTTCCTGAAAACCACGGGGCCATGCTGGGGGCAACCCGTATGGCCACCGAATTGATCCCTTACGCCAATGCCATCGGCTATTCCCCTGATATCTGCTCCTATCTTACGAGCGATGTGGGCTCTTACCTGCAAAAGAAAACGCCCCTCACCAAAGCATACAAAATAGCGTCGGTCCCCACCCCCGATGTCCTTGTGTTCAACACCAACCAGTGCCGGGATGTGCAGGACTGGTTTGCCTGGTATTCGCGGGAACTGGGGGCCCCCCTCATGGGCGTCCATACCCATCGAGACATCGGGGAAATCCGTGACTATCAGATCAGGGATATCGCCAGTCAGATCGAGGATCTGGTGCCCGGGCTGGAAAAGGTGAGCGGAGAAAAATTTGATCTGGACCGTTTTAAAGAAACCGTGGAAAATTCCAGACGTACCTCGGAACTCTGGCGCGACTGTCTTGACGCTGCTGCGGCCACCCCCTCCCCCTGGACCTTTTTTGATGCAACCATTCATATGGGCCCGGCCGTGGTGGCGCGCGGTACTCAAGAAGCCGTAGATTATTATGAATTGCTGCTTGGGGAACTGCAGGAAAGGATCCAAAACGGTCTAGGGGCGGTAGCGGGTGAAAAACACAGGATCTACTGGGAAGGGATGCCCATCTGGGGCAAGCTCAGACCCCTTTCAGAACAGTTGGCCGGGCTCAAGACCTGTGTTGTGGCATCCACCTATTGCAACAGCTGGATATTTGACCAGCTTGATCCCAATGACCCCTTTGAGAGCATGGCCGTGGCCTACACCGAGCTATTTATTGTGCGGGATGAGCCATACAAAGAAAAATACATAAAAAAATGCCATGACCTTTTCAACTTTGACGGTATTATCTTCCACGACGCCAAGACCTGCCCAAACAACTCAAACAGCCGCTATGGTATGCCGGAGAGGCTGGGGCGACGTCTGGGCGTACCGGTGCTCACCATAAATGGCGACCTGAATGACTTGAGGTGTTATTCCGAGGAACAGACAAAGACCAACATAGAGGCTTTTATCGAGCAACTGGAAGAGGAATAGAAAAACCAAAGGCGCAATGACAAAGGCATCGACCACAGAAATTATGCGGTTTTGCCCCGGACCACAGGCCTCAGGTGTGAAGGTGCCTGCATATGGGTATTAAAGCCGGATCTATCTTTGCTGGTGTGGATGTGGGGGCTTCCCGCACAAAGGTGGCGCTTTTAAACGCCAAAAAAGAACTACTCGGGTATGACATCAGGAAATCAGGGACCGATTTTTCCCACACCGCAGAGCTGTCACTAAAGTCTGCCCTTGTCATGGCCACTGCTTCACGGAGAGACATGGCGCAATGTATTTCAACAGGCTACGGCAGAAAAAACGTCCCCTTTAGCCAGGGTGTAAAGACAGAGATCAGTTGCCATGCCAAAGGCTGTTTTTATTATTACCCCGTTGCCATGACCATCATCGATATCGGGGGGCAAGATAACAAGATAATCAAGACAGATGACCGGGGAAGACGCACCAGTTTCAAAATGAACCGGAAATGTGCAGCCGGTACAGGCGCCTTTCTGGAAGAAATGTCCGTACGCCTCGATATCCCCTTGGAGGAGATGGATTCCCTGGCAAAGGCATCCAGGGAAACGGTTGAATTGGGGAGCTATTGTACGGTTTTCTCGGCAACAGAGGTGTTGGAAAAAATTCGACAAGGGAAGAAAATCCCGGATATTGTCAAGGGACTCTTTCTTTCGGTTATAAAAAGGGTGCTGGAAATGGACACACTTACGGACAGGGTGGTTATGACTGGAGGGGTCGTGGCCCATAACCCGTATCTGGTGAAGATGGTCGAAGAGATTACCAAACACGACATTCTTGTGCCCGAATACCCCCAGTTGACCGGCGCCCTGGGTGCCGCCCTTTTTGCCATAGAAGAGAAAATATAGGTTTTGCGAGGTCTTTAAAGGAAGGTGATAAGATGACTGTAAGCAAATGGATGCATGCTGGAACCGCCCTCAAGATGAATGCCATCAATTATCCGGACAAACTGGGATGGCAGGACAGGTCACAGGAATTCACCTTTAAGGAATGGAATGATCGCGCCTGTCGCCTTTCAAACGGCCTAAGGGAACTGGGTATCGGACACAAAGACACCGTTGCGGTGATTGCCTACAACCGTGGTGAATGGATGGATATATATGCCTCTTGTGCCAAGGGGGGGCAAATAATTGTACCCATCATGTTTCGGTTGGCCAGACCCGAGATCGAATACATCGTAAACCACTCTGAGTGTAAAGGACTCATTGTGGAGGCTCCCTTTGTGGAGCTGATCAACGGCATAAAGGATAGACTCCCTGTCCCAGAGAACGGCTATATCTTCCTGGGAGATGGTCCCGTTCCTGACGGATATGTGGGGTATGAAGATCTCCTCACAAACTCTTCTCCTGAAGAGCCGGACACCCTGATTGATGCCGCCGATATCTGGACGATCATGTACACCTCAGGTACCACGGGACGGCCCAAAGGGGTCATGAGGACTCATGAAAGTAATCTCGCCCAATACTACCTTAACAATATCAATATGGGGGTTCGGCCCACTGATAAAGTCATGCTGGTCATGCCCATGTGTCATGTGAACTCCATATTTTATTCATTCCCCTATACCCTGTTGACGGCGCCGGTATTCATTTACAATATGGTCAGTTTTGACCCGGTGGATTTGCTGCAGACCATTGAAAAATATAAGATCACTTTTACCTCTCTGGTGCCGACCCATTACATCATGATGTTGACGCTCCCGGATGAGGTCCGGAACAGCATTGATGTATCTTCCATACGCCAGCTGCTTATCTCTTCCGCCCCTGCCAGAAAAGACCTAAAACGGGCCATCATGGATTATTTCAAGAATGCCGAACTGTGGGAGGCCTACGGCAGCACCGAAGGAGGTCTGGTGACCCTGCTCAGACCGGAGGATCAATTCAAGAAACTCGGCTCCATCGGTAAAGAAATCTTTGGGACCGATCGGATCAGGATCCTCGATGAAGACCGGAACGAGGTCCCGGACGGTCAGGTGGGGGAGTTGTTTTACCGGACCCCGATGCTCTTTAAAGAATACCTTAAAGAGCCGGAGAAGACAAAGGAGGCCTTTGAAGATGGCTGGTCTTCGGCGGGTGACATGGTGGTGCGGGATAAAGACGGCTACTACACGCTGGTTGACAGAAAGGCCAATATGATCATCACGGGCGGAGAGAATGTCTATCCATCCGAAGTAGAGGATGTGGTGGGGGGCCATGAGGCCGTGAGAGACATCGCGGTTATTGGGATCCCCGACGATAAATGGGGAGAGGCGGTCAAGGCCGTTGTGGTTTTGAATGAAGGCTATAAACCCGGGGATGAACTGGCAAAGGGGATCATCGATTTCAGTCGCGGAAAACTGGCCGGGTTCAAGCGACCAAAGTCGCTTGATTTTATCGATGACCTGGAAATGCCAAGAACCCCTACCGGGAAGATACTTCATCGTATTTTGAGGGAAAAATACGGTAAATGGAGTGAGGGGTAACAAAACGGGTTTTTCTGGAAAAGCCTTATGACGATTTACTTTTTCTGCAAACAACAATTTACTGTTAACCGATTAATCTAGTGGAGGAGAAATGACATGTTGACAAAAGCGTTTATACCTTACAGGGGTTATTATTCGACCCCCTTTTCAAGATGGCAGGGAACTTTGGCAAATGAGCATGCGATCATTCTTGCAGGCAACACCTCCAAACGGTGGCTTTCGGACAAACAGTGGGACCCCAAAATGTTCGATTACCTTTTCCTGGGGATAACCATTGGGCAACCCCAGTGGTTTTATGGGAGTCCTTGGGCCGCGGCACTCCTGGGGGCCGTGGAGACCCCCGGAATGTTGATCAGCCAGGCTTGCACAACATCGGCCACCTGTATTTTTCAGGCTGCCGTGGGGGTGGAAACGGGGCTCTATGAGACCGCCTACACCTTGATGGCGGACCGTTGTTCCAATGGGCCCCATACCATCTGGCCCAACCCCAATGGACCCGGGGGAGAGGTGATTTCAGAGAATTGGCTTATGGACAATTTTAACAAAGACCCCAATGCCGGTTTGAAGATGATCGAGACCGCGGAAAATGTGGGCAAAGAAGGCAGTTTTACAAAAGAGCAATGTGACGAACTGTCCTTGAGACGCTATGAGCAATACCTCATGGCCCTTGAAAATGACCGCGTTTTTCAAAAAGGATACATGTTCTCACCAGAGGTAAAAGTGTCACGAAAAAAGACCATTCTTTTGGAAGAAGACGAAGGAATTATGCCTTCCACCAAAGAGGGGCTCGCCTCCCTCAAACCGCTGATCCCCGGTGGAATTCTCTCCTTTGGCTCCCAGACTCACCCGGCGGATGGAAACTGCGGACTGGTCGTTACCTCCAAGGAAAAAGCCAAGGAACTCAGTACTGACCCCTCCCTGTGTGTTCAGATTATCTCATACGGCTATTCCCGGGAGAAACCGGGGTACATGGCGGCGGCTCCGGTACCGGCATCCCGGATGGCCCTTGAAAAGGCGGGGCTCAAGATCGAGGATATGAAGGCCGTCAAGACCCACAACCCTTTTGTGGTCAACGACCTCTACTTTGGCCGGCAAATGGGTATCGACCCGATGGGGACAGGCGAATTGAGTTTTAATGATTATGGGTGCTCCATGATATTTGGGCACCCCCAGGGCCCCACAGTGGGTCGTCTCATCATGGAAGGAATTGAAGAGGTGGCTATAAAAGGCGGCGGTTATTTTCTCTGGGCGGGGTGCGCTGCCGGTGATACAGGCGGGGCCCTTATACTAAAAATAGGCTGAGTCGCCTTATTGATTCTTGACCACGGAAATTTCAACTGTTAGAAGAGGGTGTTCGGCCCTAACCGAATACCCTTTTTTTTCTAAAAAAAAGCGATGTGTTCCCCAAAGAATCTTAAACCATGGAGATAATTTTCAAATCCCTGGGCGGTCTTGGGATGTTCCTCTTTGGCATGAAGATTATGTCCGAAGGGCTCCAGAAGGTCGCCGGAAAAAGGATGCGGCAGATTCTCAGCCTCGTCTCCAATAACCGTGTTATCGGCTGTACCGTGGGAGCTCTCGTGACCAGCGTCATTCAGAGTTCCAGCGCCGCAACTGTCATGCTCGTAAGTTTTGTGGATGCGGGTCTCATGACCTTTGTGCAGGCCACGGGTGTCCTTATCGGGGCCAATATCGGGACCACTATAACCGCCCAGTTAATTGCCTTCAAAATATCGGCCTATGCCCTGCCGGCTATTGCCCTGGGAGTTCTGTTAAAATTTTTTCTGGGACGCGGACAATGGGTCTATGTGGGAGACGTTCTCCTGGGTTTTGGCCTTGTGTTCTTTGGGTTGGCCACCATGAAGGCCGGTTTTGCCCCCTTGAAAGACGACCCGACCTTTATCGCCCTTTTTACCAAATTCAATACAGATGACTTGGGCAGCATCCTCTTGTGCATAGGGGTGGGGACTGCCCTGACCATGATTCTTCAGAGCTCCAGTGCTACGGTAGGCATAACCATGGTCCTTGCCAGCCAGGGGTTACTGACTTTTGGGGCTAGCGTGGCCCTGATCCTTGGTGATAACATAGGCACAACCATAACCGCGCAGCTCGCCAGTATCGGTGCCAACATAAACGCGCGTCGAACAGCCCGGGCTCACGCCCTTCTTAATATTATTGGGGTCCTCTATATTGTCCTCTTCTTTTCTCAATTCATAGATCTCGTGACCTGGGTCACAAGCTCCCTTTCAGATATCGGCCCCCCTAACCTGCTGGTAAACGGAACCCGGCCCGATATTTCCAGGTATATTGCCAATGCACACACTATCTTTAATGTGGTAAATGCCATTTTTTTCCTTATGGCCATGCCCTATCTTGTAAAAATCACCATCTGGCTTGTCCGGGAAAAAGAGGGCGTGTCGGAGCTGGATGAACTTCAGCACATAAAATTTCTTGATTCCAGGTATATTGACACGCCGTCTGTTGCCCTGGGGCAGGCAAGGGCAGAGATCATCCGGATGGGAGAGGCTGTGCGTGTTATGTATGTGGATATTGTCGGCTGCCTCAAGAAACGAAACTTGACCGATCTTTCAAAATGGAAAAAAAGGGAAGACACCATCGATATCCTTCAAAGAGAGATTACTCTCTTTCTCGTGGAGGTGGTCCAGAGACCCATCAGTCCTGAAGAATCAAAAGAGGTGGCCTCTTTGATGAGGATGGCCAACAACCTTGAGAGAGCAGGGGATTGCGTAGAAAACATCGCAGAGTTGACCGAGGAGATGATCCATCAGGACCTCTATTTTTCCGAAGCCGCCCTTCACGATTATGAAGTGATATCGGACAGGGTACGCGAGTTTTTGTGGTTTGTGACCGATTCTGTAAAGAAAGAAGATACGGCGATCATGCCGGAGGCCCAGGCAATGGAAGACGATGTCAACCGGATGCGGGAGGAGATGAGGGGAAATTATATCATGCGGCTCCAGAGCGGCATCTGCACCGTTGATCCAAGCCTGATCCTGGTTGATCTGCTTTCGGCCTTTCGAAAAGATCGGGGGGTTCTGCTTTAACATAGCCCAGGCCGTGGCAGGAGTGAAATAGCAGGCTTTTACCCCTGACCAACCCATGTTCGGGTGTCAATGTCAACAAACCTCAAGTCCTGAATGCCCAAATCCGGGCGCCAATTCTGCGAAGTTATTTCTGCACAGGCCCTTAACGCTCAAACTCGAAAGAAAAATCGTCACAGTTCAAAAGGCAGCGGACGGTTCAACCTGATGCCTTCCAGGTCCAGGACAACATCATACACCAGAATTTCCACCCCTTCTGAGACCGCGACCCTCAGCTCCCGGCCATAGGCAGGATCAATATGGTCTGCGGGTGTGAATCGTTTCGCATCCATGCGTTGAACGAGATAGAACATGACGGAACGGTTCCCTAAACGGACCTCCTCTCTGAGTTCTATCAGGTGTTTGAGCCCCCGTGAAGTAACCGCATCAGGGAAAGAGACGACCCCGTCAATCACAAGGGTACAGTTTTTGACCTCTACAAAACATCGATCATCCCCCTGTTCAAGAAGCAGATCGATTCGAGAGTTTTTGCCGTATTTGACCTCTGACCGCACCCTGTCAAATCCTGACAGACTCGGGACTTTTCCGGCAACAACCGCCGCCCGTACAAGCCGGTTCGGCGTCAACGTGTTGACCCCCACAAGAGAAGTGGGCATCTTAATCATCTCCCAGGTGTATTTTAGTTTTCTTTTTGGATTGTCGTGGCGAGTGAGGTAAACGGTTTGGCCGGGTTCAGAACATGTCAACATGCTTCCTGAATTGGGGCAGTGGGCGGTCACGATGTGGCCGTTTCTGAGCCTGACATCCGCCAGAAAACGCTTGTATCTGGCAATCAGTGTTCCCTGGATAAGACGCGGCCATTTGAGACATCCCGGGACTTCCGTGCTGCGTCTGGTCATCCCATTCCTTATGGCTTATTCACTCTCAATTTCAACATATGATTTTGATAATTGCTCATCCAGTTTGAATGATTCATTAAAAATCTCAAGAAGTTTGATGTTCTGCTTGGCAATCATAATACAGTTTCCAACAATGGCATAAAAGAGGATGCTGAGACGTGTTTTGGATGTATCGGCTCTTATTCTTTCAATTTGATTCTGATTAAATTGATCCGCCAGTTCCCTCATGTACTGATACTGGTCAACAATGTTTTTATAGTTCACGATCTCTTTTCTGTTAAAAGAAGTCTCGGCTTTTAAAATGATATCGAGGATACATATCTTGATTTTTTTGAGTTCTTCGATTTGAACATCCAAAAGCCCTTTGTGTTTGTTGCCGATGTGTTTGTAGGAGCGCACGACAATATCCCTGTGGCCGTCAGAGATTTTCTGTAATCTTCTGATGGTCTGGGCATATTTATAGGATATGTTGACGTCCTCCTTTTGCAGCAGACGGAGCACCTTGAAAATGTTGGCCGTGATAATGTTTGTCCAAAGCTGAATTTGTTTTACCTTTTTTCTTTGTTTTCCCAACTCATCAATATCCTGGTCGAACAATGCCTCAAAGGTTATGTCAAAAGATTCCCGAATCGCCCTCAACAGATATACCAGGTGTTCAAAGGTGTTTGAGACGGCCATGTGGGGATCGCTGATCTTCTTTAGATTAAAAACTTTTGCTTCCTCTGTTTCCTTAACCCGCCCCTTGTGCCGTTTTTGATTTTTCCAAATCATAAACCCCGCAAACAACATGATAACTATAACACCCGGCACTTTTAAATAATGGATGATGTTTGCGAAGAGAAAGGAGACGGAAAACGCAATCAAGGCGGTCATAAACCAGCCGCCGATCACCGTGAGAACCCCGGTAACACGATAGACGGCACTCTCTCTTCCCCATGCCTGATCGGAGAATGAGGTGCCCATTGCCACCATAAAAGTTACATAGGTTGTTGAAAGGGGGAGTTTCATGGAGGTGGCAAACGAAACCACCGCACTGGCGACCATCAGATTTACGGATGCGCGAACCAGGTCAAAAGAGGGTTTATTGTCATGGTCCACAACCCTGTCGTAGATGTGAGGATCGAATCGTTTATTGATTGACTTTCTGAGACTTTGGGGGACAAGACCCTTAAAGGTATTGATAAAGGAGTCCGCCATCCTGACGATGGAGCGAGAAAGCCAGATTGATTCAAACCGTTCCGTGACTTCATCCTGGTGTCCCAGACTGATTTCTGTCTCGGTCACTGTACGGGCTTTTCTGGAGAACCACAGGGTAATCACCATGATGGCGCCTGCGATGAGCAGCAGACCGGTTTGGGACTGCACCTTTTTGCTGAGGGCGCTCATGGTAATGGTAAGCGGGTCTCCTGCAGCCATGGCGATCTCATAGGCGTTTAAACCGGCCAGAGGAACCCCAATAAAATTTACCAGATCATTGGCGGCAAATGCCATAGCCAGGGCAAACGTGCCCACCAGGACAATGGGTTTTAGAATATTTATCCTAAAAAAAGAAATCAGGATCTGCAGAATGATGGCGGAAACAACAAACATAAAGCCCATAATAAACAAAGAATTGGATTTGACCCAGTTGACTGCTTCGGGTGTCATAAAGGAGGCGCCCTTGGATCCTTTTATCAAGATAAAGAATGTGATGGTGGCCATGGCGACCCCGCCCCAAACCGCGCCATAGCGCTTGAGTCGCGCCTGATAGTCAAATGTGAAGATCAGGCGGGTGAAAAATTGAACCAGGGCCCCGCAAAAAAAAGCCACGGCAATCGACAGGAGGATGCCAAAGACAATCATCATGGCCTTGGCTGTATTTATGTACTCTGCCAACTCCATGGCGCCGCCATCAGTCTGCATGATCTTGATCACGGAGGCGGCCACAGCAGCCCCCAGAAGCTCAAATACAATAGAAACGGTGGTGGAGGTGGGTAATCCAAAGGTGTTAAAAAGATCCAACAAAAGAATATCTGTCAACATTACGGCCATAAAGATCGTAATGAGTTCGGGCATGGTAAAAAACTGGGGGTGGAATATTCCCTTTCTCGCGACCTCCATCATTCCGCCGGAAAAGGTCACACCTGCAAGAATTCCGAGGCTTGCAACAATCATAATCACAAAATACGGGGCCACTCTTGAACCGATTGAAGAATTCAAGAAATTGACCGCATCGTTTGTGACGCCCACAATCAGATCCAGGACAGCAAAAAGCAACAGGATCAAGACAGCCACTAAAAAGATTTCAGTGCCCATCATGTGCCCTCATCACAAATAACCGGAAGACCGGCAAATTGTTTAGATACAGTGAAACCGCTTTTGTTCTCCACGGAAATGCCCCGCTTACTTTATCAAAACTTATACAATTCTCAGGCCCTCAAACTTTACCACATCCTGTTTGGGGCCACCACATTAATATTCCAACCTGACAGTTAGGGGCCTGCGCAAAAATAACTTTACATTTTCGCAGCCCTGCTTAAGGCCATCTTTGGTTACGCTATATTTAACAGATGCGGGGAAAAAACCGTGATTTCTTGGATCGGATCAGGGGTGAAAATGGTCTGTCCCAAATGGGAAAAGAAAAATCCGGCAGTATGCCGTTAGTTGCCCTTAAATTCCGGTTTTCGTTTTTCGTGAAAGGCGGTCATGGCCTCCTGAAGATCTTCGGTTGTGGCCGTGAGCAGGTTCTGGTCATAATCCATATGCATCACGGCCTCATCCAGGGCGCTGGAGAGGATATTGACGCTGCGCTTTATCATTTGTGCGGCAATCGGGGGCTTTTTCGCATAATGGTCTGCCATCTCTTTTGCCGCCTCAAGCAGCCTGTTTCGGGGGACTACCTCGTCAAGAAACCCCCATTTTAACAATGTCTCCGCATCTTCGTTGTTTCCCCCAATGACGAGTCTCTTTGCCTTTGAAGGGCCCACCAAACGCACCGCAAGGGGCAGACCCAGCCAATTGAGATTCATGGCAAGGTTAATTTCCGGATAACCGATCCTGCAGTCGGCGGCGCCAATCCGGAAGTCACAGGCTGTGGCAATACACGCGCCCCCCCCCAGACAATAGCCGTTGATCGCCGCGATGGTTATCTGATCAATATCCAAGATGGCCTTTATCACCCTTTTCCCGAGGTTCTGACGCCAGATCTGAAGGCGATTCCCGGCAAGATATTTGGGCACCTCTTTCAAATCCACACCACACGTAAAATGGGGGCCTTTCCCGGAAAAGATAACCGCCCGGGTTTCGTAGTCGTCTTTGAGACTTTCAGCGAACTCAGCCAGTTCTTTGAGGAGATCCCGGTTGAGGGCGTTAAGGGCCTCTGGTCTGTTGAGATACAGCCGGGCAATTCGGTCGCCTTTGTTAACTTTGATGGTCTTCCAGCCCACTTTGGTCTTACCCGCGTTCTTCCAGCAATTTTTTTATTGTTGTGAAATGATTTTTTTCTTCGATTTTATTCCTTCTCCTACCTTCTCCGCCACCACTCTGGCCCACTTTTACGTCATTTTTCACTGTGCCTCTCACCCAAAACCTTCAAAACAGTGGAGGAAGAACTTTTCCGGATCAGAATTACCACAGAACCCGTCTGATATCAAATCCCTTTGTATCTTTTCGATAAAGCCGAAAAACCAGCCGGGGAACACTGGATGTGTGGTTAGGGCTTACTTTCTGGAAAGGGCATTGTTTTTTAGTGGCAGAGAAACCTTTCGTTTTTCCGGGTCCTTTTGCTGTCGGTATAAAATGGCGGTATGCCCGATCACGCCCACGATTTCCGAGGCGGTTCTGCGTTCAAGAAGAGTGGTGATCTCGGATTTCTGTTCTTTTTTCTTAAAATCGAGAAATTTTATCTTTATGAGTTCATGGCTCTCAAGGGCTTCTCCAGCCGACTTTATGAGTTCAGGTGTAAGGCCTTTTTGACCGATAAGGATCACAGGTTTAAGACCGTGAGCAATTCCTCGCAGATATTTCCTCTGAAACCCTTCAAGCTTTTTCATGGTGACTCCGATGTTTTTTGTGGTTCAAAGAAATACTCAAACCCGCCCGAAAAACCAACCGGTTTTCCAAGCGGGTTATTTGAGGGGGGCCTGTTTTTCCTTGAAACACAGGTTTTTTTTCATTAAAGTGCATCAATCTCCAGACCATTTTTCAACAAGACAGGCCAACCAGGCTGGCGGGCTCGGTCTTGATTTTCTTTTGATCCTCAATATAATCGAATAATCTTTATTAGCAAAACCAAAAAAATAACCATCGTCCCGTCAACCAACCTCCGACTTTCCCTTTTTACGCCTATTTGAAGGGGAACATGGTATATGAGAACTAAAAATTCCGTTTTTCAAGATAAAACGCCATTTGTCTTTTACGGCTCGGCAAAATGGACAGTGGAAGACGCGAAATCAAAATGGGTCGACAAGCCAACATAGCCGACAACATGCCTCAGAAACTTTAAAGTGAACAAGCCAAAACAGTCAAGAATCAGGTTTATTCTTTTTTCTTGTCACCTGATAATTTGTATTTTTTTTGTTTCCGGGTGTAGTGCGCTTTCCCTCATTCCCCTCACCCTCCAGGAGATAAAGCTTTATGTGGTTGGTCAGCGGGAAAGTTTTTCTTATCCACTTGACAGGGTAATGAAGGCTGCCATCTATAGCCTCCAACTGTCTGGGTTCACTATTTTTCGGGTGGAACATTTTAACCAGAAAGGCTTGATTAATGCCAGCTGGAAAAATGCCACGGTTGAACTCCTGATGGTACCCGTGACGCCCAACCTTACAAAGGTCACAAGCAAAATCCAAAAGGATGCTGGTTTTCGGGAATATTCCTCTGAAGAAGAAGTTTTTGAAAGTATGCGAAAATCCCTGGAAGATGAGCGGGTTTTTGACTGGAGTCAGCTTACCAGGGGTATGTCCCCTGTTCATTTTTCACCAAATAATGATTCGGTGGTCATCGGCTATTTGGGGCCGGGCGAAGAAACGGAAATCATGAAACAACATGGGAAATGGTTTGAGATAGAAATGATGGATGATCATAGTGGGTTTATTGGCCTCAACTATCTTAAAGTAAAGCAAGAATAGATTCAAAATTTTCCCCATCAGGGTATTAGTCCCTCGAACGCTCGCGGGGTCGTATAGCGGTTCCGGATGGGAGACGTGAAAATACCCGGATCGGGCGTAAGGAGGGACGAAATCGATTTTTTTACGCCGCCCTTGGCAGGGCCTTTTTGGCGAAAAACATGATCACAAAACCGGTTAAGGAAATAAGCGGGAACAGCATCAGCGCCAGCTGCAAAGATCCGTATTTAGAGATCACGGATAGCAGGATGGGGATAAGAATTCCTCCGGCTGGGAGCGCCAGTTTGATGATTCCCAGGACGGTACCGGGCATGTCTTTAAACATAATGCCGCCAAGGGTAATCAGAAGCGGAAAGAGGGCGGATATAGAAGCCCCCGACATAAATACGAGTACGTAGTTTACCTCTTTTGCATTTACAACAAAAAGACCCGTGAGAATGAGTGTTGACAGACCGAAAAAAAAGATAATCAGATTCAGTATCCCCTCTCTTTTGGTAAACAACCCCACAAGAAGTCTTCCCAAGGCAAGTCCTGAAAGAAAGATAATGAGAGCAATTTTGGAGGTAACCTGCGAGAAGTCTCTTAACTCCATGAGGAAGGTCGTCATGATCCCGATCAAACAGATCTCCAGACCGGTTGCGCAAATGGTTGCCAAGAAGAGGATAAAAACCAATTTTTGTTGTCTCAAAAACTTCAGCCGGTCCGAGAGGCTGTCTACCTCCTTTTGGCCACTCTTAAGCCTTGCAAAAAGAAAATACGCGGCAAGAACAAAGACGGCAATGGCTGCATGGTTGAGGGAGCGGCGCCAGTTCATCTGAAGAAAGAGGAGGTAGAAGGTGATCATCATACAGCCAAAGGTGACAAAAAAATGGTTTACATTGATGTACAGGCTTTCCTTTTTTTTGTGAATGTCGAGAAGCATGGGGTCGGTAACGCCTTCATAGGTCCCGATACCAACTCCGATAAAGAACATGATCAACAAATTCAAGGAAAAGTCGGTTTTGAGGTAGAAGACGAAAAAAGAGATTCCTAAGATGAGACTCCCCACAAAAAGAATCTTTGTCTTATCATAGGTGTCTGAAAATGCCCCTGAGAAGATCACCGACAACATAAATCCCAGGCTTTGTACGGCAAGCAGGATCCCGATTTGAGAGGGGGTCAGCCCGATGTGTCTTGCGGCAGCACCGATGATTGTGACCCCGACGCCAAGAAAAAACATGGCGATAAAAGCGGACATGGTAATCCACTTGGTGGTGTTAGGCATACATTTTTCCTCAAGTATTCAGTTGATTAAAAACTTCCTGTGGGCGACTCGAAGACTTATCCCCACGATTTGGTCGGGCCCTACCCTTGGCTGACATGGGGGGCCATTTCGTTTTCTCGACCGCAACGGAGCAGGCTGTTGTTCATGTGGTCCCGTTCATCAAGACCCATCCGCCGGAACACATCGCCCCAATTATTGAGATCTTTATATGCGCTGGGTTTTTCGGTGTCAAATGGTTGATCATCCAATTCAGGATGATTTTTGACGAAACCCATGTATGCGTGCTCGGCGTGATCCTCAAATTCTGCATTCAGCTTAAAGGCTGTTTCAATACAAACAAGGGCCAAGAACCGGCAAAAAACACCATATTTAAAGGCAGTCACCCGTGGTACAAATCGATCTTTAAACCAGTTAAGCCGGATACCATCTCGTTCAATTCTATTGTTAATTACCTTCAGGTGCCAGAATTCATTATCCTGTGCATCCCGCCCCCAACGGATAATATCTTCGGCTGATTCAACCGCAGCCGGATCTGAAAATTGTGAATTCATCTTGTGATATTGTTTGATTTCCCAGGCCTGGTAGGGAATTCTGGCAAGAATTTCCAAAAGGCGCATCTTGCCAAACGTCAATTGCGTGCCATAGAAAACATCCATTCCCCAGAAAAGTAGCCGTGTGAACCGGCTGTATGCCATGGGGCCACGGCTTAACGTGGCTGCCTGTTCTTTTTTTAGATCGATCACCATAATCTTCACCTCCGATTTTTTTCCTGCTGGAAATATGTTTGTAGGCGTTCACGGGTTCAAAGGTTCAGAGGTTCAAGGTTACGTTCTTGTCGCCGGCCTCAATTTTGGAGGCGTATGTATGTGAGAAGCACCCGGATTCGTCATTCCCAATCTAAAAATTGGCGGCGTATTGACACTTATGTGGCAAAACCAGCATTTTGTCTAAGGACTTCGGGTCTTCAATTTTGTCTTTGTTCCTAACTCTGAACGTTGAACCCCTGAACCTGTGAACGGTTACATATGTTTGGGGTCATTGTGAGATTTGTGTTAAATGGCCTCGGTCTTTTCAGCCAGGACTTTTATTGCCGCCATGTATTCAGATAAACCCCGTATAAAGATGTCATTGTGGTTGGCCCCCGGAATTTTGAGAAAGGTCTTGTCAGGAGCCTGGCAGGCATCGTAGAGGGCCTGCCCGTCGGAAAAGGGGATGATGTGATCATATTCAGCGTGTATGATCAGAGTGGGTTTATGAAATTCCCTGATTTTATCAATGTTGTGAAAACCCTCCTCTTCTTTGAACCCTGATGTCTCCAAGTCGATCCCCAGGAGCTGTAGGAGGGGGCCGGCATAGGCAAAACCGCTTTCTACGATAAGACCATCAATCCGGGTCTTGTAATGGGCGACAAGTTCAAGTACGGACGCGCTCCCCAGGGATCTGCCCATAAGTATCACGGGGCCGTAAAACCCCTCGTTTTTTAGCCAATCCCTCGTGTAGTCAAAGATCACATGACAGTCTCGCATCATGGCCGTAACAGTGGGGGTGCCCGTTGAACGGCCATAGCCGCGATAATCCACAGGAAGAAAATTTATCCCCATCCCGTTATACGAGGGACCCATTTCATCATAATCGGCAGCGATCTCACCGTTTCCGTGGAAAAACAGGATATTTGGGGACAATCTTTGAGCCATGTGGAACCTGCCCCCGATTACTATATCTTTTTCTACCGGGATCAATACATCCCGGGCAGATTCCCCGGGAACTGACCCTCCTTGTTCAGGTCTGGGGTGAAATAAAAACATAAGGATTTCAGGCCGGTCAAATGCTGAATAATCGATGTTTGAGATATCTATCATGATGGTCTCTCTCCTTTTCCCATAAACGACATAATGCCCTTTACAAGAAATATGGGCATTTGAAGAGATGCAGCGATTGAAGGCCTATCTTACTATTGGTGAAGCCTCCCGATCAAAAGGATTCATCCTGATTGCAAGCGAAAAGAGATAGGGATAATTATCCTTTAGATGTTTCATATATTCCAGCCATTGATGGCCTAGCAATCTGTATGACCGTCGTATATCACCGGCAAGATGGGCCAGGTCGGTTTCAGGAAGGTTTTTGAGGTCATCCCGGACGAGCAGTTCCTCGGTAATGTGAAAAACAGCCTGAAGAAGTTCAGTAAAAGTTTCATATTCCAACAGGTTGGGGTTTTCAAGCAGGCGCAAAAGGATATCTGTCTTTCCAGCCAACAAATCGCGTAATTCTTCCAGATTCACCTTATCAATTTCGATTCCAAATACGTAATTTGTTATGCGATCAACCAGGGAGAGGAAGTCCTTATCAGAGAAATTCTCTTCGAGACAGAGGGTTTCCCGGATGGTTTCAATCTGCGGGTCGGCTTTTGTGAGAGTTATCAGAAGTCTGGTCCCCAGTTCACTAAAGAATACTCCGATGATCACGTTCAGTTTCTTGACTCTGATCAGCTTCTCTCTTTTGTTTAGAATCATTTCGGTGGCATTGGCAACAACCCCCAGAAATGCGCCCACACCGGTTATTATTATCAGGATGGCAAGCATTTTCCCTGCCGGGCTTATGGGGTGAATATCGCCATAACCAACCGTGGTGATTGTGACGATACTGAAATAGAGGGCATCCACCAGGACCAACCCCTCGGTGACCATGAATCCGCCTGTGGCCAGGATCATGACGATAACCATAAGAATCAGATAAAGGCGTAGTCTGAACCGTAAGGGATCCATGTCTCAATCATTCCTGTCAGTGAAGGTTTGCCTAATGGGAAGCTGTATGCCGGCACAAATGGGCAAACAGGCCAATTGAATGTTGCCGGGGACAAAAAATGGGATAAAGGGCATATCATCAAGGCGGCCCGGATGGAAGACATCAGCGAGTTCTCAGGTCTCCTGAGGGTCGCCTTCGTGCTTCTTTTTTTTGGCCTCCCCTTTCATAAATATAATTTCCTTGGCTGTCACAGGTTTTCTGTAATCGTTTTTTTGATGCAGACATTTCTTGGGGCAGTTTTCAACGCACACACCGCAGTATACGCAAACAAACGGATCACACTGCCAGGTGGCCTCTTTGGTGTCAACGGTGATGCATTGGGATGGGCATTTTCGGGCACAGGTCCTGCAGAAGATGCACGTTTCAATTTGGTTATAAAGTTCCCCCCGCGCATTTTCAAAGGCTTCCCTGGTTTCCTTGGGGTAAAGCCTGGTTGAGCTTTTGTGGAAAAAATTCCGTAAAATGTTTGGGGTCATATTAAACACAATGCACCTCTGTTATCTCTCTGTGCAGCTGATACACGGATCAATGGACAGGACAATCACCGGGACGTCGGCCAACTCTATCCCCGGGAGCATACTCAACATCGGTGGGATGTTGGCAAAGGTGGGTGTCCTGATCCGCAGCCTGTCCAGATTTTTTCCGCCGTTTCCTTTTATATAATACATCAATTCCCCTCGTGGCTGCTCGACCCTTGTGACCACTTCCCCTTCGGGTTTGCCTTTGACCTTGACACTGATTTCGCCAGCAGGCAGTTTGGATACAGCCTCTCTCACAAGCGCTATGGCCTGAAATGTCTCCAAAAATCTGACCTTGTTTCGGGAATACGCATCCCCGTCAATGCCTACCACAGGCCTGTGGGCGAGTTCGCCGTAAGCGGCATACCCGATCTGGCGTATGTCCTGCTCTACACCGCTCCCACGCAAAGTGGGGCCTACTGCCCCCAACTCCACGGCCTGTTCCCTGGTCAGAACCCCTTTACCCACGGTACGTTTCTTTACTGTATAGTCGTTGAGCAGGACTTTTTCGAGATGAGTTACCTCCTTTTCCACCAAATCCAGCTGGGTGAGTACCCATTGTGCCATGTCGGGGTCCATGTCTCGTTTTACACCGCCGATGATGTTTATAGAGGGATTCACCCTGTTTCCACCGGTGGCCTCATTGATGTCCATGATTTTTTCCCGAATCTTCCAACACTGCATAAACAGGCTTTCAAACCCAAAGGCGTCGGCAAAAAGGCCAAGCCAGAGAAGATGGCTCTGGACACGGTGTATCTCCGCCCAAATGACTCTCAGAAATCTGGCCCTGTCGGGGATCTCGATACCCATCAGTTCCTCTATTCCCTGACAGTAGCACTGGGCGTGTATGGTGGAGCAGATTCCGCAAACGCGTTCGCAGATTTGGATCATCTGGTGGAAGTCCCGAACATCTGCGAGCATCTCAAGCCCGCGGTGGACGTACCCTAGCGCGGGAACGACTTCCTTAACGATTTCATCCTCAAGGACGAGTTTTAAATGAATCGGTTCAGGGAAAACCGGGTGCTGTGGTCCAAACGGTATGATTGTACGCGCCATGGGTATGCCTAATCCTCCCCGCTCTTTACATCCCTGGAAACACTGATCCTGCAATATGGCGCGTCCGGGGCTTCCTCTTCAAGATACAGTGTGCGTTCATAGTCGAGGACAAGACCGTCAAAACGGATGCCAAACTGGTCCTGGATCTCGTTTTCCACAAGAAACGCAGCAAAGTAGACCAATGAAACGGTCGGGACCGCCTCTTTTTTTTGTATTGTAAGCCGCAGGTGTTTGAGATCCAGGTCCCTGTCAAAATGGTAAAGGATGTCCACGGAGTCTGCATCCAGTTCCACGCAGGACATGGTAACAAATCGATACCCGTCTTTTTTCATATCCGCGGTCTTACTTACAACGGTATCTTTGGTTGTGGAAATTACTTCTTTCATGATCAGCCGTCCTTTTTCTCGGAGAACTTTTCCAGGCCCATGACCACACCATCGATGATGGCCTCTGGTTTGGGGGGGCATCCCGGGACGTAGACATCAACAGGAATGATCTTATCCACGCCCCCTATCACATTATAGGCCTCCCGGAAAACACCACCGGATAGCCCACAGGACCCAAGGGCTACCACAATCTTTGGTTCCGGCATCTGCTCGGCCAAATTGACAAGCACCTTTTTGTTGCGGTGATTTACCGTACCGGTCACCAGTAGAAGATCGGCGTGTTTTGGATTCCCTACATTGATAATCCCAAAGCGCTCAATGTCGTAAACAGGGGTCAGACAGGCAAGGACCTCAATGTCACAGCCGTTACAGCTGCCGCAGTCAAAGTGGAGCAACCATGGAGATTTGATCCGGGATTTTCTGGTAAGTTTTTTTAGGATGTCCACAGCAACCCTTTATCGCCCATGTAGCCAGATGAGGTTTACAAAGCTCATGGCCAGTCCCATGGGCCAGACATAGCCGAGCATCCACCGCCAAGTCAAACGCGCCGTAACATTATCAATAAGAATTTCGCAGAAATAGGTAACCCCCACGAGGACTATTATCCCAATCCAACTGGTGGCCCAGAAAAGCGAACACAATCCCAGGATCAGAACCACTTCATACCAGTGACCTATTTCCACCAGGGCAAGATAGGGCCCTGAATATTCGGTCAAAAACCCCTTCACCAGTTCCTGGTGGGCATGATGGGAGGTAGAAAAGTCAAACGGGGACTTTCGGAGTTTTATGGTCAAGGCGTAGCACAGGGCTATATAGAGGAGAGGGAGACTCGCAAGTAGAGGTTTTGTTTGGACCAGGATTTCAGAGATCTTAAAGCTGCCTGTCACAAGATAGATACCCACAAATGCCAGGATAATCAAAGGTTCGTAGGTCAGAATCTGGATAAGCTCGCGATTTGCTCCCAACTGACTGTAAGGGGATGTGGTTGATAAGGCGCCGATGACCAGAAAAATCGCCCCGGCAGCCTGAACAAAAAGGATCAAAAGCAGGTCGGACTGGAGGAAAAAAAGGACGACGGAGAGCATGGCCGCTGTGACATAGATATGGGCGCAAAACACCAGCCAGCCATTGACCACCATTCGCTCCTTTCCAAAAAGCTTTATCACATCAAAAAATGGCTGCCACACAGGAGGTCCATATCGTGACTGAAACCAAGCGGTCAATCGCCTGTCCACACCGGCAATCAAGCCACCCAGCAGGGGGGCTACAAAAACTCCGATAATGGCCATGATTATACCCTCGATCACAGCGACCCTCCTATCAAGAGTGCCAGAAGCATTCCCCCGAAAATGTTAACCCACACCGTCAACTTTTGATTGCCAAAAATGGATTCAAAATAGATGGCCCCGGACAAAACAGCCACCGGTTTTTTCATGGGGCCCTCAAATGACTCTGGATCCGTTGTTTGCACACCGCACAGATAGGGGCCTGAAATACGTACCTTTCGTGCTTTTTTGGCGGCGTATACAGCGTAAATAAATCCGAGGGCAAGGATCAGCATAACCGGATAAAACAGGAATGTCCCTGTGGGATTTTCGAATATCCCGGCCCGAATGGAAAAAGACGGGGCGGAGAGGATCGGAACGACCAGTTTTGAGTAGAGCAGGGGTGCGCACAGGCTCAGGACCACTGCTCCCCATACGAGAGCCAGAAGGGGGAAGCGTGTCAACAGACCTTGTTTTTCAGGCACCACCTTTAACCCGTAAGGTGCACCCAGCAAGATCCCGGCCCACCTGGCCCAGTACATGACCATCATGGCGCTCCCCACGGCCAGCGGGAGTATCACGAAGAGATGTTTGGATGCAGCTTCTATAGCCATCCATTTGCTCAAAAGCACACCGAACGGGGGGAGCATCATGGTGATGATGCCGAGAACGGCGATAAGTGCTGTCCGGGGCATCCTGGCGTAAAGTCCCCGCATGACCTCAATATCGCGGCTCCCAATATGCTGTTCAATGTCTCCAACGCAAAGAAAAAGCAGGGCCTTTGAAAAAGCATGAAATATAATCAGCAGAATACCCGCAGTAATGGCTTCGGGGGTGTTTATCCCGGCACAGGCAAAGATGAGACCCAGGTTTCCGATGGTGGAGTATGCCAGTACTTTTTTGCCGTTGCTCTCTTTTATTGCCATGGCTGAAGTTGCCAGAAAGGCAAAAGCGCCACTTACGGCCAGACATTGGCTCAGAAATGTGCCGGCGTAACCGGGCGCAAACCGGAGCGCAATATATACCCCCGCCTTTACCATGGTGCTTGAATGCAGCAGGGCCGATGTGGGGGTGGGGGCAACCATGGCGCCCAAAAGCCAACTCTGAAATGGGATCTGGGCGGCCTTGACCATGGCGGCAAAACACAACAACGCCAGCGGGGTCAACATGATGCCGCCCATGTGGCCTGCCTGAATTAGTTTTTGGACATCAACGGTTCCCTGTATTACATAGGCCCAGACCATGGCTATTATAAAGGCGGCCCCGGCAACACAATTCATCCAAAGGGCCCGAACCGCATTATTGATGGCGGTCTCGTTTTGGTCGTGACTGATCAGCATAAAGGAGCCCAGAGTGGTTATCTCGAAAAACATGTACATAAAAATAATATTGTTGGATAGGACAAGACCGTTCATGGCCCCAATTATCACCACAAGAAAGGCGAAAAACTTTGGTTGTCTGGATTTTTTTAGTCCCTGATGTTCCTCGTGTTTATTCATGTACGGTATTGCGAAAACACAAATCAGCGAACCCACAATGGATATTATGAGCACCATGATGAGGGAGAGGTTGTCGGCAAAAAACAAGGGGAAGGTCTCGGTGTGATCGACCATGAAAAGCTCAAAATAATCAAGGCATACAATCTGAAAAATGATGAGGATTTTGGTGAAGAGGTGTCGGTGTTTGAACCCGAAATATAACATGACAAAAAGAAGAAGGTCGTCTCCCCACAAGACCAGAAAATGGGTCGGGATGCCCAACAGTGGCGGAGGTGTGTGTGAAAAGGGGCCTTTTATAAAAAGAATAATGGAGGCTGCGGCTATCAGACAGCCCATGGAAAGGACTATGAAGGAACGGACATGCCCGGACCTTATAATAAAACAAAGGGCTGCGGCAATAAACGGACCAAGAATCAGGATAAAAAGAATCGTATTCAGCATAACAACCCATGTTTTACAGCCCGGTGGCGTGCTGTGGCGACACAGGCAGGTGTGTACTGCCCAAGAGATTCCTTGAAACTACCGTAGCATAGGGGAAGCAAATTTTTGTGTCAAGGGAGATGGCGAGGTTTGACGGGGTTTTGTTGTGAACCCCACGGACTTATTGAAAAGGCAAAATCAATCAAAAAAAAGGCAGAGCCAATAAGTGGCTCTGCCTGGGACAAAGGGAGGGAGATGGAGGGGTGTTTTTTAAGGTATGGCTTCCCGCGATGCCGTTATTCCCTTGGTAATTGATCTTTCCTCCTGGACGTTTAAAGATACTACAAAGAGAAGATGCACGTGCATCCGAGAAGCCGTTTAAGTGCCAATGGCACTTAAGGTATTAACCACAATTTTTTTAAAGAGCGCAATAAAGAAGTTGATTAGACGGTTTCGCTGTAGTTTTAATGCAAAATCCTTGCCATTTCTTGGGTTAAATAAATATTCTTGTGTTATCAGGCAGTTATATTGTTTTCCCGCAAAGACCTCTAAAAGTAGAAATGTGGCGTAGGCACCACATTATGTCAAAAAAAACACTATCTTTGGTCCGGTCTTTGACGTTTTGCTTTATGGTTATGTCCAGATTATTTGTCTTTTCTGTCAATGTGGATAGGGGGAAGATCTTCGATGGATTTCTTGTTCATTTTGAGATAAACGCATTTGTCTTCGTATCTGTCGATCTGATCAACGGGGACGGAAACATCCTTTTTCCCCCAGAGATGACCTTCCCGCAAGACCAGATGAGTTATGGTCTCCGTGGCTGGATTGACTATTATGTTTGTTAAAGTTCCAACTGGACCGTCTGAACATTCAACAGATGCATCAAGCGGGATATCCATTTTTTGCCTCCAGCAAATAATTTAGTGGATTCATTTCAGCTGCTCCCGAATCAAGCCTCTGGGTTTGCTCCAGCGCACATTTGTTGTCCTGCCCAGCCCATATGAATCTCCCAGTGGGACAACCCGAATCGAACTATTTACACTCTTATAAAATTTCGATTTTAAAAGCAAGCGTTGAAAAGGATGATATGTGTTTTTTGGATTTAAAAAACGACTTTGGCAAATTGACCTCCAACAAAGGCAGATTTTGACAGACTTCTGTTTATGGCCTATAAAGAGGTCACAGGTGCTCCGAACATATTGGCAGGTCCCCTAATGCGTTTAAAGCAAATAACACGCCGGACAATGGTATTTCCCCGCAAGGCCCTTATTTTGTTTGTCAAATACCCTGAGGCGGGACGGGTAAAGACCCGGCTTGGGAAAGCCCTGGGCCCGGAAAGGGCCGCAGACCTCTATCAGAAACTCCTCCGGCGTACCCTTGGAATAGCCGCAGATTTCAAACTCTCCCCGGACAATCAAGATTACCCGGATTTGTTTCTGTTTTTTTCTCCGCCGGAACGGAAAGAGCTGTTGAAGAAAACCTGCCCCGGCCCCTGGAAATTTGTGTCTCAGACCGACGGACATCTGGGCCAAAGGATGGACGCGGCCTTTCGGGATGTGTTTAACAGGGGATATGAACAGGTCGTCCTTGTTGGGAGCGATATTTGTGATCTCAGGGTTTCTGATATCACGGATGCCTTTCGGTTCCTGACAAAAGGCGCGGCCGTCCTGGGCCCGGCTAAAGACGGGGGGTTTTATCTGATTGGATTGACCTCGTCAGTTGGGGAGGTGTTCGGGTTTGATTCCTGGTCCACGCCATCTGTGTTTGAAAGAACCGTTAGATGTCTTGGTGAGGCCGGCCACACTGTCAAGATGCTCTCAGAGAGAAGAGATATCGATAAGGCTGAAGACCTGATCCATGTTAGAAATCAGCCCTTTCTTTGTGATCAGGTATCAATCATTGTACCCTTTGTGGGGAAAGCAGCTCAGTTGGCCTTTTTGATCGATTTGATTGAGACACAACTGTGGCCGGGTGATGAGATAATTATGGTCAGAGGGGACGTGTTTCCGGAAACGGGAATAGAGGATATTACCCCCAACACACGGCTTGTGTCAGCGCCCAGGGGAAGAGGGGCCCAACTCAGTCACGGTGCCAAATCCGGAAAAGGCAATCTCTATTGGTTTCTCCATGCCGATACCGTGCCGCCTCCAAATTTCGGATACCATATCAGAAAACTGTCGCTGGCCACTGATGCGGCCCTGGGTTGCTTTGAACTCAATTACAGGACATCACGGTTTTCTCTCCAGCTTGTTGCCAGATGGGCCAACTTCCGAACCCGATATCTCGGGCTGCCCTACGGTGATCAAGGATTTTTTTGCTCCAGAGAGGTTTTTGAAAGGGTAGGAGGATTCAAAAAGCAGTATCTGTTTGAAGATGTTGATTTTGTAAGGGCTTGTAGCAGACTGGGAAACATCATGGTTGTCCCTCAACCTTTACACGCCTCCCCGGAAAAGTATTTAATGAGGGGAATCCTTCGAACTTCGTGTAAAAATCATTTTCTGATGGTTCTTTATTTTTTGGGCATGAATGACAGGCGGCTTTACTCCCTTTACTACGGGGGGCGTAATGGAAGGGGACTGGGAGGACTTGAATAAGGAGGTCTTTATGAAAACTGAAAACACAAAGATTGTCTGTACTATCGGTCCGGCGAGCAACTCAAAAAAGATTCTGAGAAAGCTCATCAAGGCCGGTATGAATGTGGCACGTCTAAATTTTTCCCATGGCTCGCATAAGCAACATGAAAAAGTGATCCGTTTTGTGCGGGACCTTTCACAGGAATTAAACAAACCCGTGGCTATTCTTCAAGATCTTCAGGGACCAAAAATACGAATCGGTGAACTGGAAGGGGGGCACGTTGAACTCAAAAAAAACGAAAAATGGACCATAACCACACGCAACGTAAAGGGGAGACAGGGCCTTATTTCTACCACCTACCGACAGATCGTAAACGATCTCAATGAGGGGAACAGGATTTTGATAGACGATGGCCTTATTGAACTAAGGGTATTGTCAAAAGACAAAACACACCTTTACTGCAAGGTCATTACCGGAGGCCTGCTGGGTGAGCACAAGGGGATCAATCTGCCAGGGGTTAGGACCAGCATTCCCTCATTGACAAAGAAAGATAAAGCCGATCTGGAAATCGGCATAAAGGCGGGGGTGGATTATGTGGCCATCTCTTTTGTCCGGAGCGTAAAAGATGTCCTTGTATTAAAACGGTTTCTCAAAAGGAGAGATGTTGATATTCCGGTTATTGCCAAGATCGAGAAGCCCGAGGCCCTGGTTGAGCTCGAAGACATTTTGGATGCGTGTGAGGGGATAATGGTGGCCCGGGGGGACCTGGGGGTGGAAGTCTCCCCCGAGAAGGTCCCTATGGCGCAGAAAAAGATGATTCGAATGGCAAATAAAAAAAGAAGGCTGGTCATCACCGCCACACAGATGCTTGAGTCCATGACGGAGCATCCCCGGCCAACACGCGCCGAGGCCTCTGATGTGGCAAATGCCATCCTGGATGGAACAGATGCGGTTATGTTGTCTGCAGAGACTTCCGTTGGAAAATATCCCGTAGAATCGGTGCGAATGATGAAGAAGATCTCCAGGGAAACGGAAACAGACCTTCCTTCAAAACCTTATTCCGGTCACAGGCCCACCAACTTCCCGGATGCCATATCCGAGGCAGCCTGTTTCTCAGCCGAGAGTCTCGGGTTAAAGGCCATTGTGGCCTTTTCCCAGTCGGGGTTTACCGCAGCCCTTATCTCGAAACACAGACCCCCGGTTCCAATCATAGCCTGTACCCCTGATGAGAAGGTTCAACGGCGTCTGGCCCTTTATTGGGGCGTCAGTGCAATGGTCGTACCCCATTTGAGTGGTACAGATAAAATGGTCGAAACGGTTGAAAGCCTTCTTTTGGAGCGGCGGTTTGCAAGGAAGGGGGATAAGGTCGCTATCCTGGCGGGAACCCCTCTTATGGTAAAGGGAACCACAAATATGATCAAATTGCACGTGGTGCAATAAACGAATCAGCCCTTTATCCTGTCTTTTTCGCTGAGCCTTGAACCTCTGAACCCGTGAATGGCCTGAGGCCTGGTTTTAAATTTTCAATTTCCATATTCGGGCTTGACTCTCCGAGACATAGGATCTACAAGCTGGAGGCCTGAGTAAGAATTCTTATTCAAGTATCATTCATGATGGTTCCATCTCAAAAATGGAATAGGTCCCCATGGCCTTGGCCACCAGCCGTTCATTGTTAAATATCTCTGATTCGAGGGTGGCCACACGCTTTCCCCGGTTGATAACTTGTGTTTTGCAGGTGAGTGAACCCGCAGATACGGGTTTGAAATAGGATATCTTTATCTCAATGGTTGCGCATGTCTCACCCTTCTTCAAAGTAGTATAGAGTGCACCGCCCATCCCGGTGTCAGCCATTGAATAAATAACCCCTCCATGAACGACCTTGTGAGGATTGAAATGTCTTTCTTCAACCTCCAGGATGCACTCGCTATAACCATCTTTGAGTTTTGAAACAGAGAGATCTATGAGTTCTGCAAACGGATGTTCCACCAACACCTCCTTGATCGTTTTTGACACGAATTTATCCCTAAATTCTAATTTACTCAAGACTTTATACATGAATGTACGCCATCGGTAGGTACGCTGTTTGAGACAACCGGTTCGTTGCATGATAACATAGTTCGAGGAAAAGAAATAATCGTATTGCTTTTTTATGTGGTTTTAATCCTTGCAAAACCGGCGCTCTCCCTGCCTGCGGCTAAACATTTGTCGTTTATATAATCCCCATAGGTCACAAGAAGACATATCATCAAAACCACAGCCGGCCCAGTCCACTATTTTATCAATCATTGCAATAGGTTCGGTTTACTTGATTGCCTTAAGTTGAATAATCAAGTATATTCAAACCCGTGCACGTGCATCTCTCTGGGTGCAACGATTGATAAAACGCTATTTAGTGTCCGAACAAAAACCAGGATTTTTTGTTCAGATACTATTTTAAGGAAAAGGGGCTCCAGATGGGTGCAAGTGGCTACAAATCCAAATCATTTACAGAAGATGAACTTAAAGGATCTCTAAAGTCTGTTTGGGAGGGATACACTAAGGTGAACAAATACTCATGTGGGAGACCGGCGGGAGGAGACCCATTGAGAGCTCTTCTGATCTATCCTGAATTCCCGGATACATTCTGGGGTTTCAAGCACGCGCTGAAGTTTATTCGTAAAAAGGCCGCCTTACCGCCGCTCGGCCTGCTCACGCTGGGGGCCATGCTGCCCAAAGAATGGTCCAAACGTTTAATTGATATCAACGTGAGAATGCTAACTGAAAAAGACCTGGAGTGGGCTGATCTGGTGTTTATCAGCGGCATGGTTGTGCAAAAAGAGTCTGCACGTCAGACCATTGCCCGGTGTAAGAAAACAGGCCTCAAGGTTGTTGCCGGAGGGCCACTTTTCACCAGCGAGTACGAGCAGTTTGAGGAGGTCGATCATTTCGTGCTTAATGAGGCCGAACTAACCCTCCCGCCCTTTTTGGCGGATTTGGAACAGGGGTGCCCTAAACGCATCTACAAGGCATCCACGTTTTCCGATATTCGGGAAACACCGGTTCCTATGTGGGAGTTGGCTGATCTGAAACGGTACGCATCCATGAATATTCAGTTTTCCCGAGGCTGTCCGTTTGATTGTGAGTTCTGCAATGTGACTACCTTATTCGGACATCGAGCACGCATCAAGACCAGTGATCAAATTATTGTCGAACTGGATGCCCTTTACAGCCTGGGATGGCATGGGCCGATCTTTTTTGTAGATGACAACTTTATCGGCAACAAAAGGTATCTCAAAACCCAACTCTTACCCGCGTTAATCGAATGGCGTAAGGACAAGAGAGGGATACCCTTTAACACGGAAGCATCTGTAAACCTGGCCGACGACGAGCGGTTGATGAAGATGATGGTTGAGGCTGGATTTGATGCGGTTTTTATCGGAATCGAAACGCCTGATGACGAAAGCCTGACTGAGTGCAATAAAAAACAGAATAAAAACCGCGACATGGTTGCGTGCGTAAAACGCATCCAACGAGTGGGATTGCAAGTAACGGGTGGCTTTATTGTAGGCTTCGACAGTGATACACGTTCCATATTCCAGAGGCAGATTGATTTTATCCAGCAAAGCGGGATCGTGACGGCCATGGTTGGCCTGCTTCAGGCCCCTGTCGGCACAAGGCTATACAAACGTCTGAAACAGGAAGACCGCCTGGTTGGTCAAATTTCTGGAGATAACGTAGACGGGACAACGAACATAATCCCTAAGATGGATCTTGATGCGTTATGTGAGGGATATAGGAATATAATACGCCGCATCTATTCGCCCAAGCTCTACTATCAGCGCATCAAAACATTTCTTCGAGAGTATAAGGCGCCAAAGATTGAATCCCCCCTGGAGTTCCAGCGCTTTATGGCCGTCTTTCGGTCAAGCATCCGGCTCGGTATTTTTGGTAAAGAGAGATTCCAGTATTGGAAGCTTTTGGTGTGGACGCTCTTTAGTCGGCCCGGGTTGTTGCCACTGGCAATCACACTTGCCATTTACGGTTATCATTTCCGGAAAGTCTGCAATTTACACATCCTTTGAGCAACAGGTCTAAATTTTCTCAAGGCTTTGATTTTAATTATTTGAGTTCTTTGGAAAGCAACAAGAGTATCGGTTTGACCTGAAAGCTGATCGAAAATCGGGTTTGTTGTGAGGAACAGGTCACTTGACGGCTCTGGTATAGGAGACAGCCAAACGATGAATGATGAAATGGAAGACATCGCATGAAGTTGGCAAAGTATCGATGGTGCGCTGGTCAAAGCACCACTTGCGCTCGAAGCAGTTGGTCATAACCCGACCGATAGGGGGAAAAGGAAGCAAGCGCCACTTATTAACGGACGGCCGCTGTGTCCCGCTATCAATCGTCGCTAGCGGAACCCACAGGCATGATGTGAGCCAACTTGAAATTGTCCTTGATGAAATCGTTATTGAGCGTTCCGAAGACATAAAGCAAAACCTATGTGCAGACAAAGGGTATTCGGGCGAATGGCCCTATTGCATATGGCTGGCGCAGTTATCGCCTTTAGAAAAACGGGGGTTATTTACGGATAAGTTCTAAATGACATGGCAGGTTTTTCATGAATGTGATCGATGATCTTCGTGTGGCCGACAAGGAAATTGATTTGAAAGAATTTGAGCTGTGATAGGCATTCCAAAGAATTAATCCCCCAAAAGGACCCTCAAGATTCTTTTCTTTCCGACAAGGACCCGGGCGGGATTCTGTCAAATCATCTAAGATCGAATGGCAAGTTCTGGGAATTGCTTTATTCTTCGGACGGAAACGCTTATACTCCCGATATTCTCCAAGGCCTGGACAAAAGGCCCTTTCATCTGAAGATGGACGGAAACCGGCTTTTTAAACGGGCCATTGGGTGTATGTCTGAGATTGCCAGGGAGGCGCTTCAGCAAAACGGACTCACCGTGAAAGACCTTAAGCTTGTTGTCCCCCACCAGGCCAATATCCGGATCATTCAAGGTCTATGAAAACAACCTGTATATTCCCATGGAGAAGGTGTATACGAACATCCACAGGTACGGGAACACCTCATCTGCCACAATACCGATTGCCCTGGATGAAGCCAATCGGGAAGGCCGTTTGATAAAAGACACCCACATGCTTCTCGTCACCTTTGGGGCAGGCTTGACCTGGGGGGCCTCCATATTATCGTGGTCCATTTAGTTGATTCCTCTGCCCTTTTACGCATTTATTGTTAAATTGATAGGTTATTTAAAATATGGACAAAAACGGGCTCCAATATTTCAAGAAAACAGGGTTTTTCGATCAAAAAGGTGAAGCGCTCAGGCTGTTAAAAGACGCTGACGAAATCCTTGCGGCGGAAGGCGTTGATTACTGTCTCATGTTTGGTACCTTGCTTGGGTTGCTTCGTCACGGTGATTTTATTCCCTGGGATGATGATCTGGATATTATCATCTTTGACATTGAACGATTTGAAAAACGATGCTGGCCCGGGTTTGAGACGAAAGGGTATTTATTGCTCAAAGATGTTCGTATGTTGAGACGCATTCCTTTTCTCCCACTCTTTAAGACCAAAAAGCGTTGCGGCTACCGCATTTACCATAAAACGGGGAAGAACGAACCGTGTGTTTCATGGAAGTTTCCCTGGCTGGGGATATGGGAACAAAATCTCAAAGGGAAGGGAATGACCTTGCCCCCTGAAAAGATGGTCTATAACAAGAAAGATTTCTTCCCATTACAGAGAAAACGATTTCACGATTTCTCGGTACTGATTCCGAATAGATCTGAGAAGATTTTGAACACCTATTTCAAATGCAATGACTGGATGGAATACTGCGTTCCATCTGCCTTGAATCACAGGGAATATTGCCCCACCGGTTTTCCGGCAGTCAAAAAACCCCTAAAAGAGGTCCTGGCATTTATCGAGTCCGGCGGATGACGGCGAACTCGATCCGGCGGTGTATGCGCCTTTGTGTGAAATATTAATCGCGAATGTCAAAAATAAGTGAGAAGAGATGATACAATTATTGAATAGCCAAAAGTTATGGAAAAATGTGACCTGAACAGGGGGGTGGAATCATGAGCAAGATAAAAATTGCTGTTGTTGGGGTCGGGAACTGCGCCAGTTCGCTTATTCAGGGCATCGAATACTACCGCCACAAAAAAGACGAGGAACACATCGGGCTGATGCACTACGATCTGGGGGGTTATAAGCCCCAGGATATTGGAGTGGTGGCGGCCTTTGATATCGACAAACGGAAAGTGGGGAAGGGTTTGGCCGAGGCCATCTTTGCGCCCCCTAATTGTACGACGGTCTTTTGCAATGGTGTCCCCTCCAACGGGATCAAGGTTCATATGGGACGGATTATGGACGGCTTCTCTGAACATATGAAAGATTACGATGAAAAACATACCCTTGTGCCCAGCGGCGAGCCTGAGCCGTCCAAAGAGGATGTGGTCCGTGTGTTAAAAGACTCTGGCGCGGAAATACTTACAAACTACCTGCCGGTGGGCTCCGAAAAGGCTACCCGGTTTTATGCCGAGTGCGCCCTTGAGGCGGGCATCGGCTTTATAAACAACATTCCGGTTTTTATTGCCAGCGACCCGATCTGGGCGGCCCGCTTTGAGGAAAAGAACCTGCCTCTTATCGGGGATGACATCAAATCACAGCTCGGGGCCACCATTGTGCATAGGGTCCTTACAAATCTTTTCAGGAAACAGGGGCGTAAAACTGGAGCGAACCTATCAACTGAACACGGGGGGCAACACTGACTTTCTGAACATGCTTGACCGCAGCCGTCTGAAATCCAAGAAAAAGTCCAAAACGGAATCCGTCCAGTCTCAACTGGGCGATGAGCGATTAGATAAGGAGAATATTCACATTGGACCCAGTGACTGGGTGACATGGCAAAAAGACAACAAAATCTGCTTTATCCGCATGGAGGGAAAACTGTTCGGCGGTGTGCCCATGAATCTGGAGCTGCGTCTTTCCGTGGAGGACTCCCCCAATTCTGCCGGTGTGGGTATCGATGCGATCCGTTGTGCCAAGCTGGCATTGAATCGCAAGGAGGGGGGTATCCTTTACGCACCATCGGCCTACTTCTGCAAACACCCCCCACGCCAGCATACCGATGACGAGGCCCATCGTATGACCGAAGCCTTCATCAACGGTACTTATGGAGAACAGTGGCATGAAGTGTCTGATTATAGCAGCGGGGAAAGGCACCCGACTGCGGCGGTTGGGCGATAGCAAGCCCCTTATACCACTGCTTGGTGTGCCGCTTATCGAGCGGGCCATCCGCTCTGCCATAGAAGCCGGAGCGGATGATTTTTATGTGGTCACCGGATACCAGGGGGCGCACGTTCGGGATTTCCTCGGTCCCCTTGCCGTTCGTCTCGGGATTCCGATCACTCCTCTCATCAACGAGGATTGGGAAAAGGAAAACGGTTTCTCGGTACTCAAGGCACGGGACCACCTGCATGAACCCTTTCTGCTACTGATGGCGGACCATCTCTTTGATCCATCCATTGCCCGCGAGATGATGGCACATCCTCCGGATGATGGAGAGCTCATCCTTGCCGTGGATGGCGATATTCTGAATTCCCTTGTCGACCTGGAAGATGTCACCCGGGTAAAGACGAAAGACGGGAAGATAGAAAACATCGGCAAGGGCCTGACAGACTGCAACGGTTTCGACACCGGCATTTTCTTTTGTACCCCCGCCATATTCGAGGCCCTGGAGCATAGCACGGAGAAACACGGTGAAACCAGCCTGTCCGGAGCGGTTCGTATCCTGGCTGCCGTGGGCCGGGCCAGGACGTTCCACACCAGCGGCCGTTTCTGGATCGATGTGGACGACCCTCACAACCTTTAGTCAGGCGGAGAAAGCGCTCCTGGACCGTTTGAGTGGGAAGTCTAATGATGGACCCGTGTCGCGCTATCTCAACCGGCCCTTATCTTTGAGGATCTCCCGACGTCTGGTGAAGTACCCGGTCACCCCCAACCAGATATCCCTGTTTTCGTTCCTGTGCTCCATGCTGGGCGCAGGTCTGTTCGCTTTTGGCGGTTATCCCGGGCTGTTGCTGGGCGGTCTTCTGGCACAGTTTGGCTCGGTCATTGACGGCTGCGATGGTGAAGTGGCACGGCTCAAGTTCCAGGGGAGCGATTACGGTGGCTGGTTCGATGCGGTTTTGGACCGTTACGCAGACGCGTTTCTTTTATTTGGCCTCACATGGCACGCATATTCAGCAAACCCGGGTCCTTTAATGCTATTCATTGGATTTCTGGCAATCATCGGTTCTTTTATGTTGAGCTATACGGCAGACAAGTATGACCGTCTCATGCGCGACAAGATCATTCATGGCAAGATGCCTCGTCTGGGACGCGATGTCCGTGTCTTTCTCATATTCCTTGGTGCCATATTCAATCAAGTTCCTTTGACGCTGTCTCTGATTGCCCTCGTAATGAACATTGAAACCATACGCCGCGTCATCGTCTGCCGGGACCATGGATAGCATAGAGTGCACGAAACAAAAGATCAGAGCCGTCATTGCCGGCTCCAAAGTGCCGGAGGATTCCCGACACGCTGAAAATACTCTTGACTGGTTACTAAGGTTCAAACCGGACGCCGATGAGGCTTTGCAGACTGCTGCGCTCGGACATGATATTGAGCGAGCCCTCGAGACCAGAAAAGTAAAGAGGACAGATTTCTCTGAATATGACATCTTTAAGGCTGCCCATGCACGAAACAGCGCGGAAATTCTCAGAGAGATAATGGAAGATTGTGGAATGTCTCAGGAAATGACCAGTGAGGTGTGCTTGCTGGTCTGCCGGCACGAGACCGGAGGTGACCCCCGCGCGGACCTTATTAAAAACGCCGATGGTGTCTCTTATTTCCATGTCAACATGCCCTTATACTATCAACGCGAAGGCTGGGAGGAGACCAAACGCCGTTGCATCTGGGGGTATGGCCGGCTTTCACCACGGATGAAAGAGATTGTTGAGAAAATGTCACACTTAGACGAGAAATTGATGAAGCTTTTAAAGGAGGCGATACGAGAGGCACATTCGAAGGATTAGGCTGGCCTTCCATCCCGTCAAGAAACCTTTTGGGGAGTTCCTTTCTTCTGACGAGCCGCCTTTAAAGCGCACGCCGAAATTTCCTTGACGAACCTATATGTTTTGTCTAGCATCCCGTTAGAAGCCCTAATGAGGGTGAGGTGAATGTTGGATAGTTTAAGGTTCATTGAGAACTTTCTACTGCACTTTTAACTACGAAAACTTGAGGTCAAATGGATCGTGCTCTAAACTTTAATTTACAGGAGGTGTCCGGATGAATTGGAAAGAGAAAATAAAACCGCTTGTGTGGGGTGCTATTGGTGGTGCAATCGTATTAGCCATTATCGGCTTTGCTTGGGGAGGATGGGTTACGGGCGGCACTGCCCAGGAAATGGCAAAGGAAAAGGCTGATAAGGCTGTCGTTGATCGCCTGGCACCGATTTGTGTTACACAGTTTCAGCAAGATCCAAACAAGGAAGAGCGGCTCAAGGAGTTAAAAGAACTGGACTCCTGGAAGAGAAGCGACTTTGTAAAAAAACAGGGGTGGGCGACAATGCCTGGGGACAAGGAACCCGATACCGAAGTCGCCGGTGAGTGTGCCAGACGGCTTCTCGTGGAGCCCAAAACGTAACCACCCCTTGTTGTTCTCCACTTCTGTGGATCAGTATCAACTGGTTCACGTCCTTATTTGATACAAAAGGGGTGTCAGCAAGAAGACGTGGAGAGCAACAGGGGCGAAGATAGGAAAGCCGGGCATAATTACCAAAATGTAGCTTGGTTTTCCCCTCTGCGCCAGTCACGATAGAGATAATTGTGGTGCCATCCAATCCCTGGAGTGGCACATCTTCTTTCGAGCTGTGTGCAGGGGTTCAATCTCCCTGCAAATGACCTTGAGATTCTTTTTAGGTTCGGTGCCGGAAGCGGTTATCTTGAAATAGATGCGGGCCTCTTTCCTGTCCCAGTTCGGGGAAAATACTTGATCCCTTTTTCGATAAGGTCCGATGTTTCCCGGTGTGGCTGTACACTTTCAATCTCAATCTCCTTTCCGATTGATTTGCAGGACATTCTAAACCCTCCATAAATTTGGATATATCCTCCCAAATTGTAACCCTGTCATAACTTCTTGTTCTAATACCTTTCTTGGTTTACAATCAGGCAGCAACCCGGAATAAACTATAAAGAAATATTCATTACTGCCTGGCATTATTATATTGACAAGGATGTTTATGATTGAGCTTTCAAAAGTGACAAAAGGATAAAAGAGAGACGATCTTTGAAGGAAGGGGTTGAGGGAGGATATCCGTGGATAGCATGCCGGAGGACAAGCAAAAAGCGGTCCAACTGGCGATGGATCAGATAGAACGCCAGTTCGGCAAGGGCGCCATCATGAAATTGGGTGGCCGGATGATTGCAGACGTTCCTGTTATCTCAACCGGCTCACTTGCTCTCGACCATGCCCTGGGGGTGGGGGGCATACCGCGAGGCCGGGTCACTGAAATCTTTGGGACCGGAGTCCGGGGGCAAGACCACACTGGCCCTTCATATCATCGCCAAAGCTCAGAAACAGGATGGTTTTGCAGCCTTCATTGATGCTGAACACGCCTTGGATGTTAGGTATGCCAAAAAACTTGGCGTGAACTGCGATGATCTGCTGGTCTCTCAACCCGATACTGGCGAACAGGCCCTGGAGATTACCGAGACATTGGTCCGCAGCGGCGCCATGGATGTTGTGGTTATTGATTCAGTGGCAGCGCTGGTGCCCAAGGCAGAGATCGAAGGCGATATGGGAGATGCCCACATGGGTCTTCAGGCCAGACTTATGTCACAGGCATTGAGGAAATTGACCGCCGGCATCAGCAAATCGATGACGGCCGTTATCTTTATCAATCAGATTCGGATGAAGATCGGGGTTATGTTTGGGAACCCCGAGACCACTCCCGGGGGGAGGGCACTTAAATTCTACTCTTCTATCAGACTTGACATCCGAAAGATCGGAAACATCAAAGACGGACAGGATATTGTTGGGAATCGGACCCGCGTGAAGGTGGTGAAGAACAAGGAGGCGCCACCTTTCAAAGAGGCGGAATTTGATATCATGTATGGCGAGGGAATATCCACGGATGGTGATCTCCTTGACATGGCTGTTCAAACGGAAGCCATCGAAAAGAGCGGGACCTGGTATTCCTTTGACGATGAACGGATTGGACAGGGGAGGGAGAACGCCAAGAAGTTTCTGAAGGAAAACCCTGATGTATCTGCCCGCATCTTGAAAAAACTTCGGGATGCACTTGGGTTGGCACACAAAGAAACCAATTGTTCCGGCGCAGCACCAGTTCACCCGGAAAAAGCCGGTATAAAGTAAACGACGGACGAGCAAAACGAACTGAAAA
>PVMK01149791.1_pt1 | contig 49259 bp, 44 predicted proteins | sample 1853481 | NCBI WGS metagenome assembly PVMK01 (sample SAMN08533507, study PRJNA380276) | Marine sediment metagenome, whole genome shotgun sequencing project.
ATCCCGGGAATTGGTCCGGGAATTTGCCGGGATGGGTTATCTGGGAGTTAACATCCCCGAGCAACTTGGCGGCCTGGGGCTCGGCAACCTGGAAGCACTGATCGTGGTTGAGGAACTGGGACGCGTTTCATCAGCCGTGGTATTTCCCGTTTTTGAGTCCTGCGTGGGCCCGGTCCGTGCGATTGAAAAATTTGCCAGCCGGGAACTGGTCGAAGAAGTGGTGCCGGCCGTCTGCGCCGGGGAAAAGGTCGTGGCCATCGCGATGTCGGAGCCGGCAGCCGGATCTGCACTGACGGACCTGACGACGCGAGCGGAAGTGCAGGGTGACGAAGTCGTGCTCAACGGCACGAAGCGCTGGTGTTCGGGCGGCGGACATGCGGATGGCTACCTGGTGTATTGCCGTTTTTCCGATGATCCGGGTGCCAAAGCCATCGGCGCAGTATACGTTGAGAAGGGTACGGAAGGTCTCAGTTTCGGGCGTCCCGAGCACCTGATGGGCTTTCGTGGTGTTCCTTCTTCGGATATTTATCTCGATAATGTGCGCGTACCGATGAAAAACCTTGTGCTTCCAGCCGGAGGATTCAAAAAGCTGATGGCAGCGTTCGACCTGGAGCGCTGCGGTAACGCGACGATGGCACTGGCCCAGGCTTCTGCGGCCCTGACGGACATATGTGGCTACGTGCAGGAACGCCACCAGTTCGGCAAACCCATTGTTGATTTCCAGGCCGTGCAGATCAAGCTGGCGGAAATGAAAATGCAGGTAGAGGCTTCACGTCTGCTGATCTGGCGCGCGGCCGTGGATGCCGAAATGGGGTTTCCCGACATCAGCGCATCCAGCGTTGCCAAGTGTTTCGCCAATGAGATTGCCCGTACCGTGACCGGTAACGCGCTGCAATTGATGGGCGGTTACGGCTACTCCAAGGAATACCCCATGGAACGCCGCTTTCGAGATGCATGGGGATGGGGCATTGCCGGCGGCGCCATCGACATTCAGAAAATCAATATCGCCAGCGCCATGGTCGGCCGCCGCTTTAACCAGCGTGCGTAACGTCAATTTCGATCATGCCGTCAACGATGCGCAGTGGGAAAGAACGGATAGGCTGCTTTGCCGGTGAACTGAGCGCGGAACCATCACGGATATCAAAAGCCGCACCATGCAGAGGGCATATCATGCGGTAACCACGCATGCGGCCGCCATCAAAGGTCGAAAGCGCATGTGAACAGCGGTTCTCGATGGCAAAGTACTCATCCTTGAACCTGCAGATAACCACTGCGGTGCCGTCGATATCAAAACAAGCAAAGGACTTTTCTGCAACGTTGCTTGTTGCGGTCACGGCAATATAGGCGGGATTGGCCATATGAGTGTTCCCTGAAAGGTTTATACTATAAAATAGTTGAAACTAATTCAAAACTATCGCGCTTGCAACAACAAACTGGAAGATGGGAATATGATGACATTTCTGGCACGCATGAAGATCAAACAGGGTAAGGAAGAAAAATTTATACGGATTGCCAAGGCTCTGACCGAGAAAGTTGCGGCGCTTGAGCCTGGAACCGTAAACTATGAGTTTTTTAAGCTCAGGGATGAGCCAATGGGTTACGCGGTATATGAACAATTTGTTTCCGAAGAGGCGGAGGAAGCGCACCGTAACACTCCGCATTTCCAGGAACTGGCACCCGGCATGATCGATTGTATCGATGGCACTTACGTCAGGGAATTTCTGGATCCACTGGACTGAATGATGAACGAATTGAATTCTGAACTCGGAACCGTCAGGGTTCGGGCCACCACGCTGGGTGACATGTTAATGATCGCGGCCGATGAGCAGCCAGACCGGATGGCGGTGGTGCTGCCGTACCGGCGAATCACTTACGCTGAATTACGCGACCAGGCCATCAAGCGTGCATTGAGTCTGCAGACGCTGGGTGTGGGCAGCGGTGATCATGTCGGGGTGTTATTGCCGACCGGGATGGATTTTATCATCACGATGTTCGCAATAGCGCTGCTGGGTGCGGTCACCGTACCGGTCAACGCCCGCTACCAACCGCCGGAACTGGCTTACCTCATCGAGAATGCTGATCTGTGCGTACTGCTGACCACCGACAAAATTGCCGAGGCGGTGGATTTCGTTAAACGCCTCAACGAAGCTTTGCCGGGACTCGCCACGGCCAACGCGGACCAGTTGCAGTTGGAAGAGGCCCCACTATTACGTAACATCGTGCTGTTCGGGGGGTCGTCAGCTCCGGGAGTACTGGACCAGGGCCACTTCGATGCTTTGGCGGAGGAAGGCGACCTGGAACAACTGCATCTCAAACGTTTGCAGATCAGTCTCGGCAGCACCGCATTGATTATTTACACCTCGGGCACGACCGCCAACCCGAAGGGCTGCATGATTTCGCACGAGGCTATCGTACGCAATGGCGCGGCCCTGGCGGAGCGTTACGAATTGACGGGTGAAGACAGTTTCTGGTCACCACTGCCGATGTTCCACATCGCTGCCATCCTGCCGCTGGCAGCTATATTTACGCAAAGCGGTACGTATGTAACGACCAATTATTTCCAGGCGGGCGAAGCGCTGAAAATGATGGAAGAGGAAAAGGTCACCGCGACTTATCCCTGCTTCTGGACCTTCATGTCGGATCTTGTCGATCACCCGGATTTTGAAAAGACGGACCTCAGCCGGGTCAAGATGATGAACGCCAACTTCGCTGTGCAACCACCGGGAATCGGCGACAAGATGAAAAAGGCGTTACCCAACGCGGTATTTGTCGGCACTTTCGGCATGACCGAGACCGCCGGCACGGTGACCACCAGTCGCCTGGACGCCACTGAGAAGCAACGGTTTACACGTTTGGGTACGCCGTTGTCAGGCATGGAAGTTAAAGCCATAGACCCGGAGACCGGCCGGGAGGCCGCCGCCGGAGAAAAAGGCGAGGCGTGGATACGCGGCTACAGCACGTTCACCGAGTATTACAAATCACCTGAAAAAACTGCCGAAGCGTTGGATGACGAGGGCTGGTTCCATTCGGGAGACCTGATTTCGATCGATGATGATGGTCAGTTGATGTTTCATGGCCGCCTCCGCGATATGCTCAAGGTCGGTGGCGAAAACGTAGCGGCCGTCGAAATCGAGACCTGTCTGCAGCAACACGATGCGGTCAAGCTGGCGCAGGTGGTCGGGATCCCACATCCACGCCTGACTGAGGTTGCTGCGGCCTTTATCGAACTCGAACCGGGCCGGCAGACCAGCGAGGAGGAGTTGATCGGATTCTGCAAGGGCAAGATCGCCGGGTTCAAGATACCGCGCTATGTGCGTTTCGTTGAGGAATGGCCGATCTCGTCAACCAAGATCCAGAAATTCCGCCTGCAAGACCAGTTGAGGGAAGAGCTCGGACTCTGAGCAACATCGTGCCACCCATCCTCGACTGCGTGGAAGTAGGGATGGACCTGCAGTTTTTTGAGTGGGTAGGCTGAAATCTACTCCGCCGGGCCAATCGCCAGTAACAGGTTGCCAGGCATATGGTTGTATATCCCGTAACCCGAATTCACGTAGATCATACCATCAGCCACGATTGCGCCACCGCCGCTGAATGAACCTCCCCGGGCTTTTTCACCCGAAACGGTATTGAAATCCTGCACGGTGTTGAGTTCCCACAACGATTCACCGTTGTCACTGGCGTAAATACGCAAACGGCCATCCATGTGACCGGCGATGACAGCGCCGGGAATGGCGCTAATAGCATGCGAAATTCCCGGGTCGCAGCCCTGCAAGTCAGCGCAGACATCCGCTGCCGGTGATGACCAGAGCAACTCCCCGGTTTCGGCATTAAGCGCGTACAAACCGGGTTTTGCCGGTGTTTCAAACTTGTACCGTGTTACATCCTCGGGATACGACATGTCATTGATAGGTGCGTATATCCGGTTTCCCTCCGCTGCCATGCCGAAATGCACACCTCCTTGCACGCCCCCACGCCCCACCTGGGTCTTCCACAATGTCTCGCCACTGTCGGGGTCGATAGCCATCACCGCACCGGATTTCTGGCCTCCTATGACGACATCCCGGCCGTCGGGGAGCGTGATCAGGATGGGGGAAGCACCAAAATCGTAGTCAGGCCCGTCTTGTTCCGGGCAGTTGGCATCATCGCTTGTGAATTCGATCAGGCAGCCGGTGTTCCAGGCGTCACCGCTGGTTTGCTGGCTGACCCAAATCTTCGAGCCGGTTTCCATGTCAAAGGCGATGATGGCATCGGAGTTGCCATCGGCAGGAGAAGAGTAATTGTTGCCGGTGCCCACGTACAGACGCCCGCGTTTCAAGTCGGCTGTCGGGCTGTTCCAGATGGGTGCCCCGGATGGGGCTAATATCGTGGTGCCTGCACTGTTCGTGCCGGCGTTTGCGGGTTCCTCATCAACGGAATGAGTCTTCCAGATTTGCTGGCCAGTTGCAGCATCCAGCGCCACCACTGAACCGCGGAAAGTACAGCAAGAATAGCCGGGGTCGAGCGCAGCCACTACTTCCAGCGAGGAAACCGGGACAAATAACCGGTCTCCGACCAATGTCGGCGAGCCTGTCATGGTGGCATCGCGGTGGTCATCTACTCTAGTCATCCAACGCAATTCCCCGGTCCTGGCACTGACGGCATAGGCGCGTGCCAGCAGATCCCCAAAATAGAGCGTGGGATCCGCATCCTCATCATCTGCGGACCAGGGGGAAATGACGATGGCGGTCCGCACTTCCGCCGAGGCGCGGAATGTCCAGCGCAGGCAGCCGGTTTTCGCATCGAGCGCACGAACGGTGCCATTATGGCTACCAAAATAGATAGCGCCCGCGCCATATGCCGGTTGCGAGCGGGCCTTGATGGTGTTGGGATAGGCAAATGCCCACTTCACTTCCAGGTTCGGTACATCGGCGGCGGTCAGGCCACCTGTTTCCAACGGCTGGAATCGCGTGTTCTCCGGGTTGACGCCCCAACCGCTGGAGATGGGCGCCAGGGAAGAATCAAATCCGTGGCTGGCATCGCAAGTGGGCGGTTGTCTGACCTCAGCCAGGTCATCCAGGCTTTGACCTGAAACATATTCGGCTATTGCGCGACGCCCGTCCTCATCAATGTTTAACGCCTGCTCGGCCATCAGGCCTCCGTTCATGGACGCCAGTATGTTCTCCGGCCCCGTCATGCCTATGAACAGGCGGCTTGGAGCTTTGTACATGGGCTGGTCATGGCAACTGGCGCATTTTTCCAGGTAAGCCGCTTCGCCGGGATGAGGCGCCTCGACAGCGGTTGCAGGTTCCACGGCGAGCTCGGCCTCCGCTTCGACAGCTGGGGGTTGTTCTGCCCGTTCGCAAGCGGAGAAAACCAGAACCAACGCTATCCATCCGTATCTAAGCTTCATAATCAACTCCTGCAGCCGGTCTCACCTGCCAGTCATGCCTGTTTATTGAATACTCATTGCGTTATCGATGACGATCTCGGAGCCGTTCACGAATCTCGACTCGTCAGAGGCAAGGAACAGTACAACATTGGCCACATCCTCCGGTGCGCCGAGGCCAACTACCGGGCTAAGATCCGCCTTGTTCTCGAGACCCAGCTCTGAGGTGGTCTGATCAATCATCGGGGTGTCGATGGCGCCGGGATGTAGAGAATTAACACGTATGTTGTAAGCATTCATCTGGCAATGAACCGCAATCGCCTTGCTCATCGAGCGTACTGCGCCCTTGGCGGCGCTGTAGGCAAAATAGATCGGGTAGCCAAGATGCGAAGCGGTGGATGACATGTTGATGATGGATCCACCACCGGATTCATTCATCAGTGGTAACGTATGTTTACAACCCAGAAAAACACCCTCGCTCATAACCGAGTTATGAAGCCTGAATGACTCCAGTGTACACTCCTCGGGATTGGCCATTTGCACCATGCCGGCATTGTTGACCAGCACATCAAGACGCCCGTACTCATCTTTTATCCGCTGAATAATCGCCTGCCATGCTTCCTCGCTGGCTGCATCATGGTGTATGAACACGGCCTTGCCGCCGGCCTCACGTATTTCCGCCGCGCCCGCTTCGCCTTTTTCATCCTGGATGTCGGTCATCACCACGGTGGCCCCTTCCCGGGCCAGTACTTTTGCATCGGCGAGCCCCAAACCCTGGGCCGCGCCGGTAATCAATGCTACTTTTCCTTCAACTCTACCCACTTTGATTCTCCTATGATTATGCCCATTCGGCCTTGATATTATTTCAACCTTCGGTCGGATAAATACGGTCCGCGCGTGCCGCTTTCTCACGCAACCATAGCGATGGTTTGAACTGTTCGCCAAATTCTTCGGCGAAGCGCTCGCACATCGACACAAATTTACCCACCCCCATGGTGTCTATATAAGACATTACGCCGCCACTGTAGGCCGGATAACCCCAGGCCAGGGTCGAGGTCAGATCGGCTTCCACCGGATCAATTCTTCCCTGTTCCCAGAATTCGACCGCTGCCAGGGCCTGGATGCACAGCAAGCGCTGTTTCAATATTTCTACATCGATACTGCCACCATCAGCCTCTGCTTGCTTCACGTTGCCTGCCATCGCCAACGGCCCTTCCGGCATACCGGCAGCCAGTGCTGCATTTTCAACCAGGACTGGTTTCAGGCCTTCTGCCAGCATTCGTGAACCTTCTTCCATGTAGGCCTGTTTGCAGTGCTGAACGAACTGCGGGTCACTTTGCTCAGCTCGGAACTTGCGTTGTCGCTTGTTGATGAATGCCGTACGGATGATATTGCGAGCTACCGGGTCACGGGTAAGCGCTGAAAATTCACGCGTCTCGATCTTCAATCCGGCATCGATCGAGTTTACGGTGGTGCCGTTGAACAGGCACCTCAGCGCGGCGATTGGCGCCGGGTAATTGTGCCGGTATTTGGCGCTGATCTTCGCGGTCGAAACCTGGAACAGGCGACCGACATTCATATCGTTGAGCTTGGCGCCGCCCGGAATTCTGAATCCTTTCCGGTCCCAGGGCTGCTCCGAAACCCCTTTTTCAAGGACCCATCGTTCGGCCTCGATCAGCAAGTTGTCAGCCGGGGCAAGTTGGTCAACAAACCCGAGTTCGAGTGCTTCGGCAGGTGTGACATGGCGTCCCGACAGGATCAGCGATGCCGCCTTTTTGAGACCAATCAGCCTTGGCAGCCGTTGCGTGCCGCCACCGCCGGGCAGCAGCCCGAGATTGACTTCCGGCAGGCCGAGCAAGACCTCCGGGTCATCCAGAACCACGCGGTAATGGCAAGCCAGCGCCAGTTCCAGTCCGCCACCGAGCGCCGTGCCATTGATTGCAACGGCCACCGGTTTACCACAGGTTTCGAGTTTGCGCAGTGACTCTGTAAAGGTGCGTGATTGCGAGTAAGCCTCTTCGGCAGTCCGGTTCATGGCGTAATAGCGCACGATACGATTGAGGTCGCCACCGGCCATGAATGACGTTTTTCCGGAATGAAGAACCGCCCCAATTGCCTTCTCGTCACCCGCCAGTTGTTCCGCCACCTCACCAATCTCGCGGTGCAGCTTGGGCGTCAACACGTTAACCGGGCGCCCGCGCACATCGAGGGTAATGTAGGCCACACCATTGTCTGCCAACCGGTAACCCAGGGTTTTATAACTGTGCTGTCGCTGTTCGCTCTGTCGTGTCATCGACTCACTCATATCAAAGCCTCTCGATGATGGTCGCCGTACCCATGCCGGCACCGACGCAGAGGTTGACCAGGGCTGTGCCCAGGCCGCGGCGTTCCAACTCATCCAGTGCCGTTCCGAGGATCATGACCCCGGTGGCACCGATCGGGTGGCCCATCGCGATTGCGCCCCCGTTGACATTTATCTGCTCATGCGGAATGTCCATTTCTTCCATGAACAGCAAAACCACAGAAGCAAACGCCTCGTTCAATTCAAACAGGTCAATGTCGGCGCGCTGCATGCCCGCCTTGTCCAGCGCGATGCGGGCGGATGGTGTAGGGCCGGTGAGCATCAGCGTCGGGTCGGTGCCTACCGATGCACATGCGCGGATCCGGGCCCGTGGATTCAGACCCAGTCTTTTTCCCATTTCGGCCGAGCCGATCAATGCGCCGCCGGCGCCATCAACAATTCCGCTGGAATTACCGGCCGTATGAATGTGATCGATATGCCCCAATTGTGGAAACTTCAGCATGGCCTGTTGATCGAACCCCATTTCTCCCAGACCGGTAAACACGGCGGGCAACTTTGCCAGCGACTCGACCGTGGTTGACGGTCGTATGGCTTCATCCCTGTTCAGGAGCGGCATGCCAATCTCGTCAACAACCGGTACCACCGACGCATCAAAACGACCCTCCTGCCAGGCGGCCGCCGCACGGCTTTGGCTTTCCGCTGCGTAGGCATCGACGTCATTTCTTGAGTGTCCGTTCAGGGTTGCGATTAAATCAGCCGAGATACCCTGCGGTACAAAATATATTTTATAGGCCAGTGAAGGGTCGGAAGACCAGGCACCGCCTGAAGACCCAATGGGAATGCGTGACATGCTCTCAACACCACAGCCGATGACCAGTTCACACTGACCGGAAACCACCTTGGCCGCCGCCAGATTGACGGCTTCCAGGCCGGAGGAACAAAAGCGGTGGATCTGCTGGCCGGGTACGGTCGAGGCATAGTCAGCCGCCAATACCGCACTGCGGCCGATAGCGCTGCCCTGTTCACCAATGGGTGAACCGCAACCCGCAATCACGTCTTCGACCAGTGCAGTGTCCAACCCGTTCCTGTCCCTGAGTGCGGCCAGGACCTGCGCGAGCAGCTCAACCGGTGAAACCGTGTGCAAAGCGCCATCGGGGCGCCCTTTACCCCGCGGGGTCCTCACATGGTCGAAAATAAAAGCTTCAGTCACCAGACTTCCTCATATGTTCTTGTGCGCTTTATTAACAAAGGATTGCTACCTGTTCAATTCAAAAATTGGTCAAAAAAATATTGGCTTACAAGCAAGTAGATACGCTATCATAGAATTTGTATTTAATTCAAAAACTATAACAGTTTTTACAATTTTATTCCTGTCTGCCTGGCTACTGATTGACCCCAATCATTCATTCAGGTGATGGTCAGGAATGCTTCTGAAGGGCTAATCGATGAAATTAAAAGACAAAATATGCGTGGTCACCGGCGGAGCTTCCGGACTGGGCAGGGCAACTGTGGAAGAATTTACAAGGGAAGGTGCCAAAGTGGCCATCTTCGACCTTAACGAGGATGAGGGCAAAGCGCTTGCGGACCGTCTCGGCATCAATGTTATTTTCTGCCGTGTCAATGTCAGCAACGATGATTCCATCAGTGCAGGCATCGATGCCGCGATGAAAGCTTTCGGGGCCATCCATGTCTGTGTCAATTGTGCAGGTCGTGGCGGTGGCGCCACCAAGACACTGGGCAGAAAAGGTCGTTTCCCCATGGATTTATTCAGGGACGTCATAAACATCAACCTGGTGGGTACATTCAGTGTACTGAGCCAGGTTGCAGAGAAGATGGCAGAGAATGAACCTGACGAAAACGGTGAGCGTGGCGTCATCATCAACACTTCTTCTATCGCCGCCTCGAGGGCCAGAAAGGCCAGGTGGCTTATAGTGCCAGTAAGGCCGGGCTGGTCGGCATCACGCTTCCGATCGCGCGTGATCTGTCTTACTACGGGATTCGCGTTGTAACCATCGCTCCGGGCCTGTTCGAAACGCCTATTCTCAAAGGTCTGCCACCTGAAGCCAAGGAATCTCTGGCCAAAAACATTCCAAACCCTGCCAGACTGGGTGTCCCGGAAGAGTTCTCTGCACTGGCGAAACACATTGTCAACAACAGCTATATTAACGGCGAAACCATCCGTCTGGATGGCGCGCTGCGTATGTCATAAAGGAGTACTAAATTAATGAGTGAATCGAAACACGACATTCTGCGCCTGATGAATGAATATTGCTACGCCATTGACGGTGGTGATCTGGACGGCTTCGCAAGCCTGTTCGAACATAGTTCTTTCCAAATTATCGGTGATCCCGGCGGTGCGCTCAGCGGTAAGTCGGCGGTGCGCGACATGCTGAGTAACGTCACGCTTTATGACGGCAAGCCTCATACCAAGCACGTCATGAGCAATGTGCAGATTGACGTCGATGAATCCGGGAATACTGCAACCGCACAGAGCTACGTCACCGTGTTCCAGGCGCTACCACCCGATTTCCCGCTTCAGCCCATTTTTCTCGGGCACTATTACGATGTGTTCGAGAAAGTCGGTGGTGAGTGGCGTTTCAAAAACCGCAATATATCTCCGGACCTGATCGGTGACCTGCGCTACCACCGTGCTGATATGGCCTGAAGCAAAGTCTTCGGGCAGGTTCTTGCATGCTTATGAAGATTCATACGGGCTTTCTCATCTGACTAATTGCTTTGGTGATCTATCAGCATTTCGTAAATCAACCGAGGTATTATCATGAATTTCGAGTTGAGTGAAGAGGTCCAGCTGTTTCGTGATTCAGTTCACAAATGGGTTGACAAGGAATGCCCAAAGGACTGGTGCCGGGCCTTGGAAAGACGTGAGCACGAATACCCGCAGGAGTTATGGAACAAGCTTACCGAGGCAGGCTTTCATGGTATTGGTATCGATGAGGAGTATGGTGGCCTGGGTGGAGACATCGTTGTTCAGGCGGTTTTCATGCGCGAGTTCGCTCGTAACGCCGCCGGACTTGGCTGGGTATGGGGTATCACGTCGTTCTCCGGTGCCAAGTCGATCGGTTTTTATGGTTCGGAGGAACAAAAACGCGAATTCCTGCCGAAAATGGCCGCCGGTGAGCTAAGAACCTCAATCAGTTTTTCCGAGCCTGGTGGCGGTACCGATCTGCTCGGTGGCATGAAATCCACTGCGGAAAAGGCCGATGGCGGTTGGGTTATTAATGGTGAAAAAATATGGAGCACCGGCGCCGACAGCTCTGATTACCTGTTGTTGATCGCACGCACTGATAAGAACGTTGAAAAGATATCCGATGGTGTTTCGCTGTTTTTTGTACCCAGCAAGTCGGAAGGCATCACCATGACACCTTTGCCCAAGCTCGGTATGCGCGCGCTCAGTTCGTGCTCGATCCTGCTGGAAGATGTTTTTGTACCCGACGGGCTGTTGCTGGGTGAGGAAGGCAAGGTCTGGAAAGATACCACGAAAACACTGAATAATGAGCGCATCATGATGTCATCCATGTGTCTCGGAATGATAGATGGTGTATTGGAAGACGCGGTTGATTACATGAATCAACGCCGCGCCTTTGGCAAACTGATCGGTGAATTCCAGGCGCTGCAGCATATGGTCGCCGATATTGCGATGTGGCAAAAACAGACCGAATTGATGTTGTTCAACACAGCCTGGCGGCAGTCAAAGGGGTTACCCTGCGCTATGGAAGCAGCCATGACCAAGACCATTGCCTCGGAATATGCCTGCAAGGCAGCAGATCACGGTATTTCCATTCTGGGCGGTATGGGCTATTCGGCGGAGACGGATATGCAGCGTTACTGGCGTGATGCGCGATTGCTGCGTATCGGACCGGTCAGCAATGAAATGGCGCGAAATATGATAGCGCAAGGCCTGGGTTTGCCGCGGGGATTTTAAGCTACATAATATGCTTACTTTTCATTGATCGCGGGCGGGTAAAAAAAAGCTTTCCACGAGGTTGTGTCCGAACAGGCTGATGCGGGTCTTGACAAGCAAACCTGGTAAGTGCAAAGTAATTATAGGTTTGAATGTAATTCAAACTGGCCGTATGGTCAAACAATAAGAAGAGCGTATGTTCATAGGTGGTGTTATAGCGGCGAAAAGTTGTAGCATAGCCACTGGCCTTACAAATCGGCAGTTAGTCCTCGCTACTAAATAAAAAAGAGAGTAGAAACATGTGGAACAGAAAATTGGTAAGTATTGGTGTGGCACTTTCCATCGGTGCTGGCGCGGCAGTCACTGCGCCTGTCGTCACGGCTCAGGTCGCTGACCAGCTGGAGGAAATCTTAGTTACCGCCCGTAAGAGGGAGGAGAACCTGCAGAATCTTGGTCTATCCGTCAGTGCGTTGAGTCAGACTGAAATAGAGCACACCTTCGCCAGAGATATCAGGGATCTTGCCTTTATGGCTCCTAACCTGATTATCGATGACACCTCCCAGGGCCCCGGTGGCAACGCGGCAATATATATCCGTGGCGTTGGAGTGGCCGATATAGAGAAAAACTTTGACCCCGCAGTTGGCGTAACCATTGATGGGCTCTTTATAGGTGCTAACAGTGGGGCGATTTTTAGGAGTATTGATCTGGCGCGGGTGGAAGTATTGCGTGGCCCTCAGGGCACGCTGTATGGTCGTAACACTATCGGTGGAATGATTAATATAGAGAGAACAAAGCCTACCGGTGAGTTGGGCGGCAAAATTCGCGCCGGTATCGGCGATTACGATACCCTTTACTTCGACGGGATTGTCAATTTTGGCGTGACTGATAATCTGGCAGTAAAGCTTAGCGCCGCCAAGCATGATCAGGGTGAAGGTTATTTTACAAACACCAATGATGGTGATGACAATGGACGGATAGATTATCAGTCCTTTGGCGTCAACCTGCTCTGGAACGCAACCGAAGCGCTGGAGTTTGAATACACCTACACGGACGAGGATACGGACCAGGATACGCCGCCGCTGTTAAACGTTGCGCAGGCGGATACCTTGTTTTGTGACGCATATAGTTTGTGCGCGCAAGGTGTGCAAACGCCAAGTTCGGGAGGCCGTTTCCTGGTGAATACCCTGGGGTTTATTCCGACGACTGCGTCTTCATCACCCGGATTCATCCAGCTCTCGCCGACAGACGATTTGATCCCGGTACGTCTGGAAGCCACTTTCGATACTGAGACTCATATCTTTGAAACAAGATGGGAAATCAACGAGAATCTACGATTGGATTATATATACGGCAGCTTTGAGACCCAGGAGACTATCGTCTCTAACTGGACGGCTGAACAGCCAATGATGTTTGGAACCGACCGCCCGGCTGAATACGAGCAGCAAAGTCATGAACTGCGCCTGACTTACGACGCCGGGGGTGCGTTTACGGTTGTTGTTGGTGGTTACTTGTGGGATTCGGAATACGATATCCGATTGCGTAGCTGGATCACTTTTGCTATTCCGGGTGTCGTTTTGGACATACCGCAAACCACACACCAGGAAACGGATTCTGTGGCGGTATTTTTCGAAGGAGATTACGCAATTAACGATGCCTGGAGCATAACGTTTGGCGGGCGTTGGACCGAAGACGAGAAGTCATCTCTGCAATCAGGGGATATAAATGCACTAGGCAGCGAGAAATGGGACGAGTTTACGCCCAAGCTCGGTGTGCGTTACAAGATGAATGACGACGCCATGCTCTATGCCCTTTACTCCAAAGGCTATCGCAGCGGCGGCTTCAACGGACGGGTCGATAGTATTCCTTCCGCAGTGATTCCTTATGACCCGGAGTTTTTAGACAACTATGAACTGGGCTTTAAAAGCGAGTGGCCGGACCAGAGGCTGCGATTGAATGGCACCATTTTCTATATGGACTATCAGGATAAGCAGGAAGAGCTGGGATTACCCTCTGATGGTCCCACGGGCCAGAGGATTTCGGTTTTTAACGCCGCTTCTGCAACCATGAAAGGTGTGGAACTTGAACTGCAAGCGTTACTCTCAGATCGCCTGACTTTGAGTGCAAACATCGGCTATCTGGATGCGGGATACGATGAATTCAGTTTTCTCGGTCCCAGTGGCCCCGTGGATCTTAGTGGGTTTGATTTCCGTCGAGCACCAGATTTCACCGGTTCTCTGGATGCAACCTACCAATGGCAGGTTGGTGGTGGCGACGCCTGGGTGAGAGGCGCTTATCATTATATTGGTGGGCACTTTGTCGAGCAGACTAACCGCGCGGAGCTGGAAAATGGTAGTTCGCATATACTCGACCTGTCAGTAAATTACGCAATTAAAGAAGTAACAGTTAGTCTTTACGGCCGAAACGTTACCGATGAAGACACTTATGCACACGGTTTGAATGTCTCTGGTCTATGGGCCTATGCGAGCCCGCGAGCGCCTCGCACCTGGGGCCTGGAAGTTGTTTACGCCTTCGGTAAGAAGTGATCGTCACAGCTCTTGGTTTGATCAATAGTAGCGAGCGCACGCCTTATACCCAGTAAGGCGTGCGTTTTTCATTTGGGAGGAAGGCTTGCTGCGTTCGGTTTTTCACCACGATTCCCAGCACGCCCGCGGCTTCGTGGAACCTTCCTCCGATCCGTCCCTGCCCTCAAAACCGGGTGCACCGCTGGATTTTGTGGCCTTTGCGTTGGGAGTACTGAGTACACACACGTACCCATCATCATATATTTTTTGACTGAATTAATTAAGGAGAGAATCATGTCGAAGCGCTTGGAAGGTAAAGTGGCCGTAATAACAGGAGCGTCCAGTGGTATCGGCACGGCTACCGCACGCAGGTTTGTAGCCGAGGGCTGTAAGGTTGTTTTCGGAGATATCCAGACAGAACTAGGAAACACGTTAGCCGACGAATTGGGTGAAAATGCTGTATTTACCAAATGCGATGTGACCAAAGAAGAGGATATAGCAAATCTGGTTGATCTCGCAGTCAATAAATTTGGCCAACTGGACATCATGTTTAATAATGCTGGCATTGTTGGTGCGCTTGGCCCCATTGAAACTACTCCCGCCGCCGAATGGTCGGCAACCCTTGATGTACTTCTTAATGGTGTTTTCTATGGCTTGAAGCATGCGGCGCGGGTAATGAAACCGCGCAGCACTGGTTCGATAATCAACATGTCGAGTGTTGGCGGTCTTACCGGGGGGCTGGCTCCCCACGCGTATGCAGCAGCGAAACACGCGGTAGTGGGCTTGACCCGAAACGTGGGAGCCGAACTATGTGGATATGGCATACGAGTTAATGCCATCGCGCCATATAGTATGGCAACCTCCATGGTAGCTGATGCGTATTTACATGATCACAAAGCGCTTGAGGAAACCAAAAGAATGCTGGCCGAAGAATCACCACTGATTAATCGAGCCGGTACAGCAGAGGATGTGGCTAACGCCGCTCTGTGGCTTGCAAGTGATGAGTCTGGTTATACCAATGGGCATACTTTGACGACGGATGCGGGCGTGACGTCCGGTGCCATTCCTGGAGGACCACGTTTTGCTGGTGAGTACAGCCCTATGCAAAGAGAAGCAGGTAAATCGGGATTGTAGAAAAAAGAGCTTACCATTTGCTGCGCAGTTCGACGATGCGGCGCTGTTCGACCTCTGCAACGTGACGCGCGAGCTCGCTGAGCAAAACCTGTACCCGGCAGGCCGTCGGTTGCTGAAATCACCTGCTGGTTTTTAGCTGCTGAGCTGTTGCAGATAATTGTCATATCCATCAGGATTCAATGCATACTTGGGTTTTGTCGGGAGTCGAATATTATGAGTGAAGAAACCATATCTGCAAAGTTGCCTGACATAGTCAGGGCGCACCTCAATCTGTATCTCGAAGACCCGGACCAGGCGCGATTATGGGACTCGGCTCCGTTTGGCGGGCCCGGCATAGTGCCCTGCCTGCTGCTGGTCACCCGGGGGCGCAGAACCGGCAATACCAGCATGTTGCCATTGATATATGGTGAGTTCGGAGGTGCTTTCTTAATCATCGCCTCGAAAGGTGGCGCAGCCACTCATCCGGCCTGGTATTTAAATCTGGAAGCTGAACCGGAATGCGAAATCCGGGTTGGCAGTGATCATTATCGTGTCAGGGCTCGCACAGCGGAAGGCGAAGAAAGAGAGAAGCTCTGGCGATTGATGGCGGAAATATATCCCCCATACAACGATTACCAGGTGGCAGCCAAGGACCGCCAAATCCCCGTTGTGGTGCTTGAACCTGCCGGGTAGTTACCAGGGATCCCGGCAGAGGCATGATTGAAACAAGGCAGAGATTTAATTATGAAACAGTACGCACTGAATTTTCTTACTGTCACGGTACTTTGTTACGCCATGACTGTTTCTGTCATTACCCGTGCAGCCTTCACCGAAGCACAGTCTGAAAGCGGCGCGAACCATTATCCCCGATACTGCGGTGAATGCCACGGTATGAACCTGAAGGGCTCAGCACACGGGCCTCAGCTGACCGGTCCGAATTTCCTTAAAAAATGGGGTAACCGGACTACCGGGGAATTATTCGCGCTGATCTCTGAAACCATGTCTGCCGGCATTCCCCGCTCTTTGAGGGAGGACATCAATGCTGACATCGCCGCCCATATTTTGCAGTCGAATGGCGCGGCTGCCGGGGATGAAGCGCTGCAAGCAGGCATAGATCAAGTAATTGGCGTCGCCATCATGGCCGAAGAGTGGGATTCGGCACTGGCGGATGCGGCCGAAGCGAAGGCCGAGAAATGGGAAGGGGCTGGCAGTATTGCCGAGGCTGCCAGGAAAGCATCCGGCTTCGTCAACCAGGAGGTCGTGGACTTTTCACCCGTCACGGAGAAAATGCTGGCTGATCCGAGTGCAGCGGACTGGCTGAGCTGGCGGCGAACGCTGGACGGCCATGGCTACAGTCCTCTGGATCAGGTGAACCGTGAAAATGTCAATAAACTCAGGCTGGCATGGGTGCTGACCATGCACGATGGAAGCAACCAGGCTACACCGCTGGTCCACGACGGCATCATGTACCTGACCCACCCGCAAAACGTGATCCAGGCTCTGGATGCCGCCACTGGTGACTTGATCTGGGAGTACACCAACGAATACGCGCCTGGGTCGCAGACCTTAGGTGGTCCGACCCGCACGATTGCGATTTACAAGGATAAAATCTTCATGGCGACTTACGATGCAGCCATCGTTGCCGTGGACGCCCGCACCGGCAAACAGCTGTGGAAGTCGGTCAAGGCTGATTGGAGCAAGGGTTTCACCCACACCAGCGGTCCGATCATCGCCGCTGGCGTAGTGATCAGTGGCATCAATGGCTGCGAACGTTATAAGCCCGAAGGCTGTTTCATTACCGGACACGACCCTGATACCGGCGAGGAACTGTGGCGCACTTCGACCATCGCCTTGCCGGGTGACCCCAACGACGCCAGTTGGGCCGGTCTGCCGGTACACCTCAGAGCAGGCAGCGACACCTGGATACCGGGTAGCTATGACCCTGAACTGGAGCTGTTTTATATCGGCACTGCGCAGGCCAAGCCGTGGGTGGCGGCAAGCCGGGGCATGTCGCCGCTGGATGCGGCGCTGTACACTAATTCCACGCTGGCACTGGATCCACGCACTGGCGAAATCCGCTGGTACTACCAGCATATTCCAGGTGAAACACTGGATATGGAGGTGGGGTTTGAACGCGTGCTGGTCGATTTGGATGGCCACAAACAGATGGTCACCATCGGCAAGGATGGCATCCTTTGGAAGCTGAACCGGGAAAACGGCAAGTTTGTCGATTACGTTGAAACGCTTCCGCAGAACATCTTTGAACCGCTCGACAGGAAAACCGGCCGGCTGAAATACCGCCAGGACATCATCGACGCAAAAATCGGCGACCCGGTGAAAGCCTGCCCAGGTATTTATGGCGGACATAACTGGCAAGCGACCGCTTATCACCCGGATACGAGCTCGTTGATCATCCCGCTGCACCAGTTATGCGTGGAGATGATAGGCCACGAGGTGCAGATGGTTGAGGGTGACGGGGGGTATGGGGGTGAATCACACATTTTTCCAATGCCCGGCAGCAATGGAATGCTCGGTAAGCTGGTGTCCTACAACCTTAACACCATGGAGGAGCGTTGGAGCCATGAACAACGCGCCATGTTCCTGACCTCGGCACTGACCACGGCCGGTGGTCTTGCCTTTATCGGCGACCTCGACCGTTATTTCAAGGCCTTTGACGTGGACACCGGCAAGATACTGTGGAAGGCCCGGCTCGGTGCAGGCTTGCACGGATTCCCGATCAGCTATGCAGTTGATGGCGAACAGTACATTGCCGTGCCGACTGGCATGGGTGTGTTCAAACTGCTGACCGCCAAGCAGGCCCCGGAAATCTATCAGCCGAATGGTGGCAATGCGCTATACGTTTTCAAGCTGCCGAGAGGATGAGTTTGTCACATGGATCAGAGTGCGGGTGTGCTCCTGGGTGTCCCACCACTCCCGCTTTGTTGAACCCACACGCCAAAAAGAACGATAGTGCCACCCAGGAATAAGCTGAGCGATATGGACTCACTGTAAACCAGGATTGAAGAAACCCCCGCGAACAACGGGATGAGCAGGACCCACGGTGCGACTTCGGACACTGGGTATCTACGGTAGAGGCTGAGCAATACGGCCTGGCCAAGGAGTGCAGAAAAAACCACTGCAAACAAGAGTGCCAGCCAGTGGTGGATTTGCATCAGGTTCGGGTCAGGGTACAACGGCCCGGAAATAGCGGCCATCAGACCCAGAGGAAGCAACGATATCGCCGAGATCCAGGCCAGCATGCGCCACACGCCCACCGATTTGTTTTTTCCAATAATAATTGAGCCAGCCGAATAAAAAAGCACCGAGCCGACGGTCAAACCCAGCGCCGCCAATGATAAGCTTGATGTTGTAGAGCCAGCAAGGTAGACCGCGCCCATGGTCGCAATCATGATCCCCAGCCATTTCCGGTTGGAAATACGCTCATGAAAAAAGAGTAGAGCCAGGATTGCTGACAGCGGGGGCATCAGTTGGGTACCAACAGCCACTGTTGTCAGGCTCTCGGTGATACCGGTGGCTTGGTACAGCAGGTAAAACGATCCGGCGCCTATCGAAAGGGCGGCAGCCATGAGCCTCCAGGGAATGCGCTCGAACGGTTTCCACCAGGGCAGCAGGATCACGAACGTCAGAACGGATCTTGCAAAAGCCATCTGTTCGGGTGAAAACACTTCCAGCACCACCCGCATTGCCACGAAATTGAAGCCCCATACCGCAACAGTACAAAGCATCAGGAGAATATGGAATGGCTTCATCTCTTAGTGGAATCCGCGTTTCCTCATTCCATCAGGATCGATCACTTCATTCTTGATGCCCTTAAACATCTGCGCATAGGATTTTTTCAATAGCGCGGCCAGTTCATCGGCGGAGGGTCCACTTTCCGGCAATTCAAAAGTTCCACACCAGCTCAATCGGCAGGCTCTGAATATAGCCGTGGGGCATCCGGTTAATAATGCCGGACCAGTTAATCAGCAACTCCCATACGGCTGATGCCGGGGTATCGAACACCTCTGAATGGCTGACGGCTTGTTTATGAATCAAGAGACGATTTGATGGGCTTATCCCTCTGGCGGACTCATCTCCGCACCCGGGATTGGGTTGAAATAGTGGATCACGACATGGCGTTTAGCGATCTTCCATACACCGTCCCGGCGTTCAAAATCATCGCTGTAGGTAGCGCTGATCATCTGCACGGCGTCATCGGCGGTAGCACCCATGCAATCCACATTGCAGTCACCATGTGCCCGGTCCGGGCCGTCAAATTCCAGGCGCAGGTTGGAAGCCAGGTGATGGGTCTCGCGCCAGGCCGGATACAGGATATCGAAAACTGCCTGGCGGATGCCTTCGTGGCCGTTAAAGGTGCCAAACGGCGGTCCAATATCCCACACTGCGTCTTCATGCCAGATCGAGATGAATTGATCCCAGTTGTGATTATCGAAACCCTGGCAGTAATCAGTTACCAGGTCTCGCAGAGCCGCTCGGCTTTCCAGTTCATCTACACGCTGCAGCAGCGCCTCAATTTGGATTTGAGTGTCGTGTTCCATGTCCAGGTCTCTTTAAAGTGCAGTCTCTTGATGTGCGGCATTGGCTGCGATATAGCCGAAGGTCAGCGACATGCCCAGTGTATGGCCGGCGCCATAGTAAGCGTCTCTTGACGGACTGGCGATGCAGTTACCCGCACCGTACAGACCGGGAATCGGCTCATCCCTGGTGCTGAACACCCTGGCCTTTGCATCAATGACTGGACCGCCACAGGTATCCAGTGCGCCTGCCGCCAGGATGATTGCGTAATAGGGGCCCTTACTGCGCAATGGGTGCATTGTCACTGACGGATTATCATTGGCAGGCCAGCCACTGTCCGGTGTCATCGGTGAGAAGACCTGATGCCACTCACTGTCATAAGCATGTTCGCCACGTTGGAAGTCTTTGTCTATGCCTTTTTTTGCAAAGCGGTTGTAACGATCGATAGTTTTTTTCAGGCTTTCCGTAAAGGTTGGCGCCAGAACCACGCCGCCTGTCTGTTCCTTGATTTCTGCCAGGCGCTTTTCAATAATTGCTGTTAGCTTTTGCAGCGTAGCCCCGCTCATGACATAAGTGGCATCCGTTGGCCTGGCAGGCAGCGGATAAGCGCCGGCAAAGCCCTCTGCAGTGCGCTGGTCATAGATCATGAACATCAATTGGTTCGGGTATTCGGCACGTGAAGCATCGTAAATTCCATGTACTTCGGTGCGGTCGTTGTAATTGCGGTTCTCGTTGACCGCCCGCACGCCGTGTTTGTTGACCTGCAAGGCTGAATCGCCCGGCGGAAAAAACATCCCTGTGGCCAGCTTGGAGCTCTGCAGGGCCTCTTCGAGCAGGATTTGTGTGCGCCAGGCTCCACCGATGTTACCCAGTCGTGCTCCGGCTGCGCCAGCGATATTGATAAAGTCACCCTCAGCTGCGGGCATGGCGCAGGAACCATAAAGGCGAGCAGGTTGGTAATCGTTGGTCATTTCCCGGTTGTGCGCGTAACCGCCAGTGGCAAAAATCACCGCCTTGTGCGCTTTCAGTTTGACGGTTTTGCCTTCCGATTCGGCTTGCACGCCAATGACCCTTCCAGCGGTGTTGCGCACCAGGCCCACAGCCCGATGCTTTATCAGTGTCGGTATTTGACGTTTGTTCATCGCCTCACGCAGTTGCGCCATTAAATCGGCGCCTATGCCAATGCTGCCATCTTTCTTGACCGGGCCAAGCGCGCGACCGGTCGGAACCTTGTTCTCGGGCACATGATCAAGGTAATCGGTCGCAGGGCGGTCTAGAAAGAACATACGCCATTCGGCCACGTTGAGTGACTGGTTATTTCGTAATGAATCAATCGCCGCCGAGGCATTGTCATAAAAGGCCTCCAGTAAAGAGAGCTCGTGCCCGGTCAACCCCAGCTTTTCATCATCCGGGTTATAGCGTTCAGGGTAGGAAAACCGGGCCTGGTACCGGACACAGTCATATTTTTTGTCTTCGATACCCTTCTTGCGCAGCGTGAAATTGTTGGGAATCCACAAGACGCCCGCAGATTTCAGCGAAGTGCCGCCCAGGAAATCGGCTTTCTCGATGAGCATGACAGCATCGCCATTTTCATGCGCAGTGATGGCAGCTGTCGAAGCACCGACGCCGCTGCCGACAACAAGAATGTCAGTCTCGTGGTCCCAGCTGATGGATGCGTCTTCGCTGGCTGTGCCCAGGGAAACAACCCCGGCCGTCGCAACAGCTGCGCCGGCGCCCGCCAGTACCTGCCGTCGTGTTAATCCTTTATGCTGTACACCCATGGGCCAATTACCTCTGTAGCTTGATACCTTCTGCTTCGCGATCCCAGCAATCGTCAGTAATACCTTCCTGTTTCAGTTTAAATTTCTCGACACGCTCACTCGGTGTCTTGGGCATGGAGTCGCGGATCGCGATGTATCGTGGTATCGCGAAGTAAGCCATACGCGGCTCACACCAGCGGATCAGGTCTTCCTCGCTCACCTCAAAGCCATCCTTGAGCACCACGACCGCTTTAACTTCCTCTTCGCCGAGGTCGGAGGGAACACCGACAACACAGGATTCCAGCACACCCTCGTGCGAACTGATGACCGCTTCCACTTCGAAAGAAGATATATTTTCACCACGCCTCCTGATCGCCTGTTTCTTGCGGTCAACAAAGAAGAAATGTCCATCCTCGTCCATGCGGCCAAGATCACCGGTGTGGATCCAGCCATTTGAGAACAGTTCCAGCGTGGCTTCCGGCTTATTGTAGTAACCGGTGGTGCCAACAAACATCTTATTCGAACGGGCAATAAATTCACCGAGGCTGTCCGGCTTACATTCATTGTCATCATCGTCAACGATGCGTACATCCCAGCCGGTGATGGTTTTCCCACAGGCGCCTGCCCGCGGTTCATCGTATGGGCTGACCAGGCAGCAATAGCACTCGGTCATGCCATAGACTTCGAGGATCTTGGTATTGAAACGTTTCTGGAAGGCGTGCCATTCGTCCTGTGGAGCTGCAGCACCGACCATCAATCGGATCGGGTTATCCGCATCATTGTCGCGTTCTTCCTGTTTGAGCAGGATGGGAATAATGCCGCCGATGTAATTGGCTTCGGTGCATTCCCAGCGTCGGCAGTCATCCCACAAGCGGCTAGCCGAGAAGCGTTCAACGATCACTGCCTTGGCATCTGCCAGGATCGCTGGCCCAATGGTGATTCCCTGGGCATTGCCGTGGAAAAAAGGCAGGCCGGTGTAAAGCACGTCATCTTCTGTATATCGGGAATATTTGACCGACTCGGCCCAGATATCGTACCAATAGTGATGGCTGAACATCACACCCTTGGAGACACCGGTAGTGCCCGAGGTGTAGAGAATGGAAGCCAGGTCACTGTAATGCACATTGATACCCGGCGAATCTGAAGAGCGATCCGCAAAATCTGCATAATCAAGGTGCTCGAACCCCGGCCAGCCTGGCAGTGAAGCCCCACTACCGGTCTTATCAGTATAAATGATGTGATTAATATCTTTCAGGTCATCGGCGACAACTTCGAGGCGATCGAGATACTGCAGATCGGCCACCAATGCGATACAGTCAGACTGCACCATCTGGTAGGCGAGACCCTGGCCTTTGAGGGCCACGTTGATCGGTACTTCACAGGCACCGATCTTGTTCAGTCCGAACCAGATATAGAGAAACTCCGGGCAGTTCGGCAGCATGATGGCCACCTTGTCGCCGTGCTTGATGCCAAGCGCAAGAAATCCGTTGGCTGCCTGGTTGATCCGGTCGTTGAGTTCACTAAATGTGATCGGATCATCCCTGAACTGGAATACGACATGGTTGGGGAACCGCCGCGCCTTGTCTTCAATTATTTTAGGCAACACGCGGTCATGCTGAGAATATTCCTGCATGTTCCACGATGCCCATTTCTTCGCGTGACGTTCAATCTTGTCGTCCCATTTGCCCATAAAACTCTCCTGTTCTCTATTGTCAGCTTTTACCCCGGGGTCAAAAGCAACGCCCTACTTCAGGTATTCCGGAGCCATGTGCTTTTCGACCAGCTTCTGGCTTTCGCCGTACCAGACGCCCTCATCGTGGGCTTCGAGCATTTTGCCCAGGTCCCAAGTCAGAATTTTTTCGGGGACGACTTCGATGATGCAGCGCAAGGGTGTATGAACCGCCTCAAATACTGCCGCCCGCTCTTCGTCCGTGGTCAGTTCAAAGAAATACTTGTCAATGATTTGCCAGTGAATATCACGCATTAATGCGTCGTCATCGTGAATGACGGCCTGACCCATGACCAGGATGGCTTTCTGATGACGAACATTGGTGCCATCATTGTGGATACTGACCGTCATCTTCGGATTTTTCGTGAGGCAGCCCACTTTGTGGCGGTACTCCTTGATACTGCTCATCATGATGTGGTCGTCTTTAATGACATAAAACATCGGTGTGACAACGGGGTAACCGCGCTTGTTGACATGGGCCATTTCACAGTAGGCGTTTTCCCTGAACAGCAGTTCGAACTCTTCCAACTCCAAGGGGTAATCCTGAGCTACCTTGAGCTGCTCGAGTTTGGCAGGATCAAACTTTACTTGGGGTTTTTCGGACATTATATTCTCTCCTAAGGGTTACGGGACTGATCGAGCACTACCGGTTAATTCAGCCGCCATCAGTCACCAAAGCTGACACCGACCTCAAAGCCGATAGAATAATCTGTTTACAGATTCCAAGTTTGTTATTTCGTCAAACAAAACTTGAACTTTATTCAATTTTTCCACAGAATGTCAACAATTGTCAAGGTGTCGAGCCAGTTTCAAAGCCCTGTTGGGCAGGGATTGCAATATAAACAATCATGAGGCGAAAGCCCATACTATACAGACCGAGGTAGAAATGTCAGATATCAAAGTTGAACGAAAGGGTGAGGTTGAGTGGATAACGCTGAACCGACCGGACCGCATGAATGCTTATGATGCCGAAATGGCAGAGGAACTGATCCGAGCCATCGAGAACGCATCGGATAGCGGGGTTATCGTGCTGACCGGCACTGGTCGGGCGTTTTGCGCTGGTGGGTATCTCGCCAATCTAAGCGAGCCGGACCCGCAAGCCCTGCGAGGCATGTTTTACGGTTCTCTGAAGCTATACGAAGCCATCAGGACCAGTCCCCGACCGGTGATCGCCGCAGTTAATGGCGCAGCGGCCGGTGGCGGTAATGAGCTGGTAGTGGCCTGCGATCTCGCAATCGCTGCTGAACATGCCACCTTTGGCCAAACCGGCGTCAAGATCGGCAGTGCACCCGTACTGGGCGGTACCAATTTTCTGACCATGGTTGTCGGCGAAAAGCGCGCCAAGGAAATTGCATTCATGTGCCGGCGTTACCCGGCTGACAAGGCTCTGGAAATGGGTCTGATTAACGCGGTGGTGTCCGCAGATAAATTGGAGGACGAAGTCACGAAATGGGCTGATGAACTACTCTGCATGAGTCCGCGTTACCTGGAGATTGCGAAAATCACTTCAAACGTCTGGTGGAACCAGTGCCGTGATGCCTACCTGAGCGGTCTCGGAATGCTGGTGCAGGCCATAGGCTCAAAAGATATGATCGAAGGCGCATCGGCGTTCATGGAAAAACGCCAGCCACAGTTCGAAGGGCGCGGCGTTAAAACAAAAAGCTCCTGATTCAAACAGGGGAGCAGGAACAGGAATCCATAGTAATGAATTTTGAACTGGACACGAAGTACCTGGAAATCCAGCAACAAGCGCGAGAGTTCGCGTGCTCTATCGAACACCTTGCGGTCGAGGCCGACGAGATGAGTGAAGTTCACCCTGGTCTGCTCCGCGCCTTTCGTGAGAGCGGGTTGAGCCGACTGATGGTCCCTGCTGAATTTGGCGGTGTGTCCGAAAGACTTGACCCGATGGCCATTTGCCTGGTCAGAGAAATTTTGATGGCGACTTCCTGCCAGGCTGATTCCCTGTTTGCCATGCAGGGGATTGGCAGTTTTGCGATCACCGTCGCAGGGTCAGATGAGCAACGGAAACAATGGCTACCCAGGATTGCCAACGTCGAATGTATGCCGGCATTCGCGCTGACAGAACCTGGATCAGGATCGGACCTGAAGTCCATTACCTCGGAACTGGTGAGCGAAGGCGATGAGCTGCGCCTGAACGGTGCGAAGTCATTCATTTCGAATGCAGGTGCGGCGGCCTATTATATCGTCTTTGCCCGGGATGGCGATGGATACTCCATGGTACTGGTACCGGCTGATGCAAGCGGTGTCAGCGTGACCCCAACCCCTGAGATCATCGCACCGCACGTAATGGGCGAAGTGAATTTCGACGATGTCCGCGTACCGGCAGATGCTCGTCTTGGAAAGGGTGGTGACGGACTGGACCTGGTGCTGGCAACACTCGGGGTATTTCGTGTTTCTGTTGCGGGGGCAGCCGTGGGTCTCGCACAGGCTGCATTGGAAGAAGCCGTTCGTCATACCCGCAGCCGAATCCAGTTTGGCCGCCCGTTGAACAGGCTGGGACCGGTCGCGCAAATGCTTGCCGACTGCTGGACAGAAATCGAGATGGCCCGCCTGATCACCTACCGCGCCGCACACCTGGCCGGTTATGATTCAGCTGCAAATGTCCACTACTCATCAATGGCCAAACTCGGAGCCAGTGAAATGGCTTCACGTGTGGTTGACCGCTGCGTACAGATGATGGGCCGCTTCGGTCTGATCAAGAACTCGAAGATGGAACGCCTGTACCGACAGGCACGACCCATGCGAATCTACGAGGGCGCCTCGGAGGTCCTTCGCCAGGGCATTGCAAAAAAACTCGACGAGGAAGTGCAGTGATTGATTTTCAGCTTGAAGGCAAAGTCGCCATTGTCACCGGCGCCAGCCGTGGTCTTGGCCGTGCTGCCGCCGAGGCCCTGGTCGAACAGGGTGCCCTTGTGCTTGCAGTCGCCAGATCGATTGATGAACTGCAAAAACTGGAAACCGCACATCCCGGCAAAATCAAAGCCTGTCAGTGCGACATGAGCGATATCGAAGTGGTGGCCGGTTTGCCGGCGCAGGCGATCGATGCATTCGGTCAATTGGATATTGTCGTCAACAATGCCGGTATAGCCCCTGCCGGTTTTTTCCTCGAACAGGACGATCAGGTATGGCTCGACGTGATGGCGGTCAATGTCACTGCACCAGCAATTTTGACCAAGGCGGCCGGTAAGTACATGCTGTCGCAAGGCTCGGGGAAGATCATCAATATTGCATCCACATCCGGCATCCTGGGTAAGCCCATGCTGGTGGCATATTCGTCATCCAAGGGCGCCTTGCTACAGTTCACCAAGGCGCTGGCAGGTGAATGGGCCCGCAAAGGCGTACAGGTTAACGCCATCGCCCCAGGCGCTTTTGCAACCGACGCACAACGTGTAGTGCTGGAGTCACCTGATATACTCGCTCGACGTCTCGGCAAAATTCCCGCGAAACGAATGGGTACCACGGAAGAAATCGGACCAATGATCTGTTACCTGGCCTCATCCCTGTCGGATTTCGTTTCGGGTAGCGTTTTTGTCATAGACGGGGGAGAATCCAGCAAACTTTAGTTCGCATATGCAAGCGAGAACTTAAAAAATGATAAACGGATGAATAACAGCATAAGTCTACCGGGCACACGAGGCGGTAAACGGCGACAGCTAATACTTACCGCTTTCCATGACTGCATCATCAACAAGGGTTATGCGAAGACAACCTTGCGCGACGTAGCCAAGGGCGCGGGTATGACGGCCAGTCATCTGCTCTATTATTTCCCCGGTAGGGACGCAATTCTTGAACAATATTTCGAGAATGTTTCCTATACCATCATTGAGCGTCTTGAGAGCTTCGGTTCCGAAACCCCGCAACGCCAGATCGATCTGATTGCCGAGCTGTTTTTTGCCGGTAAGGGCATCACACGTTCTGAAATAGGCTTCATGCTCGAATGCTTTGGTGTGGCGGTACATGACCAGCAGTTACACGATCACAAGAAGAAGCTGGACCGCTTTTGCAAAGCCTATTTGCAGGATCTGTTCAGACAGTCGCCCTGTGGCCCGGACAGGGCCGAAGACTCGGCTGAAATTGGCTACTCGATGTTGATTGGTTTGCGTACTGCGGCTTTTTTTGATAAGCGTCTCAAACTATCCAGGGCGCTGCGCTTGTTCCGCGATGGAATGTCAAGCCTGGCCGGTCTCTGATGGTATTTCAAGACCGTGTTAGGATGCATCGTCCCGACTATACGAAAGGTTGAAAACAATGAAAGCTAAACAGAAATCTGCCATTCATGAGTTGCTAAACCGTTCGGCGTATTACTTCGATATGCACGATATTGATGGCCTTAAAAGTTGTTTCACGGAAGATGCCAATATGCTCGTACATATTGCCAACGGGGAGAGCTTCGGCCCATTCGAGGGTCGTGACGCCATCATGGAATTGATGAGTGGCACTCTGGCCGTGCAGACTGACACCCGGCGTCATATCATCTGCAATATATTTTTCGAATCCGAGGGAGAGGACCAAGCGGTCGTGGTTTCCACCGTGGTGGTTTCTTCGGTTGAATCCGGCGAGATCGGCTTGGTGACCAGCGGGGTTTATCGTGATGTGGTCAAGTATGAAAGCGGTTCATGGCAAATCGCTGACCGTCACCTCGACCTCGATATGCCGTTTTGAGTAATACCTGTCATTAATGAACACGCTGCTCAATGCCGAATTGCTGTCCAGTATTGGTCGTTCGGCCGAACCCAGAAAGGAACTGGTTACGCGCCGGGACATTCGCAAGTATTCCGTTGCAACCGGCCAGCGTCTACAAAAATTCCTGGCAGGTGACGAAGCCCCACCACTGTATCACATGGCCTTATTCTGGGACGTGGTCGAACTTGATGAACTGACACCCGATGGTGTGTCGACTGACAAGCTGCTACCGGAATTTCCGCTCAAGCGTGCTATGGCTGGCGGTCTGAAAATCGACTACTACCGTCCAATTCGGCCTGGCGATACCTTGATCGCTACCCGTACGCTGACCGATATTTATGAAAAACAGGGTTCCAGCGGTCCATTGATCTTTTACGAGGTCATAATGACCGTCAAAAATGAGGCCGGTGAGCCGGTTCTGACCGAAAAAGCCACACGGATTATGCGTTGAGTAACATGTCCAGGATTAACGACATGCAACCCGGGGATCTGTTGCCGGAGATCGAGCACGTCACCGATACCAAGCAGCAGTTCATGTATAACGCCGCATTATGGAATGCCCATCGTATTCATTTCGATTTTCCTTATGCGACAGAAGTTGAGGGCTATCCCGGCCTTGTAATCGCCGGACCCCTGATGGGCGAATGGCTGACCCAATGCGTCAATGATTGGCTGGGCGAAGATGGACGGCTCATTTCCTTCGAGTATTCCAACCGTCGCGCGGCCTACGTCGGTGATGTTTTGCGTTCAAGTGGCAAAGTAGTTTCGATCGAACCCGAAACGGGAACAGCAGTACTGGAACTTCAGGTCAGCAATGAGGCTGGCGAGGTTATTACACCGGGCACCGTGGTGGTGCGCTTCGAAGACTGAACAAAAGTGAAATCCCTGCGCGGAAAAACAGCGTTTGTCGGCGCCGCCGACACTGAAGTAGGAAAGCTTCCGAATACCGGCGCCACTGAACTCTGTGTTGAAGCAGCATTACGGGCACTCGATGATGCCGGTATCAGCAAGGACCAGGTGGACGGACTGGTGACCTGCCATTCAATGACCGAGCCGCACATGTACCACGCCGAGGCCATCGCCGAGTACATGCAGATATTTCCGCGTTATTGCGTCACCGCAAACGCGGGCGGTGGAACCACTTTTTCGGTCCTGCAAAACGCGGCAGCAGCGATTACGACCGGCGTCTGCGAAACTGTGCTGATCAGCATGGCGGATTGCCTGCGCACCGGTCTCACACGTGATCAGGCCATGGCCATGCAGGCCTCTACCTGCCATCCCCAGTTTGAGATTCCACACGGCCCGACGGTGCCCGCCTACTACGCCCTGATCGCCCGCGCGCACATGGATCGTTACGGAACGACACCGGAACACATGGCTGCAGTGGCCGTCAACGGCAGAAATTATGCCAGCCTGAATCCGCACGCACAGATGCGCGAACCCATCAGTATTGCAGACGTGCTGAACTCCCGCATGATTGCCGATCCACTACATCTGCTTGATTGTTCACTGGTTTCGGACGGCGGCGCTGCGGTGGTGCTGACCTCAGCGGAACGGGCAAAAGATTTCCCGCAACGTCCTGTCTACCTGCTGGGTTTTGGCGAAGGGCATGGTCACGAGCACATCTCGCAAGCACGCAGTCTGACCACGTCCGCTGCTGTGGAGTCAGGTCGCCGTGCATTCCGCATGGCCGGCATGGGTCCGGGTGATATCGATGTCGCGCAAATCTATGATTGCTTCACACCGGTGGTGTTGATCGAGCTGGAAGACCTTGGTTTTTGCAACAAGGGTGAGGCCGGCGCATTCGTTGCCTCCGGTGAAACAGCGCTTGACGGCTCTTTGCCCATGAACACTAATGGTGGCTTGCTGTCCTACTGCCACCCGGGTAACCCGGGTTCCATGTTTGGCTTGACTGAAGCAGTGGCACAGCTGCGCGGAGAGGCCGGTGAGCGCCAGGTCAGGCATGCTGAAACGGCGCTGGTTCATGGTCAGGGAGGGATTATGTCCAGCCACGCGACCCTGATCCTGGGGCAGGAACAAGCGTTATGACCGGACAGTCAGAAAAATTTCTTCCACAGCCCCGACCGGGGACTGAAACCTACTGGAATGCTTGCCGCCAGCATGAATTGCTTATTCAGCGCTGTAGTGAGTGCGGTACCCACCAGTTTTATCCGCGTATTTTCTGCACCAGTTGCTCGTCCAAAGCTGTCGATTGGGTATCTGCTTCGGGTCATGGAAAGGTATTGACGTGGACTGTGGTTCGTCGAGCGGTGTCCGGGGCATACGCTGCCGATGTTCCTTACATCATTGCCCTGATCGAGTTGCAGGAAGGTCCGGTAATGATGAGTAAGGTGAGCAGTTGCGAGCCTGAATCGGTTTGTGCAGGAATGGCTGTTGAAGTCAGCTTCGAGGACTGGTCAGAGCAGGTGTCCATGCCGGTTTTCGTCCCCACCACCAGCAAGGACTAGGATGAGCGACCGCGAAGCCTGGCTGGAGCTTACCAACGAGGAAGCGCTTGATCCGGAGCTGCCGATTTGTGACCCGCACCACCACCTCTGGGATCACCCGGGAAGCCGTTACCTGGTGGATGAGTTCCGGCGGGACATCAGCGGTGGTCACCGGGTCACCAAAACCGTTTTCGTCGAATGCCTGCAGTTTTATAATGAGCAGGGTGAAGAGGATTTTCGCCCTGTTGGAGAAACCGCATTCGTGGATCGTATCACTATCGAGACGCCCATACACGGGACGGAAGTAGCGGCCGGCATTGTCGGTTTTGCCGACCTGACACTTGGAGACAAAGTACGCCCTGTACTTGAAGCACATATCGAAGCCAGCCCGCGATTCCGCGGTATCCGTCATGCTTCCGCCTGGCACAACGATGAGAGAATCCACAATGCATATACCCGGCCGCCTCAGCACCTGCTCAAGAGTCATGTGTTTCGGGCCGGGCTGGCTCACCTGGCTGAACTGGGACTGAGTTTTGATGCCTGGCTTTATCATTCCCAATTACCGGAGCTGATTGAACTGGCAGGGGCCTTTCCCCAGCTCAGTATCATCCTGAACCACATGGCCGGTCCGCTGGGAATCGGACCTTACGCCGGAAAGCGTGAAGAAGTGTTCCAGCAATGGCGGCAGCAGATGGCAGAACTGTCAGGCTGTGACAATGTGTATGTCAAACTCGGTGGCCGTACGATGACCATGAGTGGTTTCGGCTGGCACAAACGCGAACGGCCACCCGGTTCCATCGAACTGGCCGGTGCCATGGCGCCTTATTTCGATACCTGTATTGATCTGTTTGGGTCTGAGCGCTGCATGTTCGAAAGTAATTTTCCGGTGGACCGTGCTTCCTGCTCTTACACGGTGCTGTGGAACGCGTTCAAACGCGCCAGCCAGGATCGTTCTGATTCTGAACGCGCCGCCCTGTTCCACGACACCGCAGCCCGCATTTACCGTCTCGCTAAGTGATCGATAAATTCCAGGCAAGTCCGGCCAAGATTGATCCGGTCATCCAGGGTTTTCATCACGGTTTGCGTGACCGTACTTGCCAGGCCAAAGGCTTCGACCACAGCGACCAGCTCGCTGTCTTCGATATCGAGCACAAAACCGTCGAGGAAATCAGCATAGTGTGAAGCCACGCTGTCGGCCGTGTTCGGTATGCCTAATTCCTGCATCATTTTCACCGTCGGACCTTTGATCGCTGCACCACCGACCACCGGTGAAACGGCAATTACCGGCGCCTGGCACGCGATCAGCCGATCACGAACACCCGGTACGGCGAGGATCGGGTCTATGCTGACATAGGGGTTTGAAGGACACAGGATAACGCCGGTCAGCTCAGGTGAGGTGAGCCATTCTTCGGTATCCGGGTTGATAAGTGCCTGCGCTGCGCCCTCGAACTCGAAACCCGTTACCACCGGTTCACATTTTTCACGTACAAAATATTGTTGGAAATTCATCCGTCTGCGGTCGGTTAATACGCGTGTACGCACCGGTTCATTGCTCATCGGAAAGATTCGGTGCGCGATGCCGAAAGATTCTGCTAGGGAGGTGGTCACTTCTCCGATCGTCAAACCCTCGCTGAGTAATCGCCTGCGCTCAACGTGCATGGCCAGATCCTTGTCACCCAGCGTGAACCAGGTCTCACCCCCGATTTCCTTCAGTGCCTGCATGAACTGCCAGCCTTCATCGCTTCGTCCCCAGCCGGTTTCGGTATTGCAGGTACCCGAGAGCGTATAGACCAGCGTGTCGATGTCCGGTGAGATAGGGAAGCCCAGGTGTCTGAAGTCGTCACCGGTATTGACGACAAATGCCAGTTCTTCCGGACCAAGCAGCGTGGAGAGACCCAGGGCGAGCTTGGCGCCGCCTACACCGCCCGTGATTGCCAGGATGCGTTTGCTGGTCATGTCAAAGAAACAGGTCTTCTTCCGGGGGCCGGATACTGTCACTGGCTTGTTGCGAGCCCTCCATCAAGGCCAGGCCCTGTACGACCGCCACGGGTACACGCTCCGTGGTTTCACCCATTACCAACATCGCTGCGGTGGCGATGGAATCAGCACTATTGGACATCGTGACCTGCAATTCCCGACCAAACAGGTCGCTGTGGCCACGCCTGTCGTCGAGCACCGTGATACCGGCGCTGCCGATTGCTATACCAATCGTTCCCAACCGCCAGGGACGGTTGATGCTGTCACTGATAATGACACCGAGTCGTTTGCCGGTGAGTACCATCAACTTGTCCCGCAACCGGCTCGCCGAACGATCAGGATCCTGCGGCAGCAACAAGGCGCATTCACCCTGCCCGTGATCGATATTGGATTGATCAATACCGGCATTTGCACAAACGATGCCCAGGCGGTGACGCACGATGATGACACCAGGGGCTTTTCGTACCACAGTCTTTGACTCACGCAGAATGAGCTCGACCAGACGCGGGTCTTTATCAATCTCCTGTGCCAGTTCCTGCGCCTCAATCGATGCCTCGACATCTGCCAGCCTGACTGTGCGACCCTCCGCTTTGGAGACAATTTTCTGGGCCACCACCAGCACGTCTCCGTCGCATATTTTGAAACTGGAAGTTGAAATTGCAGTGTGAATCAGGTCGGCCAGATCAGCGCCTTCCCTGACCAGCGGTATGCCCATGACGGGATAAATATTCAAAGCAGATGTCATAGACGCTTTCCGGATTAATGGCTCCAGCACTCACAATACTCGAATTTTGCTTGTGCCGGATTGTATTTTTGCTATTATCCCCATTCTTTGAACTTAATTCAAAACGATTGGTCGACCGCGCAGGGTTGCAGTACACTCAGCACAAATTCTGGAGCTGCCTGAAGCAAACGATTGACTACCGGTTTTCGGGACAGGCAAAATACCCGAACTACTGATCATAATGAGGTATTATTAATACGCAACGCCATGAAATTAACCAACACCCTGATTGAGAAATGCCCGGCGCCTGAGAAGGCAACCCAGCAAAGACAAGTGCACGATAGCTGCTCGGTCGAGGTCATCGAGCGCTACCGGCGCCTGCTCGACGAGGGCGCTGACCCGCATGAGTGGGCTTTCGCATGGAGAACGGAGCTTAACCGTGGTGGCTTTCCAGCCTATGAACTGCTTAACGAGCTGGTCGTCAATCCGGGCAAATGCGTGGGTTGCGCGGCCTGCATCTCCATTTGTCCTGTCGATGTTTTCGATTACGTGGACGAGATTCCGGTCGACACCAGGGCCGATGCCTGTGTGAATTGCGTGCTGTGTGCCGAGGTCTGTCCGGTGCTGCGCCCGGCAGATAATGATATGCAGAAATTCATTGACTTGCAGGAGCCTTCAACTGATGAGGGTTACGGACCTTATGCCTATGCACTATATGCGCGTTCCATCGACCCCGAAATCCTGGAGAAATGCCAGGATGGCGGTATTGTCTCCACGATCATCCTGCACCAGATGGAAAAGGGTAGGCTCAAAGGCGCCATCCTCGGTGATGTTTATCCCGACAACCGGCAGGTTGGCTTGCACAAACTGGCCAGGACTCGCGAAGACGTGTTGAGCTGCGCCGCTTCGCGGTACACCTACTCACCGAACACGCTGGCCCTGCTGGAAGCCATGCAACAGGATATTGGGCCGCTCGCAGTAGTCGGTGTGCCCTGCCAGATCGACGGCGTGCGACTACAGCAAAATTCCAGCATCAGACTCAATGTGAGTTCCTGGTACCGGAAAAATATCACCCTGACCTTCGGACTTTTCTGTTCCGAGAGCTTCACCAACGAGAGCATCGACAAGCTTGGGGAAATTATCGGCGAAGATCCCTCCACGATCGAGAACATCAATATCAAGGGTAAGGTTGTCATCCGGTTGGTAAACAAGGAAGTCAAAACTGTCAGCCTGAAAACATACCGGGAATGGGCGCGTCCGGCCTGTCTGTATTGCCTGGACTACGGTGCGGAAAATGCCGACATCGGGGCGGGCGGCATTGGGCTTGATGGATGGACCTACACCCTGATCCGCACCAAGCGCGGGCACGAGGCGTTCCAGGCCGCGTTGGCCGACGGTTGGCTGGAAACCCGGCCTTTGTCCGACGAGCCGAGGGGAGAATTCCTGATGAAAAGGCTGTCGGCGAACAAGAAAAAGAACCGCCCGCTGCCGCCATTGATGCCCACGTATGAAGAACGCGTGGCCATGGGCAGCCTGTGCCCCAAGACATTTTTCACCACCGGTCCGGGTGCACCGAAGACCGAAGACGAAGGTAATAAAGAATGAAGCTGGCCATCTATGACATTAGTTCAGCGGTGGACAAGGACCTTCTGCAGGGAGAGGTCCGCGACGACCTGACCATGATGGTGGCAGGGCAGGGCGGAGATGGTTCCCTGACGATAATTGCGCTGGTGTCCAAGGTGTTGTTACAACGTGGCTACCATATTTACCGCGCCAGCGATATCGCCTCGCGCATCAAGGGCGGACATGCAGCCGCCTTTATGCGGGCGTCGGTCGAGCCCCGTAGTAATTTGGGTGACCAAATCGACATCCTGGTCGCTTTCGACATGCAGGCCGTGCAGAAAGCCTCGTCGAAGCTGGCGCCGAAAAGCGTCGTAATTTTCGACAGTTCGCGCGAAGCGCTGCCCCCGGGCCTGGTGCCGGACACCGCGCTGGTGATACCGGTGCCTTTCAGCCGCCTGGCTGTCAGGGACCTGCGTCGGGACCTGTTCAAGAACAGTCTGGGATTTGGACTGATGGGGCGGATCATCGGCCTGCAAGATGAAGAAGTGGAAAGTTGCCTCAGGAATCATTTCAGGAAGCTGTCCAGCGCCCAGTTTGAACCGAATGTAAGAGCACTTCGCGAAGGACACGCCCTTGCCGACAACGCCGGTATCAGTGGCAGGAACTCTATCCTTACGCTACCACCCCTGGAAACGGAGAATGAGCGGATTTTCATATCGGGTAATGATGCGGCGGCGATGGGATTCATGGCGGCAGGAGGACGCTTTTTTTCCGGATACCCGATTACACCAGCGACCGATGTGATGAATTTCCTGTCCCGGAACCTGCCTGCTTTAGGCGGCGTGGTGATGCAAGTCGAGGATGAACTGGCATCGATTAACCTGGTCATTGGAGCGGCGCTAACCGGGGTCCGGGCCATGACCGCTTCTTCCGGACCGGGCATTGCACTGATGCTGGAAAGTATCGGGCATTGCGGCTCGGCGGAAATTCCTGTTGTGGTCATCGACTGCCAGCGCGCCGGCCCCTCCACCGGGATGCCGACCAAGCCGGAACAGAGTGACATCAACATGCTCACGCGCGGAGGAAGCGGTGATTTTCCGCACATCGTACTGGCGCCGGGTAACCCGGTGGAATGTTTCCATGGTGCCGTACTGGCCATGAACCTGGCATATCGAGCCCAGTGTCCGGTCATTCTCGCTCTGGATGCGGTCTGCCACGATACCTTCACGGTCCCCCGCTTCGATCTCGACCTCGTCAGCATCGATCAAGGCAAGCGCGTGACTGAAAGCGACCTGGCGCAGATGGAAGAGTACCGTCGCTACGAGATCACCGAAGATGGGATTTCACCTTGGGCCGTACCGGGAACCAGGGACGCAATGAACCTGGTCACCGGCAACGAGCGCGACGAATGGGGGCGGGTGACAACCGAGCCGGAAACCCGCGTCAGGATGATGGAAAAACGCAGCCGCAAGATCGAAACAATCAGGCCGCAATTACCAAAGGCTGTCGAGTGGGGTGACAGTAATTCACCGGTGGGTATCATTGGCGTGGGTATCCTGGGCGGCGTGATGACCGAAGCCACAGGACGGCTGGCGGAACAAGGGCATCATTTCCACTGTCACAGACCACGTACGCTGTGGCCGGTGCTGCAGGACACCATCGACTTCGTTAATTCACATGAACGAGTATACGTGGTCGAACAAAGCGAAGGTGCACAGCTCGCCGGATTGCTGAAAAGTGAAGGCGCGCGGGCGGAGAAGATCGTCAGTATCCTCAAATATGACGGCCTGCAATTTTTCACCGCTGAGTTGGTGGAGGCGATTATGGAAAAGGAACGACTGACATGACCAAAACCTACCAGAAAGGACACCCGATTTGGTGCGCGGGCTGCGGTCATTTTGGCGTGCAGGGCGCAATACAGAACGCGATGAAGCGCGCTGGTGTTGAACTCCACGAAACACTGGTATTGGCCGGTATCGGCTGCTCCGGCACGGTGCAAAACAATATCGGCGCCTACGGCTACCATGCAATGCACGGTCGGGTACTGCCCACGGCCATTGGTGCCTCACTGGCCAATCCCGACCTCACGATTATTGCGACCGGCGGCGACGGGGACGGATACGCCATCGGCGGTGGTCACCTGATGCACGGCTTCAAGCGCAATGCTAATTTGCTGTACGTGGTCATGAACAATGGCATCTATGGCCTGACCAAGGGCCAGGACTCGCCGACCAAGGAAATCCCGGTGGCAACGCCCGAAGAATCCCCCCTGGATGTGTTGATGCTGGGGTTGTCCATCCAGAGCACCACCTTTCTCGCGCGCGCTATTACCACCCGTTCAGAACAGCTCAATGATCTGATGCTCATGGGGCTGAACCACGCCCGGGAAGGGAAAGGAATGGCATTTATCGAAGTGTTGTCCCCTTGTGTCACCTATAACGACACCTATCCCCAATGGATGAACAAGGTGTATGACCTGGACGCCGATCCCGATTACCGCAATGATGATCGTGGAAAGGCATTCTTCGATGTGAACAGCCTGGTACAGCAGTCCCGTATCCCGATCGGGTTGATTTACCACGGCGATCACGCCAGTCTCCAGTCCTCATTGGTGTCGGACGTGACACCGTTCCGTTCACTCGATGATCAGCACGCTGAACGCATCAACCAGCACATGGAGGATGTTCTCTCTGCATATGCGGTATAGACATCTGCGCAAATGACTGGACAGGCTTTAAGCATCGAAACCGAAAACATGTCGTTGCGAGGACACCAGGTTGCCAATCTGGATGAAGGGCTGTGGGCCCTGGTTCCGGTCAAGGTCCTGGCAGGCGCAAAACAGCGCTTGAAAGACTATCTGGGAGAGGACAGGGAAGGATTCACTGTCGCCATGCTCAAAGATGTTCTGGCTGCCCTGGCCGACAGTAAAGAAGTTTCACAAGTCGTCGTCGTGACTGCCGACGACCGGGTGGCGGCGATCGCGGAACAGGGTGGCTTGCTGGTGGTTGACGAGAACGGATCAAAAGGGATGAATGCGGCCATCGACCTGGGAGTCGAAGCGATCCGGAAAAGGGGAGGCCAGCGTGTCGTGATTCTCCCCGCGGATATTCCGTTGATGACCGGTGCCGAATTTGACCGCATTGCCGGCGACTTTGAACATCAGGCTCAAATCAAAGGAAATGACTTCATTGGCATCAGCCCTTCCACGTATCGTGGCGGTACCAATTGTCTTTTTCTCAATACGCAGCAGGCGTTTACTTTCCATTACGGGCCGGACAGCTTCAAGTTGCATCGTAACAGTGCTGAAAGGCACCGCCACCGGCCGATTTCTCTTTACTCGCCAACCATTTCAATAGATATTGACGATAAGCGGGACTTGGAGGTGTTGGTTTCCTTTTGCGTCCGGAATCCTGAATTTAAGCAGACCGAGGCATGGAAATTCCTGCTGAACAAAGGTCGCACCAGTTGAACAGAACTAAAGAACTGAGGAAACGGAATTGAACAACAAGATTCACCATCGCGACCTGCCGGATCCGGCAGCTGTCCATGAAATGGCCGGCACACTTTCGCTGGAACAGCTGTATGGCATGGCCAGTAAACTCCGGGACGAAGGCCATGGCAGCCTGGTGACTTATTCCCGCAAAGTATTTATCCCGCTGACCCGATTGTGCCGTGATTTCTGCCATTACTGTACCTTTGCCACGACCCCGAAACACCTTGCCTCGGCTTACATGTCTGCGGAAGAGGCGGTTTCCATTGCCCGTCAAGGCCTGGCCATGGGCTGCAAGGAGGCCTTGTTCACGCTGGGAGAAAAGCCGGAACTCCGTCACCAGGCGGCCCGGGAGGCGCTGCATGAACTTGGTTTTTCCACCACCCTGGAATATGTCGCGCATGTCGCCGGCCTGGTGCTGCAGAAAACCGGTCTGCTGCCGCACATCAACGCGGGATGCATGACCCCGGAAGAGATCCGGATGCTTCGGAAAGTTTCGGCATCAATGGGCATCATGCTGGAAAGTGTCTCGGCGCGGCTGTGCGAAAAAGGCCAGGTTCATTACGGCTCACCGGACAAGCATCCAGCGGTACGGTTGCAGACTATTGAGGACGCCGGCAAAGCAAACGTCCCGTTTACTACCGGTATCCTGATTGGTATCGGTGAAACCCGGGAAGAAAGACTGGATTCCCTTTTGGCGATCAGGAAACTGCACTTGCAATACGGCCATATCCAGGAGGTGATCATCCAGAATTTCGTGCCCAAGGCTGATACCAAGATGGCCCAGGTCGCACCTCCGGAAAATGATGATGTTTTGTGGACCGTGGCCATAGCGCGCCTGATTTTCGGGTCTTCAATGAGCATCCAGGCGCCACCCAACCTGAATCCCGGAAAACTGACACCCCTGGTTAACGCAGGGATTAACGACTGGGGCGGCGTGTCTCCACTGACCCCGGATCACGTCAACCCGGAATCGCCGTGGCCGCATCTCAACGCCCTGGCGGCCGAGACCAGGGCTGCCGGCAAATTGCTGCAGGAAAGACTGACGGTCTATCCGCAATACGCGCATCAGCCCGACCGGTGGCTGGACAAGGACATCAGGCCTCATGTGCTCAGGTTGTCCGACGGGGCAGGACTGGGGAGAGAAGACGACTGGCTCAGCGGTACTTCCGTTGATTTACCCGGGGGATTTCATTTTCCGCCGGTGGCATCAGCCTTCAGGATTAAAAGGACGCAGGCATCGAACCCTGTCGATTCGATACTAGGCAAAGCAGAATCCGGCGGCACCTTGTCGGTCGACGAGATCAGCCGCCTGTTCAATGCCAGGGGCGATGATTTCGTTGCGGTCTGCCAGTCGGCAGATTATCTGCGTGAAGCGGTATGCGGTGAATCAGTCAGTTATGTGATAAACCGCAATATCAACTACACTAATATCTGCACCTACCGGTGCAATTTCTGTGCTTTTGCCAAGGGCCGTAAGAGGACTCCAGCCAGCGACGCACCCTATCTCAAGAGTCCTGAGGATGTCGCAAGCCTGGCGGTGGAAGCCTGGCAGCGTGGTGCGACAGAGGTTTGTCTGCAGGGCGGAATCCATCCGCATTTCACTGGTCAGACCTACCTGGATATCTGTAGCGCGGTACACCAGGCACTGCCCGATATGCACATCCACGCATTTTCGCCGCTGGAGATCATGCACGGGGCGGAATCACTGGGGCTTACAGTCCGGCAATTTCTCAGGAAATTGCAGAAGGCCGGCCTCAGGACACTGCCCGGAACTGCAGCGGAAATCCTGTCCGATGACATCCGGGCCATTATCTGTCCGGACAAGCTCAATACTGAGCAATGGCTGGACGTAGTCGGGGCAGCGCATGAACTCGGACTGTCAACGACGGCCACTATCATGTTCGGACATGTCGACCATTACCACCACTGGGGCACCCATCTCCTGAATATCCTCGAATTGCAGCGCCGAACTGGTGGAATTACTGAATTTGTACCACTGCCTTTCGTTGCCGAAGAGGCACCGATTTTCCGCCGGGGACAGTCGCGTCGCGGTCCCACGTTCAGGGAAGCCGTGCTGATGCATGCTGTTTCGAGGCTGGTCCTGTCACCGCATATTCCCAACATCCAGACTTCCTGGGTGAAGATGGGCCTTGAGGGCGCCCGGGCCTGTCTGCAGGCCGGCGCCAATGATATTGGCGGGACCTTGATGAACGAGAGTATTACGCGTGCTGCGGGTGCCAGGCACGGGCAGGAGATGACAGCGGAAACACTGGAAAGAGCCGTCACGTCCTGTGGACGTCGGCCTTACCAGCGTAATACGCTTTACGGCATGGCGCCTGCCAGGGAAGTGGAGCAGACCTTTCCAGAATTGGAGATCCGGGCTATTTGAAGTCCGTACCGGTGCTCTGATCCCTGGCCTTGTTGGATTGGTCAGTGTGTGATCATCTGCTTCGGCGATAATGATTTTTGTCTGCGTGCGGTGAAATGCGCACTACTCAGCCAAAAAACAGGTAGCTCACAATGGAAATAATTACGGCTCCAAATAAATTCAATACCAGGCCGGCCCTTGCCATATCCTTGATAGTCAGTTTCCCGCTGCCATAAATCACCGCATTGGGCGCTGTCGCCACCGGCAGCATGAATGCGCAACTGGCACTCAACGCAGCGGGAATCATCAGCAGCATCGGATCGATTCCCGTTGCCATCGACGTGGCTGCTAATAATGGCATCAGCAGACTGGCGGTGGCGGTATTGCTGGTGACCTCGGTCATGAAAGTTACCGCCAGGCTGATTAGCAGAACCATCAACCATACCGGTAGATTCGCCAGGGCTGCCAACTGGTCGGCGACATGCTCGGCGAGGCCGCTTTGCATGAAAGCAGCAGCGATGGTGATACCGCCACCAAACAATATCAGCACGCCCCAGGGAATCCTGCTTGCAGCCTCCCATCTGAGTAACCGACCGCCTTCGCCATTGGGTGTCACCGCCATCACGATGACCGCGAGCAGGGCCACAGATGCGTCGTTCGCACCCGGTATACCAAACCACTGGCTCCAACCACCAAAGGGTGCCTGGCGTGTGATCCACATCACGGCTGTCAGCGCAAATAAAGACAGCACGCGTTTTTCAGCAGATGTCCATTGCCCTACGGGCGGTAGTATGACTTTTTGTGAGAGTTTTATACCCCTTGTAAGCCATAAACCCGTGACTGGCACCATTATCGCAACGACGGGCAAGCCCCAGCTCATCCATTCCGGAAAGCTGGGTGTCTGTCCAAACTGGTCGCCATATACCTGCATGAATATCAGGTTGGGTGGTGTGCCGATCGGTGTGCCGAGTCCGCCGATACTGGCCGCATAGGCGATACCCAGCAGCAGAGGTATTGCCAGTTGACGGTCTGCGCGCTCGAGTACTGCAAGCGCCACCGGTAGTAGCATCAAGGTGGTTGCCGTATTCGAAATCCACATGCTGAGCAAGGCAGAAGCTGTCATGAATCCCAGCACCAGGCCACGTGAACTACCGCCACCAAACAGGTTGACCATGAAAAGTGCAATACGCCGGTGGGCGCCACTGTCCGACATCGCCGTGGAAATCATAAAGCCGCCCAGCAGCAGCAGAATAAGCGGACTGCCGTAGGCCTGGGCGACCTGGTTGGGTGTTAATATGCCCAATAATGGGAATAAGGCCAGCGGGATCATGGAGGTAAACGGGATCGGGATGGGTTCGAATATCCACCATAAGGCGCACAGAAATGTAATTCCTGCCGTTGCGGCTGGTGCAAATTCCCAGCCTGCGTTGACCAGCATGGCATACAGGGTCAGTGATAATATCGGTCCCAGTGGGATCAACCATCGATTCATAAGCAAGCCGACGCAGAAAAGTCCGGCTATTATAGTGTGAGCGGTGCTGTTCGTGGGGGATACCCGGGATGTTGTTTGAAAATGTTAAATAAGCTATTGCAAATTTATAAGGAAACCCTTAGATTCAATCTTCGGAATTAAATACGTCTTTACAGCAATATTGAGAGTTTGATGATTTCAGGCAATATACAATCTACCAGCCGTTTTATCCGACGACCACGACGTCCTGGGTTTCTACATGCCGGCTGGGTTGCCATATACCTTTAGAGCAAGACACGATGAATGAGTAAAAAACCCAGCCAATGGCTGGGTTTTTTTGTTTTTGCCGGTAATATTCCGGTAAGTAAATGGAGATTTGAAGTGAAGCATTTTTTGTCCACCAGCGACTGGTCCTGTGAAGACCTGGACTCCCTGCTGAAATTGGCCGGGGAGCTAAAGCAAAACCCGATGAATTCCAGTCTCAAGGGTCGCTCGATTGCCCTGTTATTCCTCAACCCGTCGATGCGCACGCGGGCCTCTTTTGATCTGGGTATGCAACAACTGGGTGGCATTGCCATTGTGCTGCAGCCGGGCAAAGATGCCTGGGGGCTGGAGTTCGAGGCCGGTGCGATTATGGAAGGCGATGCTGAAGAACACATCGCGGAAGCTGCGGGCGTGCTATCACGTTATTGCGACCTGATTGGCATACGGGCATTCCCGACGTTTGTGGATTGGTCGAAGGATCGTCAAGATTATGTGATCAAGTCGCTGGCAAAATACTCATCGGTACCGGTAATCAACATGGAAACCATCGTGCATCCCTGCCAGGAACTGGCCATGATGTTAACGCTGAAGGAAAGAATGGGAACCGTGGCCAAACGCAAGATGGTACTGACCTGGACCTGGCACCCACGGCCTTTAAATACGGCAGTGGCCAATTCCGCCCTGTTGATGGGAACCAAATTCGGCATGGATGTGACCTTGTTATGTCCGCAACCTGAGTACCTGCTGGATTCACAGTTTATGGATGCAGCCAGGGCCAACGCCACTGCCAGCGGCGGCTCACTTGCGGTCAGCCACGATATCGAATCGGCATATGCCGATGCAGATTTTGTCTACGCCAAGAGTTGGGGTGCGCTTCCCTACTATGGAAGGCCGGAAGATGAATGGGAACTACGTAAAAAGTATCGCCACTTCATTGTCAATGAAGAAAAAATGGCCTTGACCAATAATGGCCTGTTCAGCCACTGCCTGCCTTTGCGTCGTAATATAAAAGCCACCGATACTGTCATGGATGCACCGTATTGCCTGGCCATGGATGAAGCAGAGAATCGCTTACATGTACAAAAGGCCCTGATGATGAATTTGCTCGGAGCAGATCAATGAACACAGATACAAAAAAACCAAGCAGCAAGACACCCATGGTACTGGCATTTTCCGGTGGTTTGGATACCAGCTATTGTGTGTTGGAATTGTGCACCCAGGGGTATGACGTGCATACGGTATTTGTTGATACCGGCGGATTGAGTGCGGACGAAGTTAATTGGATTGAAGAACGCGCGCTTTCACTGGGTGCAAAAAAGCACCACCTGGTGGATGCCAGCCAGCTTATCTGGGATGAATTTGTGACCCCGCTGGTGTGGAGTCAGTCAAGAATGTTGGGTGAATATCCAATGCTGTGTTCCGACCGTTACCTGATCGTCAGGCTGAGCCTGCAGTTGTGTGACGAACTCGGTACCCGGCACTTTGCCCATGGCTGTACCGGTATGGGCAATGACCAGTTGCGGTTTGATCAGACGGTGCGCAGTATCGGTGATTATGAAATTCATGCGCCGGTCAGGGACCTGCAAAAGCAAGCCGGCAATATCCGGGATATCGAGATCGAGCTGCTGAAAAATGCCGGTGTATCGGTACCGGAGAAAACCGGCAAGTATTCCATTAATGAAAACCTGCTGGGCGTGACCATATCCGGCAGTGAAATTGACCAGTTTGAAGCACCCGGCGCGGAAACCTGGCAACTGAGCCGACCCAGGGCAGAGTGGCCAACGCAGCCATTGCGGGTTGCCATCCGTTTTGAAAAAGGCGTGGCAGTAGCTATTGATGGTCAGGACATGGCCGGACCGGTGATTTTGCAACAGTTGAACACCCGCTTTGGCCGCTACGGTGTTGGCCGGCACATCTATACCGGTGATGTCACCATCGGTCTGAAGGGCAGGATTGTTTTCGAGTGTCCGGGTATCGATGCCCTGCTACTGGCTCACCAGGCACTGGAAGATTGTGTCAACACACGTTTACAGAACCAATTCCGCAGCCAGGTAGCACAGCGTTGGGCCGAATTGGTCTATACCGGCTTCTTTTACGAGCCTCACAAGCAGGATCTGGAGGCTTACCTGGGCAGTTCGCAGTCGTTTGTAACCGGCACAGTGACCCTCGAAACAACTGGCGGGTCCATGCATGCTGTGGCCGTGGAATCTGACTTCATTGTGCAGGATCCGGATGCCGTTTATGCCCAGCGTTGTAACTGGTCACCCACCGAGGCGGAAGGGTTTATCAAGTTGCTGGGTCAAAGCTCGACAATAGCCATGCGGGTCAGGGACAAAGCATAATGGATGTGACCGGCGTGCTGAAGCATCTCGGGAAGCTGATCGCTTTCGATACGCAAAACCCGCCACGTCTGCTGGATGCTGATGCTCCAATTTTTACCTGGATCAGTGACACCCTGGGGCCGGGTTTCAATATCGAAGTTACCGATCACGGAATAGGGCGCATCAGTATGCTGGCGGTTCGCGGTAAGCCGACATTATTGTTTAACGTCCACCTGGACACCGTGCCGGTCAATGAAGGTTCGCGTTTTCCTTCACTTGAAATGACCCTGGATAACGACAGGGTTTACGGACGTGGTAGTTGTGATATCAAGGGTGCGGCTGCCTGCCTGCTGGAGATCGCGGGTGGCACCGATGAACCCATGGCCCTGTTGTTTACCAGCGATGAAGAAGGCGCCAGCGGTTGCTGTATAGCTGAATTTGTCCGTTCTGCACAAAGCCGGGTGTTCAAACAGGTGGTGGTGGCAGAGCCAACCGATTGTTTGGCAGTAATGAGTCACCGTGGCTACCTGTCGGTGAAAGGCCGGTTTTCCGGTAAGTCCGGCCACTCCTCTGAACCACGTGCGCTGCAGGATAATGCCCTGCACAAGCTGTCTGCCTGGGTGGCGGCTGCGGTTGCCAAGGCCGAAGAATTGAACCGCAAAGACCGCAGGTCCTGTTTTAATGTGGGTGAGGTGCATGGCGGTGTCAAATCAAATGTAATCGCTGATCAGGCAAACCTTCATTGGAGCGCCCGCTTGTCCCCTGGTGAAAGTAATGAGGACTTTCTTGATCTGATGACCGCCCTGGATAGCAGCGATTCAGCTCAATGGCAGGTGCCTTTTTCAGGCCCGCCGTTGCCAACCGGGGACATGGGTATTACAGATGCTGAAGCATTTGTTGAAAAGCAGGGTGTTGAAACCGGCCCGGCCGTCGATTTCTGGACCGAAGCTTCCCTGTTCGCGCAAGCCGGAATACCCGCCATCGTGCTGGGGCCGGGCAATATCGTACAGGCACATGCCATGGATGAATGGGTCAGTATTGATCAGTTGGAACGCGCGCTGAAAATTTATACTCAACTGGTAAAAAACCATGACTGATGTACGCCAGATCGTCCACGAATTGCTTGCACAGCTGGGTTCCAGCCGGGAGGCACAGCAATACCTGAAGGAGTACTCCGGTACCAACCAGGCACGTTTTGCAGTGGTGAAGGTGGGTGGTGGCATATTGCGCGATCATCTGGATGAGCTGACCTCAGCACTGGCCTTTTTACACCGGCTTGGTTTGATACCGGTGGTCCTGCACGGTGCAGGACCACAGTTGGACCAGGCGCTTGCCGATGCCGGTATTGAGACCGAACGGCGCGATGGCCTGAGGGTGACAAGCGAGGCGGTCATGGCGGTAGCGCGGCCATTGATGTACCAGGAAAACCTGCGCCTGGTTGAGGCCCTGGAGGACAAGGGCATCCGGGCCCGGGGTATTCAGCATGGCGTGTTCCAGTGCAGATACCTGGACCGGGAGAATCTGGGTCTTGTGGGTGAGGTCGAGGAAGTTGAATTAAACGCGATTGAAAGCGCAGTGCGCAGCGGTGCAGTACCGGTACTGACCTGTCTCGGTGAATCACCATCCGGCCAGGTTCTTAACATCAATGCCGATATCGCCACCCGTGAGCTGGTCTGGAAGTTACGGCCGCATAAAGTCATATTTCTGTCACCCACCGGTGGACTTTTGGATCGGCAGGACCGGATCATTTCAGCGGTAAGCCTGACCAACGATTACGAGGCACTGATGCAACAACCGTGGCTGCATTCCGGGATGCGCTTAAAGCTGCAACAGATCAATGAAATGCTACAGCGATTACCGGACGATACTTCGGTATCCATTACTTCTGCCGCACATTTGACCCGGGAGCTGTTTACCTACCGGGGAGCAGGCACGCTGGTCAGGAAAGGAGAGGCGATCAACGTATTTGACAACCCCGATGCGCAGACACTGACAACCGTTAAAAACCTGGTGGAACAATCGTTTCAGAGAACTTTAAGGAACGACTGGTTTGAGCAGTTATGTGAGCCACTCGTACTGTTGTCCGAAACAGGTCGCGCAGCAGCCATTATAACCAGGGGGGTGGATGGTCTGCCCTACCTTGATAAGTTTATCGTCACATCAGAAGCACAGGGTGAAGGACTCGGCGCAGCTATATGGCAGGTGGTCAGGGCCCGTTATCCGGCCTTGTATTGGCGCTCACGTTACACCAATCCAGTCACCCCCTGGTATTTCCAGCAGTCGGATAGCAGCAACCGGTCAGGACAGTGGGTGGTGTTTACGATCGGTGTTGAAGAAGCCGACCAGAGGGAACGTTGTGTAGCGGACTCTCTTGCGCGGGATTCAGGCTGGGTCGCCGAATGAGTGCGCTCAGGACAATCAACCTGGTCGGCGGACGTGGTTATACGGGCTCGGAGTTATTACGCCTGATTGTCGGGCACCCGCAGATGGATTTAAGCGTAGCCAGTTCGCGTAGCCATGCCGGGCAAAGCATTAGCGCTACCTGTGATGGCTGGCCGGATGATGGCCGGACTTTTACCAGCCTGGAGCCAGCGGACATTGCTGCTTACCCGGCTGATGCCTGGGTACTGGCCTTGCCCAATGGTTTGGCCAGTCAATGGGTTGAGGCCATCCGTGCCGACTTTCCTGACAGCGTGGTTCTGGATTTGAGCGCAGATTACCGCTTTGACCCGGAATGGACCTACGGTTTGCCTGAACGATTCCGTGATCAAATCCGGGTGGCGCAACTAATCGCCAACCCGGGCTGTTACGCCACCGGTTCGCAACTCGGGTTGTTGCCGCTGGCCGGCCGGCTTGCATCGGCCCCGGTGATTTTTGGTGTTTCCGGATACAGTGGCGCAGGCAAGACACCATCGCCACGTAATGACCCGGAGGTGTTACGGGATAACCTTATTCCATACGCATGGAGCGGGCATATGCACGAGCAGGAAATAAGCTACCAGCTAGACACTGCGGTCAGGTTTATGCCGCATGTGGCAGCATTTTTTTCGCGGTATTTCCCTGACCATTGCATTTGAATTGGACCATGCGCTATCCGCTGATGAGTTGTATACGCTTTTCCAGCAGGCATACGCTGATGAAGTCCGGGTAATGGTGAGTATGGAAATCCCGCAGGTTAGCGCAGTTCAAGACACACCCGATGTCCACATTGGCGGCTTTACCATTGATGCACGAAACCCCGCACGGGGAAGCCTGGTGGTGGTGCTGGACAATTTACTCAAGGGCGCCGCATCCCAGGCTTTGCAGAATCTGAATCTGGCGCTGGGGCTGGATGAACACGCAGGAATAAACCAATGAAAGATATGATTTGGAAAAAAGGCGACAAGGACAAAAAAGCCGACCCGGCGATTATGGCCTTTCTTGCCGGTGAAGATGTTGAGCTTGATAGAGAGTTGCTGCTATTTGATATAGAAGCCAGCGCTGCCCACGTCAAAGGGCTTGAAGAAATTGACATCCTCAGCGCCGAAGAATCCACCAGCTTGCAGGACGGCTTGAAGCAGATTGTGAAAGATGTCCATGATGGTACCCGTGAACTGGACAGTCGTTTCGAGGACGGGCATTCAGCGATTGAATCGTGGCTGACTGAAATGCTTGGTGATGTGGGCGGGAAAATCCATACCGGCCGCAGCCGTAACGACCAGGTGGCTGTCGCCTTACGTCTTTATATGAAGGATCGTTTAAAACGATTGCAAACCACGTGTACGCAGATCGCATCAGTTCTATTAAGCAGGATAGAAACGGAAGGTGATCTGCCGATGGCGGGTTACACACATCTGCAGTCGGCGATGCCATCCTCTGCGGGGCTGTGGCTGGCCGGTCATGCCGAGGCATTTATTGATAACGCCGAGCTTGCGGCATTGACCTTTAATTGGCTGGATGCCTCGCCGCTGGGGACAGCATCCGGTTTTGGTGTCAATCTCAAACTGCCCCGGCAGGCGGTTGCAAAAGACCTCGGTTTTGCACGTCTGGTAGTCAATCCACAATACGCGCAAAACAGCCGTGGAAAAATCGAGTTGCAGGCACTTTCAGTTTTGTCGGCTTGTACGCTGGACCTGCGCCGGATCGCTTGGGATTTGAGCCTGTTTACGACCCATGAATTTGGTTTTGTGAAACTGCCGGCGCAATACTGCACCGGTTCGAGCATCATGCCGAACAAGAACAATCCCGATACGGTCGAATTACTACGCGCAGTACATGGCGTGATCCAGGGTGCACAAACTGAACTGGCTTCAGTGCTCTCGCTGCCCTCAGGATACCAGCGTGATTTACAGGCAACCAAGCCACCATTAGTGCGCGCATTCGGGAAGGGGTTACAGGCCCTGGCACTGTTGCCGGATTTGCTGGCGGGGTTTGAATGGCAGGCGGAGCGAATGCGTGAATCCATAACTCCGGAAATGCTGGCTACCGATCGTGCACTGGATATGGCGCGTGAAGGAATTCCTTTTCGTGAGGCCTATAAAATTATCGCAGCTGGAATGGAAGAATTGAGCAGCGAAGGTATCGCCCAAAGCCTTGCAGAACGTAGCTCTCCGGGTGGCTGTGGCAATCTGGAAACCGGGATTCTGTATGTCAGGCTCGAGTTGTTGAAAAATTAATTTCAATTAAATCCATTTTTATT